>Ga0209933_1001387_pt1 | contig 23310 bp, 26 predicted proteins | sample ThiBiot_300_biof_FD_183944 | JGI IMG/M metagenome (GOLD analysis project Ga0209933, IMG submission 183944) | Wastewater bioreactor microbial communities from Cape Town, South Africa - Thiocy_cont_300_biof (SPAdes) | ecosystem: Engineered > Bioremediation > Thiocyanate > Unclassified | place...
GGGGGGCGTCGGGTTCGTCGGGTTCAGGTAGTGGCTCGTCGGGTTCGGGTAGTGGTTCGTCTGGCTCGGGTAGTGGTTCGTCTGGCTCGGGTTCATCGGGTTCGGGTGGCTCGACCGATACGGGCGGAACCGTGACCTACCAAGCCGCAACGATTGGCGAACAGATAACGACCTTCCTATCGAACTACTGGTGGGTAGTGGTTATTCTGGCTCTGCTCCTGCTTTGGAATCCAATCATTGCCCCCGCGCTGGGCATGGGCAAAAAGCGTAAACGCTCTTATCGGTAAGAACCAACAAGGGCAACGTCAATAAGGCCCACCAACGGAGCCGGGCAATATCAATAAGACCCGGCCATACATCAACCTCATTCACTTTTTAACCTCTCTTAAAGCAATGGCAAAAGCACCGCGTAAGCCCAAAAAATCGGCTCCTCTTTCAAGCTGGGAAAACTACGACGCTAAAAAAGCGGAGTATGATAAAAACAAAAAGAAAAAGGATGCTCTCGTAAAGAAGCACTCTAAGTAAGTCATTAGCCCGGCTCTGTTATCGGGGCCGGGCTAAATCTCTAAGCCGATGGACAATACACAGGATGCAATCAGCTACTTACGCCATTACAAAACCCCATTTTGGCGGATAATGAACGGTTCGGCTAAGGTTGGCGAGTATGCCGCAAACGACAATTTAGAACAGTCGATTGCAGACTTTCAAACGGCCTTAACCTTCCTTCCGGCTGGCACATACAAGCTAAAGGCCGCAGACAAGCCCGATAAGTACAACGGGGCATTTGAAACCACCTTCACTAAAGGCCAAAACAGCCCGGCTATGCAACAAAATTCGTTTCAGGCTCCATCTACCAATGCTTACGGTATTCCTGACCACGTAAAGCGGGAAATTGAAACACAAGCCCGTAAAGACTTTATGCTCGAACAGCTAACCAATGAGGTTCGGGAACTAAAGGAAACGGTTCGAAAAATCGAACAATACCTTAAAGAAGATGCAGACGGAGACGGTACACCCGACATTTTCCAGACCGCAAAAAATGCAGCCGACACGGTGCAAAAGGTTGGCGAAATCAAGAAAGTATTCACCGGCTCAAGTGTCTTTGGTGACTGATCTAGCCAAAGCCCTACAAGCCTTTTATAACCTCAAAAATGGAACAGACCACGAAGCAAATCGAACTTACCCAGGAATATGTATTGAGCCAATTAAAGCGGCTCTATAAAGCCTTAGAGAAATCCTTCAACAATCCAGATGCACCGGGCGAAGGTTCAGTAAAAGCCATCGAAGTAATTGAAAATCTGGCGGATATGATTGAAGAAGATCCGACTATGATTAAGGCCGTTCTGACCGAAAACAACCTACGCGCTCTGAAATCCTTGCAGGAGAAACAGGCAAAAGGGGGCGTTGGGGTTCTGGACTTCTTCAATGCTTTCCCCGACATCGGCAACGCTGTCAAGCAATCGTTTAACCCGTTCAAAAAGTAATGGAAACCAACTCGTTCAAATCGCAAATCGACGTTAACAAAGTGCTGTTCTGGGTGCTCCTGCTTTATCTGTTCTGGCAGATAAAACGCGGCTGGGATAAGAGCAAAACACAGGTGTACTCGGAGAATGCCGGGTCTGATCTGTCTACCCAACAGGCTATCCAATTCCGGCAAGCCATGAACCCAAGCGGTTCGGGTTGGCTCATGAGTTTCGACGGAACAGATACCGCGTCCATTCTGGCAACGGCGGGACAAATCAAAAGCTTTGCCGATGTGTCACAGGCATACCGGGCTTTGTACGGTGACGATCTGACCAGCGATCTAACGAACGAGTTAAGCCGGGAAGATTTGGCCCAATTATGGGCAATCATCAACGGAACGAAGGCCACCACGACCACCGGGGGAACCAGCACCGGAACAACATCTGGCACGACCACTACCCAGCCTGCAACCACGGCAACTGGCAAAATGGTAACGGCTACCACTACGGCCAACATCCGAATTGATAAGGCTCCCTACGGTGTAGAAACCGACTTCTTAGGCCGAAACATTCAGGCTAAGAAAGGACAGGTACTTGGTAAATACGTCTCGGAAAAAGTCATTCCCGATGTACCCAACAAAGGCAACCGAAACACCTTTGTTCGCTATGCCGAAACCTCATTAGGCGGTTTAGTTACCTCGTATCACTGGATAGTTAAAACCGCCGTCTCGATTAAATAACCCACTTATGGCACTGGCATATGAAAGCAAAGTACCGGCTTCTTACCGGGCGGCATTTGTCGAAAAGGTTAAGGCGATCTGCTCAAGACTGGGAATTAATCCCGATTGGCTGATGATCGTGATGGACTTTGAGAGTGCAGGTAAGTTCACATCAACCGTAACCAATTCGGGTTCGGGGGCCGTTGGTCTAATCCAGTTTACCGAAAGCGGCATCAGTGGTTTAGGGGTAACGCTGGCGCAATTGAAGGCCATGACCGCCGTGCAACAATTGGACTATGTAGAGAAGTATTTAACGCCCTACAAGTCGAAGTTTGCGACCGTCTATGATGTATACCTAGCGGTGTTTGCCCCGGCCTATCTGGGCAAGCCAGACGCAACTATCGTCTATACAAAATCGGCAACCACCGACATTGGCAAACGTCGGTATGAGCTAAATAAAGCCTTAGACACGAATGGAGACGGGAACATTACCATTTGGGAAATCAAACAGGTAATCAGAAACCGGGTTCCTCTTACGGTCGATTCGGGCGTAAGTCCTGAAAACAAAGTCCTGCCTATTCTGGCTCTAGTCGTTTTCTCTTTCCTCTTTTTTAACCGTTCATAACCAATGGCAAAAACGTTCAAAGTGCTATCCGAAGCACAATCTGTAACCCCCAAAGTCGGAGACAAAACAACAATCATCAACGCATCATCGGGCAATATTTTCATTACCGACGAAGCAACTGATACGGCGCTAAACTCATTGCCCTATCTTGAAAAAATGGCCGTTCTAAACAGTCTTTACAGCCTGACACCGGGGGCAAGTAAATCGTTGTCAACGGCAAACGGGGCGGTCAATGTTTCGTTTGCAATGGGGTTCGGGCAATCGGCTGTATTGCTCGTTGAAAATAATTCATAGTCTCACCTAAAACACTCCTCAAAGCAATGAATAAAGGATTTGTAAAACGCTCTCAGTTTCAAACTATTTCCCTAACTGATGCAAGTATCAAGACGATACTTGTAGAGGGTGACGAAGCCTATATTTGCGTTATGAACTCAAATGCTGGCAACCAATGTGCAGTCCGAAGGCAATCGGAACGAGACCAGCAAAAAGTTTTACAAGCTTCCGGTTTGATAAGTACACAGCCATCATTGTCGGAATGGCCTATAGTAGATTATCTGTATGGCCGGGTGTCGTTAGATGTTCCAAATTTGGCCGGTTCCTTGCAGAACCTTCAAATCACTACGACCGCAGGCCAGACAATGAACACTGAACGTATTCGAAGCCAAAACGTAGGCATTAAAGAATATATCGACCTGAAAGCAACGAATACCTCTTTCCCATTAAACATCTGCATCGAAACCGTTCATTATGTTCCGGTTGAGATGATAGGCGCGTAAGTCGTTCAGTCCTCACGTAGTCCTTCACAGGCCGGGGCCACCGTCCCGGCCTTTTTTCTGTTCAACCTTCCTCTTTTTATGAAACGGTTTCTATTTGTACTGTTGGCAGTACCTACCCTCCTATTTGCCCATCCACCAACCAATGCCCCTAACGGCTTGCTCTATGCCGATAGAGTACCGGCTCCCTACCGGGCCGCGTTTGTCGCTCAGGTAACGGAAATAGCCGGACGATTGCAGGTTAAACCCGAATGGCTGATGGTTGTGATGTGCTTTGAAACGGCGGGAACGTTTCGGGCTAACATCAAAAATCCCTATTCCGGGGCCGTTGGTCTGATCCAGTTTACCAAATACGGTATCCGACGTTTAGACACGACCGTACCCAAATTAGGCCGGATGGATGCCATCGAACAGCTTGTTTGGGTAGAGCGATATTTTGCCCCCTATGCCGGGCAAATGCACAGCGTTTACGACTGCTATATCGTGGTATTCGCACCGGCTTATCTGGGTAAACCAGACCGGCAAGTATTGTACCGCGCTGACGGGCCAACGGCTTTAGACCGTAGGCGATACCGCTATAATAAAACACTCGATACTAACCGCGACGGGCTAATCACCATAGCCGATGTAAAGAGCCAGATACGGCGGTTAGTGCCTTCCAACGTTTAACCACCTTTCACCATGAGAACCTACGAAATCGAAGATAAAGAAGCCGAGTTAAAGGCCGAATTAGCCCGGCTTGCCTTAGAGAAAACCCAACAGGCAGAACGCGAACGGGAAGAGAAACTAGACCAGATTGCCGGGTATGAAGAACAGGCCCAAATCTACCGCCAACAGGCCGTTAAGGCGTTGAGCGATGATGACAAACAACGGCTCTACCGCTATGCCGATGATGCCGAGACTCAGGCCCAAGAATTACGGAAAGAGCTAGGTTTAGTGACTCCTGAACAATTGCAGGATGATGAAACCGATAAGCAGAAAAAGACCCGGTATCGGTTAACTGATCTGCTCCGTAAAGCCTTGTTTTTATACTTAACCTACTTACTAGGGGACTATTGCAGTGCCATCGTCGAACAGGGTTTTTTGTCCTTTGCGCTCAAGTCCGTAACGTCTATTTTCTATGCCGTTACGATTACTTTGGGCGGTTCATGGCTAGCTTATTCCGTATTGTCTCCGTTCCTTTCCGACTACATTCTAAAGGACGTTCGGGCCGATTTTAAACAGGCCGGGCCAACGGTTCGGCTTGCGCTCCTGCTGGGTTTGTTCTTTTCCATCCTGTTCGTTCTGGCAACGCTGGCAACTCATGGCAACTAACCTAACCCTAACTGCCCCTTATGAGCAATGCGTTTACCAGCGCAATGCCGATAACAGTGCCTTAATTCCGATAACAGGCAATGCTCCGGGAGCAAGCGAAGTAACAGCAACCTTTGAAGTTGTGCCGGTTGGCGACGTTCAGATGTTAGCCTATGCCGTTCCGATTGCGGCTACTATTCCCGTAAATGCCGATGGTTCGTTTGCTAACAGCGTATCGGTTCCGGGTGGCTGGTACAAACTCACCGTTTCGGCGGGTAGTGAACAGGCCGTTATCAGTCGGGTAGGCGTTGGCGAAGTGTTCATAAAATTCGGACACAGCTATATGGACGGGGGCCATGATGCCACCCACCAACTACCGGCCAACGACGAACGAGTTATTACCCTGCTCGATGATATGGCAAGCCGCAATTACCAGTTTGGTAAGCTAACCGGAAAGGTTGGCCCAATGAACGGCACTCCTGATGCTTGGGGTCAATTTGGCGATCTGCTGGTAAAACGGCTCAATGTGCCGGTATTGATTTACGGGAGTGCCTATGGCGGTTCTAACCTGAAGATGAACTTAGAAGTCATTCACGGCTTACCGCTTACCCACGAACCACCGGGCTATGCCGGGCCACAAAGCCGACAACCCTTTGCCCCCTTAGAAACGGTACTAACCAACTACGTGCCTAAAACGGGGGTTCGGGCCATCTTGGTAGAGCATGGGTATAACGACCGGGGAACCAGCCGGGAAACGTTTCTAAGCGAACTAAACGAGTTCTTTAGCTATGTGCGGCAACATTGGCAAGTAGACCGTTTGCCGATTGTGATGGTACAGGAACAGTTAACCGCCGTTCCAGGCTCTTTGTATGACATCCCAACCGCACAGGCACAGCAAGATTTTATGGCAACCTTTCCAGCCGTTTGGAAAGGGCCGGATTTTAACGGTTCGGCGTGGAATGGCCTTTTTACCAACCATGACCATTTATACGGGTATATGATTGATCTGTTTGCCCAACAATGGGCCGATAGTTTAACCCCTTCATTTTTTGCTCAGTCTATCCCCTATCTGGCTAGGGATGTTCCGGCCATGATTGACAGTAGTACCGATGCCGTAGCTAATGCACCGACCGGCATACAGGCCATTGATTGGGTACTGTTAATCTTTACGGGCATCGTGTTCGTGTTGTTCTACATCCGACGTAACCGGACAATAGGCATAAGTTTTTTACTGCTGGCTCTCCTGTGTTTGGCTCGATTAGTCCGGTAGTGTTCCATGAACCAGATAACAGCCGGGGCGTTGCTCTGGCTGTTTCTTAATTCAGGAGAATATTTTGTTAGCCAGGCTATTTTTTACCCAGATAGCTGCCGATCTGTCCCGGCTCCTACGCTGGCCAGTGACCCACATCGCAAATTTTACCGGCTCCAACCAAATTTAATTCGGAAACAGGCATGATTGCAGACTTAGAAAAGGCAGGGATATTCCGGCAGATAACGACCGAAAACCGGCCAACGTTGGTCTTAGCGGCTCCGTTGCTGATTACCATTACCCCGGCTGTTCTGAAATCCTTACATAAGGCGTACCCCAAAAGCTCAGAAATCGGGGGCGTTCTGTTTACCTATCCCGATGCTCAGGCCCGAACGCTCAGGATTACCAAATGGGTACAACTACCGAACCTGTTAGACGACCCGCGCAAAGCCTATGCAACCAGCAAAGCCGCGTTAAGCTCTGCACTATCGGATTGCATTAATTCGGGGGCTTTGCCGATTACGTTCCATACGCACCCTGTAACCGGCACAGGTGACACGGCCTATGATAGTCAAGGGATAAAGTTTTATGACCGTACCAGTTCGGCAGATAGGCACAATTCGTATTTACCAATTACCATCGAAGGCCGTACCGTCGTGATGCCATCAGCTCTATTGGTTGGAGACGATAAGGATGCCACCAGCACCCATATAAGTTTATATAGTGGGTTTATTGCCCCGATGTCGTTACGGGCGTTACGCGATGCCGAAAAGTATTATTTGTTTGTAGCTGGCGGTATTCTGCTAATCCTGTTTGCGCTGGGCAAAGTTGGGCGTCATGCCGCGCTATACTGCTTACTGCTGGCCTGTGTGGTGTTCTATATTGAAGAGCGCAAAAGGCCGCGCTACTCCAATGATGCAGACGGAAACCTACTAATTCTGCTTCCTTAGTTTCACTTAAACTTTCCTCTAATGATTAGTCAAGACAACATTACGTTAAGCCAACGGCTTACGGCTCCTACGCCGAAATTCTTTAAGACGCTCCGTACCATCGGGCTAACGTTAGCGGCTGTCGGTGGAGCCGTAATAGCCGCGCCAGTCGCGCCGATCATTGCCACCATCGGCGGTTATCTGCTCACAGCCGGAACGGTAGCGAGTGCCGTATCAAGTTTGCCAGTTGACTATGGCAAACTAAACCAGTAACAATAGTAAAATCAGAACAATTACAATAAAAAAGCCCGGTCCAATTGGCCGGGCTTTTTTATTTGATACTATTTAATTCTCAATTCATTTTTCATTTCCGAAATAATTTTCGACTCAATACTCTTGAAAGGCTCATCTGTTTTGAATTTTTCGCCAGCTTTAAAAAATTTATTAGCTAAATCTATCCTTTGCTCCTTATCGAGTTCTATTTTGAGCAATGTATTATGAGTATAAAAAACATCAAAGCAAGATTGCAATTCTTCTCTAATTGCTATTAACCCGTGCAATATCTCATCTTTTATAAATGGCTTATTTATAGTATAATAATCAATAAAACCCTTAAATAACATAAAGATTTCATTACTCATTTCATCATTATTCCCAGCATATTGATAATACTGTATTTTACTTTTCAAATCGTATATCAGCTTTAAAAGTGTTTTATGAACCTCAATCTTCTCCTTAAAAACCCCACTGTATGATATTTTAAATTGCTCTATAGAATTATCTATTTTTTCTTTGATTGCAACATAAAATAGAATATTACCTAAGAGCGTAATTATAGCAGGTATAAATAGGGAATCCATCGTATTAAATATTTTTTATTATTTTGTTTAGATACAAGTTTTAACAAAGAAACAAAAGAAAGTTCATATCTCCCATAACAATAAAAGCCCGGTCCAATTCAGCCGGGCTTTTTGATTGAGTTAATTAGAGGTTATTACAATTATCGTCTTTTGCCAGTGCAAGCTGTGACCGTTTTAGTTGTTTTTCCCACTTCCTGCAATGTTGTTCTTAGTGTCATAACTAGGTCATTGCCAGAAATAGCCCCTTCTCCATCAACTTCAACATGATAGGGAAAGCCGTTTCTATTCTCATCCGAGACATAGGTATCTAACTTAAAATTCCCATCACTTGTAAGTTTTGCAGTGAACTTGCCTGTTGATGTCGATAAAGCAACACCATTCTCTTTATCCGTTTTTGTCATCAACAACAAATCGTTACTTTCTGGTGATATTGCTGGAGAAGTCATTTTTACTTTTAAATCGTAGCTCCCCAAATACTTATCTCTAGGGTCAACGTCTACATTTTTCTTACAGCCAGATAAGGCCATCAATAAAATTAGGGATGTGGTTAAATACTTCATTGTGAATGGTACTACTTAAATTTCTCGTAGATGTCGTTATCTATGAACGTTCCCAACTTTCGCAAATACACTTCTGTACTTCTAAGGTTACTATGTCCGTTCTGTTGCTGTATAGCTTTCAGGTTTACATCGGCTCTAAATAGTTTAATATTGCCGGTATGCTTCCAGCTATAAAGGGTATGCTTTCCAACTATTTTTAAGTCCCTCAGAATTCTAGCATGACGACTATACAAAGCACTCATACTAATTACTGTTAAACCCGGTTTACCACCCTTGCCGAAAATATAGAAATCAGGGTCATAATTACGGATAGATAACTGTTCTATCAGTTGCTCAAGCGGTTTAGGAATCGTCGGTGTTTTGGTTATATCGGTCTTATTGTATTTAGCTCTATACACTACCGAACGATCCCGCAAATCCTTAACCCGTAACAATCTGACTTCTTGGCCAGGCCGGGCGAATGTGTAATGAACGAAGTAGACAAATAGAAGCAGTTGCCAATCTTGCCTCTTTCTTATCTCAGAAAAAACCTGATCTGCTTCTAAGTCGGTAAAAGGCTCGTGCATCTCTGAACTTGACGGGAAATCCTTTATATGCCGGGCCGGGCTTACTGAGTATCGTTCGCGTCCGGGTTCCGCAAAGAAATTACAAGCAACCTTTAACCGGGCTATCATACTGTTACGGCTCGAATTACTAATGGGCAGGCGTACCAGATAATGCACAAAATCATTGCAGATTGCCGGGGTTAAGTCCTTTGTTTTTAAATCCTCTAATCCCGCACTTTTGGCATAGGCTTTCCACTTATCGACAAACATTCTGTATGCCTTATGTGAATTTTCGGCTAATACTGGTTTTTGATAATCTAAATAATTGGCAAGCTCATTGATAAATGAGGGCTCCTTTTTGGCTGTTGTTTCTACAGGCTCGGCTTTCTTAATGCTCGGATTATATACTGCGCCGTTCTCTAACTGCTGATTGATAAACCGTTCCCATTTTTCGGCTTCAATTAATCGTTTCTTAGGGTCTTTAATGTTGTTGAACTTAGAAAAGAATCTACGCTCCTTACGCTGGGCTACAACATTCCACTGATAGAACTCTAATAACCATGTTTTTCCGGGGTTGTAGTCATAATGATACAACTTACACAGCCTGTACGGCGGACTGTGTTTTTCTCCTTTTTCAGGGGCTTGCATGGAGGATACTGTTAATCGGTTTGTTAAGCTCAAAAGGCTATACATAAAAAAAGACTGTTTATGGTTAATAAACAGCCTTTTAGATACGAAATAGAAAATAATGTACAATTATCTGCATGTGTGAGCAGAAAACCAAATACATCAGGCTGGCTAACGAAACCCAAATCCGTACTGTTTTACATTCTCCCTAAGTAACTCTTCATTTCCTGTTGCAGGCGTTTAGCCTCCGCACGAGCCTGTTCGGCAAAGTCAGTCCCCGTGGAAGCATATAGTATACTCCGTGAGGCATTAACCAATAGCCCGCCATCGGCAGTGAGTCCGTATCTGGACACATCGGCCAGCGAGCCCCCTTGTGCACCTACACCCGGAACCAGCAAAAAGTTTTTTGGCGCTAACGTTCTGATTCTTCCCAGTTCTTTAGCCTGGGTGGCACCTACTACAAACATAAGCTTATCAGGCCCAGCCCATGTTTGGGCCGTCTCAATAACGGTTTCGAATAACTCCTGGTCAGCTACAGCCTGTCGTTGAAAATCGGCACTTCCAGGGTTTGATGTTAATGCCAGCAAAATGACCCATTTCCCTTCATAAGCCAGAAAAGGCGTTACAGAATCATGTCCCATATAGGGGGCCACAGTGACCGAGTCGAACGATAATCCTGCCGCCGTTGGTTCAAAGAATGTACGGGCATACAAATCTGACGTATTGCCAATATCTCCCCGTTTGGCATCTGCAATTGTAAAACAATCGGCAGGAATATAGTCCAACGTTTTCTGAAGGCTTTCCCATCCACGTGGCCCCTGCGCTTCATAAAAAGCTATATTAGGTTTATAGGCTACAGTATAGGCAGCAGTTGCGTCGATGATTGCTTTATTAAATGCAAAAACCGGGTCTTTTTCGGCCAGTAAGTGAGTGGGGATTTTTCGGAGATCGGTATCTAGACCAACACAGAGATAAGACTGTTTCTGAAGGATCTGGCTACTTAATTCGGAGTACGTCATGCTGAATCAACAAAAAACCATTTAAAAATGATTCTGCCCAAAAGTACAACTTACCGAGCCGGTTTCATAAATTTGCCAGCAAGATAACGTATTGCCTACGAAACAAATTGCTACCATGCAAGTCCGCCAAACGGCCATTGAGGGTCTCATCGAACTGATTCCACGCATCTTTGACGATGAACGTGGTCATTTTTTCGAATCCTATAATAAACCTCTATTTGCATCGCTGGGGCTGCCTATGGAGTTTGTACAGGACAACCAGTCGTTTTCTGTTAAAGGGGTCTTGCGGGGATTGCATATGCAAAATGAACCCTTTGCCCAGGGAAAACTAGTACGAGTCATTACTGGACAGGTACTGGATATTGCGGTCGATCTACGACCCGACTCGCCAACCTTTGGCCAATACGAAACATTTCTGCTGGATGCCAAACTTTCCAATATGGCCTATATTCCTGAAGGTTTTGCGCATGGATTTGTGGCACTGGAAGATAGTATATTCAGTTATAAATGTACAAATGTGTACAACAAAGCTTCTGAATCTGGTATTATCTGGAACGACCCCGACCTGAATATTGACTGGGGCATTAAAAATCCAATAGTGTCCGAAAAAGACCAAGAGTTAAAGTTACTACGTGAAGTGTTCCCCCAGTCTGTTGTCTGATGGACCATCGTTTATTCTGATACCAATCGGTTTAAACTTAATGCATGGAAAACCCAAGGGCAATCCTGGAAAAATATACTGATAACAAGGCTCTTTATTAATTACAACCCCTGATGAGAAGGATTCATCAGGGGTTGGTTTGTTTATTACAATTAGCAAAGTTATTTTGATTGCAGTTTCCCAGATTGTCTCTACTAGAATCACAACCGATTCTTTTGTAGAAATAATACCTTGGGGGTATTAAACGGTATACATATTCACTAAACTTATCTCTTTGTTACTATTCCGTTCTAGCTGCTTATGGAACATGTTTACAGGTACCTTTCCACCCAAAAAAATCAACTTCTTTTTATCTCGTCAATCTGGATTTTTTCAGCTGCAGCTATTAACCCTTATGGAGAATTCCCTTTCAATGACGACTGGGCCTATGCACAATCGGTACAAGCCTTAGTTGAAAAGCATACCTTTTACATGTCTCCATGGACTAGCACGAACCTGGTGGTTCAGATTGGCTGGGGAACTTTATTCTGCCTTCCATTTGGCTTTTCCTTTACCGCCCTCCGTATTTCAACACTAGTAGCCGGCTTACTAGGCCTATGGGGCACATACCGTCTTATCTATAAAGTGACTGATAACAGCCGTTACGCCTTCATTGGTACTTTGTTGATGTTGGCGAACCCAATGTATCTGGGTTTATCGGCTTCCTTCATGACCGATATACCGTTTTATACACTAATGGTATGGTCGCTGGCCTATATGGCTGAGGGGCTGCGGGAAGACGAGTTTTTACCCCTGCTGATCGGCTTATTTCTTGCGGCCCTTGCGCTGCTGGTTCGCCAGTTAGGCATCAGCCTATTTGTAGGCTTTAGTCTTGCCTATGTGGTTCGTAAGGGCATTAACTGGAAAACAATATCCGTTGGAGCAATCAGCATAGCTACATGCTTGGCCATCCAGTTGCTTTATCAGCGATGGCTTGACTATATGATGCCTGAACTGATTGCCTACAATGTACAGGCTAACAATTTCTTCAGTAAAAGTTTTTATGAACGGCCGCTTATTCACGACTTTTTTAATAATACGTTTGTCGTTGTAATGTATACGGGCGTCTTTATGACTCCTTATTTTCTCCTATTAATTACAAAAGGGAGCCTGGCCAGTCTGCGGAAAAATCTATTACTATTTATTTGCCTGACTGGTATAGTTCTTAGCCTTTGGTTGTATTTTTTTCAGGGCACGCTCATGCCTATCTGGTGGAATGTACTGAATGCATTTGGATTAGGCCCTATGCTTATGCGGGATATGTTTTATCGATTATATACCCTGCCAACACCTACTTTTTTACGCGTTGCCATGGGTTTCGTAACGATAGGCAGTATCTTCGGTAGTGTTTGCGTTATTTACTATTTTATCAGGATCATTCGTTATTTAACTCATCGCCCTACCTCAGCCATACAACGCTCTATCGGTATCCTGTTCCTTTCAGTAACCTGCATTTATTACTTTCCGATGAGTTTACAGGGCCTTTTTGATCGATACCTTCTTCCTATTCCTGCCTTACTGCTTATCATGATTTATATGGTTCGAGCAAATTCTGCTCGGACTAAACCATCCCCCACTTTATCAATACCGCTCTATTTATCGACAAGCATATTTCTGATCAGCCTTGCCTATAACATCTGTACGACTCATGACTATCTGGCCTGGAACCGTGTCCGTTGGCAATCCCTTAATAATCTCCTAAAACAAGGAATAAAATTAACAGATATTGATGGTGGGTTTGAATTTAACGGGTGGCACCTGTATAATTCATCTTATAAGGTCAGCTCTGATAAAAGCTTTTGGTGGGTCCATGACGATAACTATGTACTTGGAGCAAGTGTATTACCAGGTTTTACTCTATATCAGGAATTACCCGTTAACACATGGCTCCCATATGGACTTCAGAAGCTCTATATCGGCAAAAAAATAAATAATTCCAGTCCGCAATCAACCCAATAATCATCTTCCGGTGCCATTAACGCCTGGATAGATGGTAACTTCGTAGGTTATTTTTCGTACATCTCTTCCAGCACTTTTCGGCTTACCTTGCGAGCCGATAAAGGATTTTGTCCAGTAACCAGCCGTTCATCAACCTCAATATAAGGCATAAATGGAATCAGACTCTTACTGTAAAGGGCGCTTTTCTGCCTTAAAGCGTCTTCCAGCAAAAAAGGGACTTCTTCATCAAGCCGAACCAATTTCTCCTCCATATTGGAAAAGCCCGTTACCTGCCGTTTATCCAGGAGAAAACTTCCATCCGATAACTTAACATTAAGCAACGCGCTTACACCGTGGCAAACGGCAGCTACCATCCCACCATGTTCGTAAATCTGCCGGGTTATGCGTAGAATAGACTCATTAGCCGGAAAATCCCACATCGTTCCGTGCCCTCCTGCGAAATAAATGATCTGATATCGAGCTGGATCGATATCATCCAAGCGCAGGGAATTCTCTAATTTTGATCGGAACGTAGTATTGTTATACCATTTTTCATTGATAGTATCCCGTCGATCTATGCTTTTTTCATCCAACGGTATAACACCACCGTTCGGGCTGGCGAAGTCGTAAGGTAAGTTTCGATCGGCCAGTTCATCGTAGAAATGCGTAGCCTCACTTAACCACAATCCGGTCTTATGGGGCTTGGTCGGAAAGTCCGTATGGTTCGTACAAACAATTAGTACGCGATAGGTAGGGTCCATAAGTAAAAGCAGTAGTCCGTTTACGAAGGTTATCCACCACTTCAGAGCGAAGTTAAATGGTTTCCAGGAACTTCTGCAACCCCCTGGCTACCATAAAATTCGACCGTCAAGGTAGTCACCAGCTCTCACTCCAATACGATGAATTATAAATAATCGGCAGGTTGTCGATTTCATAAATTAATATTTGCTCAACATATGATTTCACTGTCAGAATAGACTGCATATTAGTATATTTGTTTGTAAACCGTACTGTGCTAGCTTTTATGCAAACTCTCTCTTATGAATCACTCCAGGCCGAACATGCCTGGATGCTCGTCTGCGATCAACTTCAACAACGGAACAATGTCCTGGCGAAAAGCATTTCGCATATGGAGCGAGATCCTAAGGAACTTCCAATGGCCAGTCGGCTAATTATCCTTCGATATCATCTGAAAATGAGCCTACGCCAGCTTACACAGGCTGCTCGCCAAACTAGTTTACAATCGCAGAAAAACAGCCAATTGGCAACTCAATGGGAGCACGTTCACCAGTTATTCTTTCTGCTTCGCCAGATAGACAGCGAACTGGGCCGTGCTTCAAACGAAAATTCGAATCTGCGCTCCTGTTTAAAATCACTGGATGGGCGTGTTTATCGATCAGCACTCGTCCATCTTAACTAGTTCATTTTGTTTGACATACAAAAAGGTCATTGGTTGCCAGACGATCTGCCTCGCAACCAATGACCTTTTTGTATCTAATCCGATTTTACCGCTTACGGTTCGAACGAACAAATTGCAACTTCTGTACATCAACAGTTATACAACCAGGTTCGCAGGGAGCAGCACCGGGGGTACCTACCAAAAACTGCTCGCCTGGTGCCTCTGGCGTTGGCCCATCTGGACTGGTGGCAATCCAGGCAAACTCCGACCATGCACCTGGTGTTGGGCCATCAGACACTAAGACGAATTCGATCTGCCCAATTGTGTAATCCAGCCAGTTATGATTTTGGCTCAAGTCAAGCTCATACGTATGATACTGTCCATCATTTTTGATGGGAAAATCCATGTAACGATCACCCGTACCATACATAACCTGATCGTCAGTCCGTCGCCACTTCATTCGAAGCTTTGTATTTGGGGTTTGAAAAGCTGCCCGTACGTATAGTTTAGGATTATCGCTTCCTTTCCAAAAAACAAAAGGTGATATAATTTTTGCATTTACAGCATCATCCCAAAACACGTGTAGCTTTCCAGAAATAGGCCAGCCCGTATCCTGCGCGCCCCCCAATGTCCAGCCTTTACGCGCATTATCGAATACATAGTTAGGACCAGGTTTTGATTTCGGTCGGCTATATACGCGAGACCGTATCTCGCTTAGGTGGCCTAAAATCAATTCATAATCCCATTCATGAACCAGATTATAATCGAGGACAATTCGCGGGGTAGCGGCAATATACGATGCAACAGTACTAAACTCATCCCCGCTCAAATCTGCACCAAAATAACCTCTTTTCCATTCATAGTTGTTGCCAAGCAGGTATAACCCTACGCCATACCCATTGTCGTTAGTCGATGCCATCCAGGGTTCCGTCGGAAATACGTCACCAAACATAGATGTTGCTGGCGGCTGGATACGAGAGAGCGTCAGATCGCCGTTTGCAAAGGGGGTTTTGCCCGAGTAATACCACATATTGTGATAATCGCCTGTCAGATATACGCATGGAAACTCCTGTTGGCGCGATTCGTACTGATTTTTGTCAGATCGGGCCATCGTTACTTTCGCATGCACCTTTACCACATTACCATCCAGTCGAATCCAGTGCTCAATTGTGGCCTCACCAGCCTGGTTATTGAAGGCAAACTGTTTGGGAATGGTTTTGGTATACAACAAGTTCTCCTGTTTGGCAACAGCCACCACCTGTGAGGGATTACCATATACATCGCCAGCCTGAATTGGGTTCCAGCCCAATCCGGTCCAGGCTACGTTACCATTCTCGGAGTAATTAAGTGGGCCCCCATACATGCCAATCTGAATTTGGCGACCCAAATCCGGGTTACTGACCATATTACGGGTAGTAACCTTACCCCCATGATCGTCCAGAAAAGTCAGGTGGGTAATAGCACCCCCGGCATTGGTATTGATACCCACCCGAATTTGTGAGTTTTCGATGGTCAACAAGCCATCAAGAGGGCTACCCCTATCAGGCAGCCAAAACGTTGAATGGAAAAAAAAGAGATGTGGGCCATAAAACCAGTACGATTAAGTGTACCAATTTCGATGACCAACAAATAACATGCCAACACCAGGCTATATCTAGTTAACAATTTACCAATTCTATAAACTATTTAACTAATTGACTTAACGCACTATCAGCAAGTTGACCAGATTGAATGAGAAGTATATACTTAAATGTAACCGATTTACCAGCAGAAAGTGTATAGTTCATAGCAGGAGCCTTACCACTACTCATCACCGCTGCTCCTAATGGATTAGCAGCAAACAGACCATAACCTCGTGCATGCCAGTAGGTTGGATAACCTACATTTTTAGGATTATCCAGCAGAACAACTGATAGAGCTTCCCCGTTGATCGTTCCTGTCAGTTTCATCCAGGGTGCGCGGGTACCCCACACCGCATCGCCTTCAATGCCCTCGGCGCTGTGGTAAAGCCCAGTAACCCCCTCGTTATTCATTATAGGCACTTTGGTCTCTACGCCCTGGGCATCCGTAAATACTTCGGGTTTAGTGGCAGGTTGCTCAAGCTGATGGGCCATTCGCAACGCAATCATACCTTCTTTGTTGTCCTTGAATAGTACATCTTTATCAGCCGCTTTCAAGGTGGCGATCCGCTCAATTGTACGGCTATTGCCCGTTGCTTTGAATGCATAGGTTGTCGTTTCCTGAAGCATTACCTTCCCGTCCTTGTCGAGCCAGTCGGCGGTTACCACCAGTTCAGCCTGCCCTTTGCCGTTTTTCATCGACTTAATCCCCGTATGCACAATGGTTCCAAATGGCCCTTTATGTTCTGGTCCGACCTGAATCGAATTGTTCCAGAAGTCGTGTCCATTTACATCACCATAGTTAAACCACATACCTACATGGTGTGGGTGGTCGATCCGCTCACCCGGACGAGGATCGAGGGGCCAGCCGCGCGTAATAAAATTGCCCCCTGCCGACCGAATCGGATAGAGTACAGGTTTTTTCAGCACCGTTGGACCAGGATAGATATACGCAGTAAATGGTTTTCCATCAACGGTAACATCAACGCGTTTCTGGGCTTCGTTATGCGTAAGCTGAATCGATTGGGCAAAACTCGATACCATCGAGGTAAAAAGCAGAAGGGTTATTATAGGGTAGCGCATTAGAAAATGTATTGATCAGACTCACAAAGTTTACGTCAAAACAGGCAATAAACAAATGCCCCGACTAAAAGTCGGGGCACGAAATTGACCGCCTATATACTACTCCTCATGCATTAAGATGTACTATTCAGGCAGGGAATTGCTAGTAAAATCGGTCCAGAACCGATTAATTACCAGACAAGATTTTATTGTTCACTTCCTGATCGATCGTAATATAGCCTGGGTAATTGATGGCTTTATTACCGAGCGCCAGCGTTGGTTTAATTCTAATCGTCAGTTTTGATGGTTGCGTATTAGTGGCACCAGACAAATTTCTAACCAGTTGGGTAAAGGCATCCCGCGTTTTCGAGTCTGAAATAAGCTGGTACGCATTAGCGCTCAATCGAATAGGCACACGGGTTCTGCCACCAGGCTGCACTTCTATTCGTTGATTTACAAATCCGTTAAACAATTCCTGTCCAGTCAACAAAACTTTATATTCCAATTGGTTGATACCTGCCAGTTTACCCGTCGGGTTCGTTATATCAAGATTAATACGTGCATCCAGAGGTATGTTGCGGGTCAGCAAACCAGCAGCCAACCGGGGAAACCGGGTTACATCCATATTTTCGATATTGCGGAACTCGCGAACATCGGTACCAGCCAGATATACACTATCGGCCGATGCAATCGTATATCGGCAATCGCCCAGCGCCTTTGCCTGCGCAATTTGCTGATTAACGCTACAACGGTAAAACAAAATGGGTAAAGCCACTAAGGCCAGAATAAGTACTTTTTTCATGATTTGATGGTTGTCGTCCTTTTATTATAAACGTTCGACAGGGGGGAAAGTGTTTGGTTTAATTATTCTTAACAAACACCATCTGCATTCGATCAGCTTTGGCCACTTTTTTCCGAAAATCGATCCATTCTGTATAAGTAGATGCCGGAAAACGCCCCCCGTGCATAGTTATATGACGGACATACTTGATCCGGTCACCATCTACGTCTACTTGTGCCGTATACTGGCCAAATTTAGAATCCACGGCCACGGGCTTAATGGCAAATTCGGGTGTATAACCTTTCGGAATCTGGTAGGTAATGGTGTCGCTATCCTCAAAATCATAATTGGGCCCTAAATCAACGGCCGATTGTCGGGGTTGTAGCATCGGCGTCGCTAATGACAAAGCCGACATTAAATTGAGTGGCAGAAAGAGTCGATTACCACTTGGCGTTGCCCATTTTCTGACGGCCAGCGAGAGTGTTTCCGTAACGGCCGGGACTGAACTTTCCTGTTCCAAAAACGAAAACCCTGTCAGCTCAAAAGTGGGTACATGAATGCGCTTAAGCAGCCAGCTTCGTTGCTCGTCCCGATTCATACCATGAATCACCTGTCCGTAGTCGTCTTGCTGGAGACCTGTATAGCGCGTTCTGACGTCGGCTGTGGCATCACCCTGATCGGTCAGCACAATCGAAATACGTCGTTGTTGAAGGTTATCGGCAGATCGATAGCTGGGAGTTTTCACCAGTCGGCCACCATCGGGTGTGATCAGCAGGACATGACGATTACCCGTAAAATCACCAACATATCCAGGCTGGCCATGCTGGCTGGTACATTCCAGAAATAGCGTATCGCGGCCATCAGGTACGCATAAAATGATATGGTTGAACTGAAAACTCGGAAAGTCAACCAGGGCATCAGGCTCGTTGTCTCCCGCTTTCACCAGAGCCGGATAGGCGGTGACGCCAACGTTTTTCAGTAATGCCTGTGTGAAATTAGTAAGGGCTTTACAATCCCCGTATTTACTGGCCGCTACCTTATCGGCCTCGATCGTCTGCCAGCCACCAATACCCAGCTGGATACTCACATACCGAGTCTGGTCCTGCAGAAACGAATAAATCTTCCGAACTTTACCGACTGTGGTCGTTTCGTTTTTGGTCAACTCCTGTATACGCTGTCGAAGATCGGCAGGAATGGCATCACGGCCCGTATTTAAGGTATAATAGAACCGCCCTACATCACTCCAGGAGGTTACTTTCCCTTTATATCCCTGCACTTCAAAATCCGTCGGAGCGGTATACACGATCGGCAATTGCTCCCAACTTGGGGGCGATAATGGCTCCAGTTCCAGGGCAGGTCGATTAGTCAGTTTCCAGACGTAGGTTTTTCCTCCATCGGCCGACGGCGAAACAGTACCGGCTGTGGGTATATTCATTTCTTTATACCGCAACGCCAGCCCAGCGGGTATGGAGACGGAATAGGTAGCCTGCTCCAGAGCAACGTGTTCTTTTTTCAACGGCACCCAGGTTGGGTAAAACATCAGATTACGTTCCGTTGTCTCCACGGTAAATTCAACCGTGTAGGGATAGGTTGGTTGCCTGGGGAACTTTGCCGCTTTAATCCGTTGATCATCAAAAAAATTATAGTCAGAGAGCGTACTATAATCCTCAATATCTGATTTTTTCAGTCGCTTGATCAGTTTTCCATTTTCATCATAAAGGGCACCTTCCAGTTCTGTTACTTTTGAAAGCTTATCATATCCGACCACAATTGTAGCATCGTCATCAGCCTCTTTATCAAGTACAGTCACTACAGTATGTACACGCCGTACTGCCTCTCCGGGTGCCTTTATGGTAAAGGAGGTTTCATGCTGCCGAATAACACTATGGGCATTTTCTTTCAGGGATGCCGGAATAGCATCGGCTTTATATTCAGTCTGTGCCCAGCCACTCGAGTAGCTTAATAGAGCCATCAGTAAAAGATGCTTCATGACTATTTCTTTTCAGCTACGGGACCACGTTTGAGAATGACAGGTTCGGCATGTTTGGCTACAATTCGGCTAAACAGCTCCCGAACGTTGGGATACTCTTCTGCATAATACATTGGCTTTCGCAGCATGATCCGACTCATAATCTGAAGCTTATTTTCGGCATTCATGCCTATCTGATAGATAAATCGGCCGGCATTCTCAGGCAGCGTCATCGATACAGGTTTTGGCATTTCCTCAACCTGGTAACCTTGCGGTAAGGTGTAGGTAACTATAAACGTTTCTTCCTTGGCGTAACCAAAATCAACCGGATAAAGTCGTTCAGGTTCTTTAAATGGATTAATACCATGGCCTTCGGTCAGCATCGGTCGTAAGTAAAGCCGGTCACCTGCGCGGCCACAGGCATCGGGGATCGAAAACGTATAATCGGTATTAAATGCACTGCTGTTCCAGTCCGCCCCTGAAAAATCAACCTTCTCAATTTGCCAGATCGGTCTTCGTTTCCGAATGCCTTCCAGGTATTTTGTTTTACCCTCTGAAGCAAATGATTTGCGAGCCCTCAACGCACTATACCCTACCTGCGACTGCCGTAATGTACCCGTTATTTCTCCGTCATCGCTGATCGTAAACGATCCCGTATACGAATCAACCTCTCGTTCAGTGGGCATCAGGGAAATAAACCGTGCCCCCGAGGAGTTCACTAGTCGTCCGGTTCCATTCAGGCAATGAACGGGCAACATACCTGGTATCAGGAATGGGTCGGTAGCATCCAGCAGCATATCCTTACCACCAACCGAAACCTGAGCGACGACGTAATTGAATTTTCGAATCAGCGCATAAGATTCATTGATGCGGCCATTAGACCGGGTACTCAGAATAACCGGATTCGCATCGAGGTCCATTTCACGCAGGAGAGCAACCAACATCAGATTAATACCGGCCGCATTTCCTTTTTTGTTCTCGAAAACCCGTTTAATATCCTCTTGAGAAACAAATCCACCGACTCCGTCCCATTTTATAGCTTTCCGGATAAACTCATAAGCTGCCGTCACCCGGCCCAGCGTATCGGCATGCTGGCTGAGTATGGTTTTAGCCGTTTCTCGCAGAAACGGAGCACGTTTAATCTGACCACCAAAGTCTACATCGTTCAGCAGCGTCCGGTCGAGGTCGGTCCAACTTACCGATAAGTCGTGTTTCCGTAAATCGACCCATTGGTAACTGGCTAATTCAAACTCGATTTTAGCCATATAATCATCTTCGGTAGTGATATAGGCCTCGTCGCGGAAAGCCGGAATATCTTTCATGGCAAATCGATAGGCTGATGCCGACGCTCCATTTTGGCCAGGATACAAATCGACCGACTTGACGGTACGTTCATTTACCACCATCTGGATATACCCAGTCTGGAGGATTTTGTAATAAAAATAATCGGGAATCGTGATTCGGTATTCGCTCCAGTTAACGGGAATATCCTGCTGAAACGTCCAGGTTCGGGGCGTATATCGAACACTAAAGGGCGTTCGGACCGTGTATTTATACTCGATGATGGTGCCTTCGCGTACGTTTGGCAATGTGTATTTTTCCAGGTAATAATCATCCGAAACCTTCTCCGAAAAGTGCGCTGTTTTCGGAAAGTGATCGATCATTACGTTACCATCGACGATGTTGTAACTATAACCGTCAAACTCCGAAACGTATTCGTGCTGCCCCGATCGACCGCGCCGGGTAGAAATCTGCACGGTTGCCCGATTATAGGCTGACTTTTTGTTGATTTTAGTCCGGCTATGACAGGTAAACACCAGCCAGACTTCACCCTGATTTTCCTCAAACGTTACCTCGCCAAAATCGTAGAGTACGAGCGCTTCGGCAGTGGAGTCTGTTGACACTTTGGCAAACTCCTCGCGGGCGATGACCCCAAATTTGACTACTGGTGCCGGATCAGGGGCTTTATTTTTTGACTTTTGAGCGAACGAAACCGAAAAACTGAGACAAAATGATAGAACTACTGTTGCCAGCGAGCAATGGGCAAGCGAAGAAGGGAACATAAATGGTGGATATGGTACGTAACTATTTGCGGCCAAGATAAGCGTTTAGCCATATTTCTACAATGCCCGTATAGAAAATAACAATATCTAGTTCATGACTATTCCCACGACAGTTTCAGCAACGACACGCCCTGACGAGGTAATGAAAATGGGAGAATGGCTTCGCCATTTTTTACGGTGATCCACTCTGGTGAGGTTAGCAGTTGCAATTGGCCCGCTTTCTCCAGTTCCGCAACCTGTTCGGGGGTAGGCGTCTTGGGTGATCCCATTTTTTTCCAGATTTCATACGAGTTACTATGCTCTTTGTCGATGCGGTAATGCTGGATCAACACTCGTTGGGCAGGCACCCCTTTTAATTGCACCGACACAGGCGCATCAGGGGCCGGTGCATTGTCGTCGTGATAATGCCAGACCAGTACCGAAGCCGTTTTCGCATCTTTTGTGGCTAAGGCATTGATATCGGGCTCGGCCCGCACACTCTGATCCCGAATCCGGGCGTAATCGTAGCCGGAACCACCCGAAACACCTACCCGATTTCCGCCCATCATGCCAAACATTCGAAATACATTCAGAACGGGCTTATCGACACCATTCGTGGCCAGATCGCGGAAGCCCCGAAACCAGGGCTGATCCTCAAACTCAAACGCCCAGGTAACCGCTCCTTCCAGATTGACCCCATGCGATTGGGCCAGGTCATATTTGCGAGCAAACGAAGCGGCTGTATAGCTTGAGTACATGGTTCCGTTGCGATAGGCATTCTGCGGGTGTAAATCTTCCGAGCAGGCGGCACATCCCTCCGGGTCCGATTCACCAATAATGATCGGTAGCTGTTTCAAGGTCGGGTACGAGGCCACAATCTCACACCCTTTGCTAATGTCGCGGAATTGAGTGCCCATATTCATTTGCACCACGCCGTTGACTAACTTCGGTGCTCCCTTCGCATGAAAGGTTATAAAATCAATGGGCGAACCCGTTTTGCCGGTAACATAATTGGTTCCACTCACCACATGGTCCATGAAAGCCTTGAAAAATTTCTGCGAGCCTTCGCTACCGGGGCCTGTTACCTCGGGGCCACCCATTTTAGCCGTCGGTAAGGCCCGTTTTACTGCATCGGCGG
>Ga0209933_1001390_pt1 | contig 23204 bp, 15 predicted proteins | sample ThiBiot_300_biof_FD_183944 | JGI IMG/M metagenome (GOLD analysis project Ga0209933, IMG submission 183944) | Wastewater bioreactor microbial communities from Cape Town, South Africa - Thiocy_cont_300_biof (SPAdes) | ecosystem: Engineered > Bioremediation > Thiocyanate > Unclassified | place...
CGCGATTTCGTCGGCCTTTGTGGGTATGACGCCCTCCAGCTATGGCACTAGTGCCCTATATGTATTCAATGCTGGCCCTCACGAAGCCGTATTACAGGTCAATCTGTCTGAAGACTACAAAGTTGAGTCACTTGACGCGCTCAAAGAACAGGTTCGCCAGCGGATTCGTCAGAAGATGCCCAATGTCCGGCTGTCGTTCGAGCCGATCGACCTGACGGATAAAATCATGAGCCAGGGCGCCCAGACACCGATTGAAATTCTGGTCGGCGGAAAAGACCTGATTGAAGGCCAGCATTACGCCAATCGATTACTGACTCGCCTGCGCGAAATTCCTTACTTACGCGATCTACGGATCAATCAGCCCCTTAGCTATCCGACCGTTTCGGTAAAGGTCGACCGTGAGCGGGCTGCCCAATTAGGGTTGAGTACCGACGAAATCTCCAAGTCGCTGGTAGCCGCTACCTCATCAAGTCGGTTTACAGCCAAAAACCTATGGCTCGACCAGTCAAAAGGGTTTGCCTATCAGGTGCAGATCCAACTGGAGCAGGATCAGATGAAATCCGTAGCCGACATCCAGGCCATCCCGCTCGTAAAAGGGCAGCTTCGCCCCACCCTCGGTGATGTGGCTACGATCACGCCAACCACCATTCCAGGCCAATACGACCGTATAGGCCCTCGACGAATTATTACGGTATCGGCCAACATCAATAACCGGGATTTAGGCACGGCAACCCGCGATGTTCAGGCAGCGATTACAGCGGCTGGCGATCCTCCAAAAGGCTCTGTAGTGGAACTACGGGGACTGGCGCAACTGCTTCAGGAAACGCTCAGCAGCCTGCAATTCGGGCTGGGATTAGCCATTGTCGTGATCTTTCTGCTGCTGGCGGCTAACTATCAGTCGTTCAAAGTGGCCAGTGTAGTGCTTGTGAGCATACCCGCTGTACTGGCTGGTGCGCTTACGCTGCTGCTGGTAACGGGACAGACGCTGAATCTGCAATCGTACATGGGCATTATCATGTCGGTGGGGGTATCGGTGGCGAATGCTCTGCTGCTGGTAACCAATGCCGAATCCCTGCGACTTCGGTACCGCGATGCCCGAGCAGCTGCACGAGTGGCAGGGGCAGCTCGTTTGCGACCTATTCTGATGACTGCCCTCGCCATGATTGCCGGGATGATTCCAATGGCCAGCGGCCTTGGCGAATCGGGCGAGCAAACGGCTCCCCTGGGCCGGGCCGTGATTGGCGGATTGCTTTTTTCGACTGTGGCCGCGCTGCTGATTCTGCCCGTCGTGTTTGCGGCTGTTCAACGAAAAACAACCTTCGATTCGCCGTCGCTGGACCCCGACGACCCAACCAGTACGGTGTACGACGGAATACCCGTTGCCGCTACAGAGTCTCACCAAACCAGTTTAACCTATTAATCCATGCAACTATATTCTGCTCTCCGATCTGGCTTCCAATTGGCTTTTATGGCCGGGATGACGTTCCTGCTGAGCCAGTGCGGTAACTCGTCGGCCGAAAAAAGTCGAATGGAGGAAGCGCCAGCCGACGAAGAAATTCGTTACGAAGCCATCCGGGTAACCACTTCCCGACCTACCTCGGAACTAAACTTACCCGGCGAACTGGAAAGTTATTACGAAACCGATATTTATCCGCGCGTGAGCAGCTATGTCAAAGCCCTGCATGTCGACATTGGTGATCAGGTTCGTAAAGGACAGGTGCTGGCCGAACTGGAAGCCCCCGAACTGACGGCCAATCTGACCGAAGCCTACTCAAAGGTGAAAGCGGCCGAAGCAGTTTTTGGGACCAGTAAAGCCACGTTTTTGCGGGTGTTGCGCACCAGCCGTACACTTGGGGCCATCTCGCCAGTCGATCTTGAATCGTCCCGTACCAAAGCCATTTCGGATAGTTTGGCCGTTGTAGCCGCTAATGCGCACTACAGTTCTGTAAACCAGTTAGTGAGTTACCTGAAAATAACCGCTCCGTTTACGGGCGTTATCACCGACCGCCGTCTATCGCCCGGAGCGTTTGTTGGGCCGGGTGGACAAAATGGGGTACCTATTCTGAAGATAAAACAGCTGGACCGACTCCGACTACGGATAGCTGTCCCGGAAGCTTATCTGGGCGATATTCGCAGTGGCAACCCCGTGAAGTTTACGGTTCGCAGCTTTCCCAATCAGACGTTTACGGGCCGGATTAACCGTATCTCCAATAGTGTACGACCCGAAACCCGGTCGGAAATGGTCGAAATCGATTTTCAGAATAAAGGTGGTAAGCTGAAACCCGGTATGTTTGCTTCGGTTCGACTACCCGTGGCCTCATCAGGCGAAGGCAGCGTCTACGTACCCAAATCGGCCGTTATCAGTACGATGGAACGCACCTTTATTCAGAAAGTAGTAGATGGAAAAGTTATTCGGACAACGGTCCAGAAAGGTGATGATGCCGCTGGGCAAACGCAGGTTTTTGGCGATGTTAAGCCGGGCGATATTATTCTTAAAACAGCCAGTGAAGACATTGACGATCAGGGCCCGATTAAAACACAGCTGGTGAACTAGTAATCATATCGGCTCCAGACTGGCTCTACTTTGGGCACTGACAGCTTCTGCTATCAGTGCTTTTTGGTTTATACCTGAACCTGAACTGGTCAATAGTTAAAACCACTAGCTAAGGTTACTAGGGTCTATATGTAAGATTATACGTACCTGAAGCCCATTATTATTTTCCAACTCTATATCGCCATGTATAAGATGCAGCAAATGAAGGATTAACTTATACCCATATCCGAAATGATCTCCGCTGATTGTATCCTCAGCAAACGCTTCCTGAATTTCAGTTAAAACCTGTTCGTTCATACCAGGTCCACTATCCTGAATGGTCAGAATAAGGTATTCATTATTTATCACTTCTGCCATTAGCCAAACAGACCCTACCAATGTATTCTTTATAGCATTATCGACAAGATTCCTCAATATCGTGACAAGAATATTTTCATCTGTATACAGCATGGCTTCTGTATAAGGGATTTCCAGCAAAATACCTTTGTTGGCAGCGATTCCTCCATAAAGGTCATGAATTTTATGGAGCGCTTCTGATAACTGTGTTGATTGATAATTTACAGAAAGGCCCTCCTGCTGGTACTTTAGCCATTCAAAAAAATTAACTGAAAAGCTATAGACATCGTTAATCCCTTCTTTTAACAATTTTATTTTTCGTATAACAGCTTCGCTTAAGCCCTCATGTATAGACAGCCTATAGTCAAGTTCTTCTATACCACTTTTAAGCGCAAAAAGTGGTGATTTCATATCGTGTAAAAGTAAATTAATAATACGATCTTTTTGAACAAGGCTAGCCTTCAATCGAGACTCTACGAACTGCAATCGTTCTACAGTATGATTAAGATGATTGACAGACTCATTCAACTCCTGTGACCTTTCTTTTACTTTTTCATCTAAGCTAATCGTCATTTTTTGATAATAATCAACTCGATAAGCAAAAGCTACAATAATAATCGCTAGTATAATGAAACTAATAATTAATTTAAACCAGATTGTTTCGTAATAATAAGGTTCAATTTTAAAATTGAAAAAAATCAGTGAAGATGGATACCCTTTTATTCTAATACGCATTCTATACGCGCCATAGGTAAGATTACGGATAGAAATATCTTCTTCATTATCAAAGGGAATCCACTCGCGGTCATATCCTTCAATCATTCGTTCAAAATTCAATAGTTCTGGATTATTTATCCACGGAGAACTAACAGTAATCAATAAAGAATTATAATCAGGGGGTAATGTCAGTTGAGACAGGTTGTCAGCTCGCCTACCATTTACATTTACATTCTCAATGAATACATGTTTCGACTTATAATTTACAGGAAAATCGTCTGGATTAAATACAACTAATCCTTTCAGACTAGGCAGGGAAACACTTCCATCAGACAAATACACTTTATCCGGGTAAGCACCACCATTGAATTCGTTCGTTATTAACCCATCTTTTTTCGTATAAACACTATAGGGACCAATTTCGCCTAATCCTTTAAAAAACTGGATGATAGTACTCCGCTTATTGCTAAGAAGACCATTATTGGTACTAAACCAAATGCGACCTTGCTTATCCTCAAATATACTATTGATAACACTTAGCCGTTTGTTTGCATCGATAGGTAATTGCTTAATAGTATCTGATTTTAACAGATAAATTCCATCTGTATACGTACCTAGCCAAGTATATCCGTCTTTATCTAGATAAATATTCCGAATATTGATTTCAGGTATAATTGACCTAGCTTTCCCGGTACGTATATTGCCGCTAATCAGGCCTAAGCTAGTCCCGATTAGTAAACTATCCTTAGTCAAAAACAAATACCCATTAATATATTGACTTTTAGTTCCCGGAAGTACTAAACGACAGATTGGCTTATCTTCTTTTAAGGAATAAATTTTTTTACTAGTGGAAAAATACAACGTTGAATCATAATCTGATAGTCTGAAACAATGGATGTAATCACTAATAAAGGCAATTAGGGAGTCTGTATTCGTCAATAAATTAAATTTATGGAGCCATTGATTTTGTTCGTAGTATAAATTATCATGATCAACAATGCTATAAAAACTTGAGTAAGGTTCTAAAAAAAGCCTTTTAATAGCAGGTTGATAAGTAGGTTTTTCAAAAGTAAATAAAGTCCCATTAGCAATTATCTGATCTTTTTTATAAAGGTTTTGCACATAAAACGAGTTTTGCCGCCACGTTCCATAAGGTATTCTTATGTTTCGAAAACGATTCGGACGAATACTAAGTAATCCATCTATTGCACTCTGCAAGTAGTAGGTATCAGATTCTTTTTCGTAGTACAAATCATTAGGTGTAAAATCCTGTATTCCGTCTACAAGTAGTTCAGAATTAATAGTATGTGCATCCAACGTTAATTTGTATAAGCTACCCTGGCAAAACGCATACGTGCCTGAGGCAACACACATAAGTGAATAAGGCGCCTTTGAGCGACTAATTTTATCAAAAAAAACTCCTTTTGTATTGACTATCTCAGTTTCACCGGTATCACTTTTATATATACTTGCCTTATAATTAGTTGAGATCATGACAAGTTGTCCTCCAATAATCGTTATTGGACTTTTTCCGATGCGTTTGTCAGCAATATATCTTGTTGGTTTATTTTTCTTAGCAATCAAAATCGAGCCAGGCTTTACTAGGAAAAAACAATTTTCACCTGTGATGAACGATGCATCCGAAGAGAATTCTATCTGATTCTTTTTCAGTGGTTGAAAAAAAAGCCGGGAGGATTTCGTGTCTAACGCTTCAAAGCCAGGGCAATCGCTAACAATATAATCACCTTTCACAGATACAGGTCGCGTACCTGATCCGGAAAACTCTCTTATTTTGTAATATTGATCACCCTCAAAAGCGATCAATATCTCATTCCTCTTATTTTGCTTTACGTAAGCAACTCGGGAAGAAACTGGTGGTTTATCATAGGCATCATAGAGGTGGAAATGAATTCCATCGTATTTAACCAAACCATTCTCAGTTCCAATCCAGCAATATCCTAAATGGTCGATGGCCAGTCCTTTAATACTATTTTGTGGAAGCCCATTCTCTGTTGTATATCGGCTGATAATAAATTTTTCACTGGCTGCTTGAGCAAACGTATTGCTACAAATTACAGGTAGTAGTACAAGGCTTAAAAATAGATATTTAAACATTCTGAAAACCCAAAAAAAACTAGTACACTTCGCTTCTCTCATCTTACCGAAACGGTATATAAGCCATTTTTCAACGCAAATACAATCAGGTCCGCTGTCCTATTCACCTTAAACTTTTTCATAATCTTTTTTTGGTAAGTCTGCACTGTATGTGCACTCAAATTCATCTCATAAGCAATTTCTTTTACCGTCATTCCAGTGCAGATTTTCTTTAGTACTTCTTTTTCACGTGGCGACAAGTAGTAAATATGTTTATCCTCTGTAAACATACTCTTGATAAGGTTCTTCTGGAGAATAGGGCTTATAAATTCCTGACCGTTCATTACTTCGTGTATAGCTTCGGGTAATTCTATTAAAGAAGCATCTTTAGATATATATGCACTAGCGCCATTACGCAATGCTTGTCGTATTGTTTGAGCATCACTAACTGATGTAAGAACAATTACTTTAGCAACATTTTTAGTTATTGTACGTATAGTCGATATTAATTCTAATCCACTCATTTGCGGCATAAGCAGATCCGTAACTACTATATCAGGGAACATCTCATCGCTTATAGAGTCAATAAACGTGTAAGGATTATTAAAAATTAACAGTTGGGATTCATCAAACATGTCTTTCAGTGCCAAAGCGATAGCATCTGTTAATAACTTATGATCATCCACAATAGCGATACGCATATTCTAACTACAATTAACTAACAACAATCCTAAATATACATATATTAATCCAATTAATCCTAATAATAAATCCATTTTTTGTTACATATCTTTTTATTAGGTATATCCAATACCCTAAATTTAGGGTATTGGATATACCTAATAAAAAGATATGTAATTTAATGAAACTAGCGAATATGTATATATAGTTTAAGATACCATCTTTGCAAAGCAGACTGTTGGATTAGCTTACAACTAACTTAGCAAATGCATTTGTCAAGATAAATCGTAAAAACATATAAGGCTATGGGATATTTTTCAAATATGAATGTGCGGTTATTGATAATTTGGAAATATTCAACAAATCAATTCAAGCTAATTTTTTAAAGTACGTATAAACTCTAATATATCTAGTATGTGTATTTCAGTGTTTTATCTCACTTGAAATAACATTTTTTTTCAAAAATCCCATCAATAATTGAATCGGTAAATTTGCATTATAATTTCCCACTGTAACATTTAAGCTTAGTAATGAACAGAAACAACCCACCTATTCACTATCACAAAGATTCGTTTGAACTCTTTTACAGCCGTTACTTTAACAACGTGTATAGAAAATGTTTGCACATGGTGAAAGATGTTGATACAGCTAAAGATTACACACATGATATTTTCATCAAAGTATTTGAGGCTTTTAATACGTTTCAACATCGCTCATCATACGCTACCTGGCTTTATTCGATTACCCATAATTATTGCTTAGAGCAGATAAGAAGAAATAGAGTCAGGTGCTTACCAGGACATGCATGGGTAGACTATGGAGTTGATACTGATAAGGCCGACGAACTGGATTTATATGTAGAAAGGCTTTTTCTAGTTCGCAAGGCAATGGAAGCACTTCCAGCAGAAAATAAAGCTCTACTTTCTTTGAGGTATGAAACAGGAATGAGTATAAAGGAGATTGCTGATTTGTTTAACCTCTCTGATGATGCGGTTAAAATGAGACTTAAGCGAAGTCGAGATAGAATAAAGCAGTTAGCTTTACATGGATAAGTTGACCTTGATAACCTGGTTAAAGTCCTGCAAAAATGATAACTTATCAGCAACCCATTGGGCCAAGATTTCCCATTCTACTGCTGGAAGATGATCAGTCAGTAATTGACATTATTCAGGAAGCCTCTAAAACAGCATTTCCAGAAGCCGATTTTATCGTCATAAAAACATTTGAGGATGCTATTGCCTTTTTAGACAATCTGGAAGGCAAAGGCGCCAAGTTAGTACTTTTAGATATCCATTTGTCTGGAACGCAAACAGGATTAGATCTCTTGGAGCGTATTAAGGTAAGTCCGCGCTATAAATTACTGCCTGCTATTATCTTCACCATGAGCGATAACCAAACGTATATAAGTAGAGCCTATCAATTGGGAGCAAACTCGTTTATTAATAAACCCTTTTCGTTCCTAGAGTGGAAAAATCTCTTATTGACTATTCGCCTATTCTGGTATAAAACGGCCACGTTACCAAACATCTATTTTTAAGGCAGCATCTACCATGAACATGCCCGGACTTCGGCCAGGAGGATTGTACTGACCGAAGTCCGGGCATGTTCATGTACGTATGTGGCGTGTTGTTTTCAGCGATTTCCTCTAGATGGCTCCACGGAATTAGTCTATATGCACTGGAAAGTCGTATTAAATTCATTATCTAAAAGCCAATAAACCAGCCGTTATAGACGCTGTTGTAAAAAATACTGCCTGGGTATGTACTAAACTTGTTGGGTAGCTCCGGCTCACTAACGACTTTTAGGTAAGCACCGTTATTCTACCGATGTATGTTCGGTATGGTAGCCTGACGGACAAACGCAAATCAAAACCATTACTGTGATACAACCCTGGTATAGTAAAATCTCGAACCCAGCGCAGATGGGCGGCATCGAGACTTCTGTTCTTGATAATGGCGCAGGTCGGGGAACCCGAATTGCCTGGATCAACACCGGAACCGGCCTCCGGTACAAACTGGTTCTCGACCGGGCCATGGATATTGCCGATGCCTTTTACAATCAGCATAGCCTTGCCTGGCTAAGTCATTCCGGCATTACATCGCCCCAGCCATTTACTGAACGGGGCCTGGACTGGCTACGGACATTCAACGGGGGGTTGCTGACTACCTGCGGGCTATCACATGTGGGTGGCCCCGAAAAGGATGCCTACGGCGAACGAGGGTTACATGGCCAAATCAGCAATATCCCGGCTATCATTGAATCGATCAGCCAGCCAGACCCGGCTATGGGCAAACTGGATATGAGCATTACCGGGCGAATGATAGAAACCAGGGTATTTGGCCCGAGTCTGGAGCTGACCCGAACTATATCAGGAACGCTTGGCCAGCCCGTCATTCGTATTCATGATGAAGTGGTGAATCGAGCCAATACGCCCGCTCCCCACATGGTACTTTATCATTTTAACTTCGGCTGGCCATTGGTCGATGAAGGCACCAAGTTGCTCTGGAAGGGCCCCTGGCAGGCTCGTGAAGGTGGTATCAATGCTGAAATTTTCCGGGATGGATATGATTTCCGTACATGCCCGGCTCCACTCGATCGCCATAATGGTACGGGCGAAGCCGTTGCGTTTATCGATGCCACGCCCGATCAGAATGGCCAGTGTAGCGCCGGCCTTTACAATCCTATGCTGGGCATAGCCGTAGCCATGCGGTTTCAGAAAGCCGAGTTACCCTGGCTCACGAACTGGCAGCATTGGGGAAAAGGTGAGTATGTAACCGGAATCGAACCCAGCACGCACCCACCCATCGGCCAGGCGAAGGCGCGGGAACAGCAAACCCTTATTTTTTTAGAGCCCGGCGAAAAGCGGTCCTATACAGTCGAACTGGAAGTACTTTCCCACCCCGATCAGATCAATGAACTGGTCAATCGTTTAGCCTAGGCCGAAATAGCTGTTCAGTACAGCGTACATTCCTTATGAATTCAAATTCCGACTACATTCTTCAGGTAAGCGGGCTAACTAAAACGTTTTCGGGCGTGAAAGCACTCGATCAGGTTCAGTTGGCGGTGCGCAAAGGAGAAGTTCATGCGCTGATGGGTGAGAACGGGGCCGGAAAGTCTACCTTAATGAAGATTCTGATCGGTCTTTTACCTGCCGACTCAGGCGAAATCATCTTCGAAGGTGCCGAACTGACGGCCGCTCATGTCCGGGATGTGATGAAAAAAGGCATCTCCATGATTCATCAGGAAATGCTGGTCGTACCTGAACTGACCGTTGCGCAGAATATTTTCCTGGGTCGGGAAACGAAGGGGAAGCTATTCAGTTGGCTGGATGATCGAACCCTGACGAAACAAGCGGCTATGTTGCTCCGGGAGATGGACATCCAAATCGATCCCAGCATCAAAATGAAGTACCTGAGCGTGGCCCAGATGCAGATGGTCGAAATAGCAAAGGCCATTTCCAACAACGCGAAGGTGATCATCATGGACGAACCCACCTCAGCGCTTTCGGAGAAAGAAGTCGCCACCCTCTTTCGGCTGATCAAAGACCTCACTTCTAAAGGCGTAGCGATTATCTACATCTCACACAAGATGGAAGAGATCACCGCTCTGGCCGATACGATCACGGTACTTCGCGACGGTAAATACATCGGCACCCGGCCCGCTTCCGAACTGGATATGGACACGCTGATCACGATGATGGTGGGTCGAAAAATTGAGAGCCTGTTTCCAGAGTCTACAACCCAACGGGGGAACGAAATCCTGTCAGTAAAGCAATTAACCCGTCATGGGCAGTTTACCAATATCAATTTTGCTGTCCACGAAGGTGAAGTGCTGGGCATTGGTGGCTTGATGGGCGCAGGCAGAACTGAAGTTGCCCGTACTATTTTTGGCCTCGACCAACCCGATAGTGGCCAGATGTATATCCGGGGAGAACAAGCCGACATACGTTCCCCACAGGATGCCATCCGGCGGGGCATTGGCTACGTGAGTGAAGACCGGAAGGGCTTCGGATTTATTCCCCGGTTGTCGGTACGGGAGAATATAACCCTGGCAAGTTTACCCGCTCATGCCAAGGGCGGGCTGGTTCGGGCAGCGAGTGAATCGGCAGTCGCTAATCGCATGATGGCCGATCTACGCATCAAGGCCGCCAGCCCTGAGCAGTTCGTCACGTTTTTGAGCGGAGGAAACCAGCAAAAAGTAGTCATTGGTAAAGTATTGCTTTCCTCCCCATCAATCATTATTCTTGACGAGCCGACACGCGGTATCGATATTGGCGCGAAAGCTGAAATTTATAAACTCATTCACCAATTGAAAGAAGCGGGTAAAGCCGTCATCCTGATCTCGTCTGAACTTCCTGAACTCCTGGGGCTAAGCGACCGGATAGTGGTCATGGCGAAGGGAAAACAAACAGCCGAACTATCGGCTCAGGAGGCTTCGCAGGAAGTCGTTATGCACTACGCAATGCAGGTTTGACAGCCCACCTTTTCGACAGATACATGGAAAACAACCTCAACAGCTATTTCGATAAGGATAGCGGGTCATACAAACTACTGGTGCGCCTTCAGGAAGTTCGCAAATACGGCCTCCTGATTGCGTTTGTGGCGGTTTGTCTGGCACTTTCCCTCACGACTCCCCGCTTTCTGACTATTCAGAATCTGATGATCATTGTGACGCAGGTTTCCATCAATGCGCTGCTGGCGTTTGGGGTTACGTTTGTCATCATTACAGGGGGTATCGATTTGTCGATCGGGTCGATGGTAGCCGTTACGGGGGTAGTAGCCGCCACATTTGCCCACCCCGACGAGTACCCGGTAATTGTCCCGGTCGCCGTGGGGCTACTGGCCGGACTCCTCTTCGGGGCTTTCAACGGATTCGTAGTAACCCGCAGTAAGGTCCCGCCGTTTATTGTTACACTAGGTACCATGACCATCGGCCGTGGCTTAGCCCTTATTCTTAGCAAAGGTCGCCCCGTCTCCAATCTATCCGACTCCTTCAATTTCATCGGTGGCGGCAAAATCCTGGGTATTCCTACGCTGATTATCACTCTGATTGTAACCTTTATTGCCTGCACAGTTGTTCTCCGAAAAACCGTGTTAGGCCGTTATATGTATGCTGTAGGTGGCAACGAACAGGCAGCCCGGGCTTCTGGTATTGAGTTGAGTACAGTCAAAATGATCGTCTACACACTCTGTGGTGGTCTGGCAGCCTTGGCTGGTATTCTGCTAACCTCGCGTATCACAACGGGCCAGCCGAATGCGGGCGCAGGTTTCGAACTGGATGCGATTGCAGCTGCTATTATTGGTGGCACCAGTACCTCGGGAGGAACCGGCACCATGACCGGAACGCTGCTGGGTGCCCTGCTTATCGGCGTCATTAGCAACGGCCTCGATTTGCTCAACGTAACCTCTTATTATCAGCAGGTTGTGATGGGTATTATCATCATTGGGGCAGTTGTACTGGATAGCGTCAATCAGATAAAAAATTGATCTACTTTATGTCATCCCGACGCAGGAGGGATCTCGAGCGTCAGGAAATTTGAGATCCCTCCTGTATCGGATGACAAAATCCTAACTGCAAATAGATTACTAGAAACCAAGTAGCCTAAAATCCAACGTACTCATTCAATATGACCATGAAGCCGATTTCATCCATAGTCATTACGCTCAGCCTGATTAGCACCTTAGTAGCCTGCAATCAATCCACTACCAGCGAAACCAGTAAAAACGGAGATGGTAAAAAGCTGGTGATTGGCGCTACCATGCTCAGTATGCAGAATGAGTTTATTGTCAATGTTCATGATGAAATGGCTAAAAAAGCCGAAGCTGATGGGATTGACCTGATCACGGTCGATGCCGAACGGTCGGCTTTGAAACAGGTGGAACAGGTCGAAAGCTTCATTGCCCAGCATGTCGACGCAATCATCATGAACCCCTGTGAGGTAGAAGCCAGTTCTCCCGCCGTTGCCAAAGCCTTAGCAGCCAAGATCCCAATCATTAACGTCAATTCGGAGACCAGTACCAAGCCTTCGGCCTTTGTGGGGTCGGATGATGTGGAGTCGGCCCGGATTGCGATGAAATTCATTGCTGAAAAGCTGGGTGGCAAAGGCACCATCGTTATGATGCACGGCTATATGGGTCAGGCTGCACAGATCAAACGCGAACAGGGTGCTCGTGAAATCCTGAAACAGTACCCCAATATTAAATTGATTGCCCACCAAACCGCTGAGTGGGATCGCGCCAAGGCCATGTCGTTGATGGAGAACTGGATTCAGTCATATGGTTCGCAGATCAATGCTGTCTTCGCCCAGAACGACGAAATGGGACTGGGTGCAGCAAAAGCACTGGCGGATGCAGGCCTGAAAGATAAAGTTGTGGTAGTTAGTATCGATGCCATACCCGATGCCCTTCAGGCGGTTCAGAAAGGCACACTGGATGCTACCGTTTTTCAGAATGCCCAGCAGCAAGGCTCAAAAGCCATCGAGACAGCCGAAAAAATTATTAAAGGCCAGCCCTACGAAAAGGAGACGCTTATTCCGTTTCAGTTAGTAACGAAAGCCAATTTGTCCCAATTCATGAAATGAGTGACGACGAATAGAACACGGATTTTTAGGATAATCATGATAGATGATGAATAAAAATTCAAAGTGGCGTTGTGGTGTCGGTTTTGAGAAACCGACACCACAACGCCACGATACTAGGAAAAGACCTGTGTAAATCGTATAAATCATAACCATCTGTTTCCATATACATTTAAAACGAACAGCTGTGAAAACAAAACGAAGAGCTTTTTTGCAAACGATTACGGGTCTGGCCAGCCTGAGTGCCCTATCGGCCGTCGGCGCAGCCGCCCCGCAGAAACCGCTGGTGGTATTTGTGACCGGTGATCATGAATACAGTGGTGAACTGACCTTACCGCTCATTGCCGCCGAACTGGAGAAAAATTACGGCCTGCGCACCAAAGTTCTGAAAGCCTACCCCGACTACAATGGCGAGAAAGACATTCCGGGTCTGGAAGCCCTGCGCGAAGCCGATCTGGCAGTATTCTTTCTCCGCTGGCGACAACTCCCTCAGCAGCAGCTCGATTACATCGACGCTTATCTCAAATCGGGCAAACCCGTAATGGGTTTTCGTACCACCACCCACGCCTTCAATTACCCGGCTGGTGATCCGCGCGTCCGCTGGAATGCCTTTGGCGAGTTTGCCTTCGGAGCCCCTCCCGGCTGGGGAGGTAAAGCCGCCCACACGCACTATGGCCACAAGAGTACGACCGACGTGACGGTCATTCCCGAAGCCGCCAAGAACCCAATTCTGACTGGCGTGGCTCCCAGCTTTCATGCATCCTCCTGGCTATATCGGGTACGGCCCGACTATCCCGCACAGGGCGCGACCTGGCTGCTGATGGGCAAATCCGTCAATCCCGATAAAGAAGCCATCGACAACCCGGTAGCCTGGACTTGGAAAAACCAGTGGGGCGGCAAGGCCTTTATGACTACCCTGGGCCATCCCGAAGATTTCCAAGTGGAAGCCTTCCAGAGGCTGGTTATCAACGCCATTCACTGGGAGCTAGGTTTACCCGTCCCTACCCGCTGGAAAGGAAAAATTGACATCAACGTACCCTATGGACATCCTTGAACCCCCTCATATCCTGATCGTATGCGACCATTCGTAGCCCGAAAAACCAGTGTTTATACCCTGTTTGCGATAGTGGGTTTTCTCATTATGCCCATGAGTGCGTTTCAGCGCAAACACTACCCGACTGATGAACCGCCCATCCAACTCAAAAAAGACACGCATATTAGCCTGATCGGTAATAATCTGGGGTCCAGAATGATGAATTATGGACTGTTCGAGACCGAACTCCAGGTTCGTTATCCCGCTTACCGGCTGTTTATCCGCAACATGTGCGACGGTGGCGACACGCCCGGATTCCGGCCACACGCCAGCCGATTTTCGCCCTGGGCCTTTCCCGGTGCCGAAAAATTCCAGACCGAGCTGGCCAACAAATCCGAAAGTGAAGGTCATTTTGAAACCCCCGATCAATGGCTCACCCGTCTGAAAACCGATGTGATTGTCGCGTTTTTTGGCTACAACGAGTCGTTTCAGGGGCCAGAAGGGCTAGCCAATTACAAAGCCGAACTCGACGCGTTTGTCAAATGGACGCTGAGCCAGAAATACAACGGCGTAACGGCTCCCCAACTGGCCCTGGTTTCGCCCATTGCCTTCGAAGACTTATCGGCGACCTACGACCTGCCCAATGGCAAGAAGGAGAACGAAAACCTGAGGCTTTACACCCAGGGGATGAAAGAGGTGGCTCAACAGAACAAGGTGCTTTTCGTCGATGCCTTTACACCCTCGCTGGCCTGGTACGAAGCCACGCCCGAACCCCTCACCATCGACGGGTCGCAGTTGAACGAAGCAGGTTACAAAAAGCTGAGCCTCTTACTGGCCGATCAGCTTTTTGGGCAAACAGCCGCCCAGGCCGAAGCCAACCGGGCCTACGTTCAGGAAGCGGTCCTGGAAAAGAACTGGATGTGGCACAACGACTATAAAATTCCTAACGGCGTTCACGTGTATGGCCGTCGGTATAATCCGTTCGGGCCAGATAACTACCCCGCCGAAATTGAAAAGATTCGGCAAATGACGGCCATTCGGGATACGGCCGTCTGGCAGGCGGCTTCCGAAGGCAAACGGATGGATATTGCCGCAGCCGATGAGCGTACCCGACAGCTCCCAACGGTAAAAACCAACTTTAATCCCGAAAAAAACGGGAGCCTGACTTACCTGTACGGCCAGGATGCGTTGAGCAAACTAAACGTACCCGCTGGTTATAAGATCGAACTGTTTGCCTCAGAGCAGGAATTCCCCGATCTGGCCAAGCCCATGCAGATGTCGTTCGACAACAAAGGGCGGCTTTGGGTAGCCTGTATGCCCAGCTACCCCCACTACAAGCCGGGTGATCCCAAACCCAACGACAAAATCATTATTCTGGAAGATACCAATGGTGATGGCAAGGCCGACAAGCAAACCGTTTTTGCCGATAAGCTGCACCTGCCGTTGGGCTTCGAGATCGCCAAAGAAGGGGTCTACGTGTCGCAGGGGACTAATCTCAAACTATTTACCGACACCAATGGCGACGATAAGGCCGATAAGGTTGAAATCCTGCTGAGTGGGTACGATGACCACGACACCCACCACAACAGCCACGCCTTTACGGTCGATCCATCGGGGGCTATTTATTCGGGCGAAGGAGTGTTTTTGCACACCAATGTCGAAACCTCCTATGGCCCGGTTCGGGCAACCAACGGCGGCTTTTATCGCTATGCCCCCCAATTGCATAAACTCGAACGCACGGCTCAGCTTTCGATTCCCAACCCCTGGGGTATTGCCTTCGACGATTGGGGGCAGCCATTTTTCGCCGAAACATCCAGTCCCGATGTGCGGTGGATGATGCCGGGTTCGGTTCTGCCCCGCTACGGTGAGGCCACCGACAAATCGAAACAGTTGATCGAGGAAGCGCACCGGGTACGTCCTACATCGGGTCTGGAATTCGTTTCGAGCCGCCATTTTCCGGATGACATCCAGGGGGATTTCCTGATCAACAATACCATCGGTTTTCTGGGAACCAAAGAACACACGCTGGTCGATGACGGAACCGGCTACAAAAGCAAACACCGGATGGATCTGGTCGTGAGCGACGACCGGAACTTCCGCCCGGTGGATATGGAGTTTGCGCCCGACGGCTCACTGTATCTGATCGACTGGCACAACATCCTGATTGGTCATATGCAACACAACGCCCGCGACCCCCTGCGCGACCATTCGCACGGCCGGGTGTACCGCATCACCTATCCGTCACGCCCATTGGTCACACCAGCCAAAATTGATGGAGCTAGTGTAGAGGAACTATTGGAAAACCTCAAACTGCCGGAGTATCGCACCCGCTATCGCACCCGACGAGAACTGCGCGGACGGGATGCATCTGACGTACTGGCGAAACTGAAAACCTGGGTAGCAAAACTGGATAAGAACGATCCTCGCTACGAGCATCACCTGCTGGAAGGGCTGTGGGTAAGCTGGGGAATGGACAAAGTCGACCAGAACCTACTCCGCCAGGTACTGAAAGCGAAAGACTACCATGCCCGTGCAGCCGCTGTTCAGGTGGTACGGTATACGGGGCATCAGGTAGCCGATCAGGCAAACTTGCTGATGCAGGCGGCTAAAGATGAGAATAGCCGGGTTCGCCTGGCGGCTATCGTTGCGGCATCCTGGATTGGCAAGGAAAAAGGGTTGCCCATTCTGACCGAAGCCGCCAAAAAACCGTTGGACGACTGGATGACACCTGCTTATGAAACAGCGGTAGCTCACCTGAAAGGCGAAAATGTCAAAAAGAAAAAAGAGATCACCGTTACCTCCAGCCTGAAAGGACAGGAATTGGAGTTGTACACGCAGGGGCGACAGATTTTTGCCAAGGAAGGATACTGCATTACCTGCCACCAGGCTGATGGCAAGGGGCTGGCCGCTTCGGGCTTCCCTCCGCTCACCGGTACCAACTGGGTAACAGGTAGTGAAGATCGTCTGATCAAAATTGCGTTGAAAGGCTTGATGGGTCCCATCGAAGTTGCTGGTAAAAACTATCCCGGCCAAGTACCGATGACGCCCTTCGGAGGTTTACTAAACGATAAGGAAGTGGCAGCCGTGCTGACCTACGTCCGAAACTCGTTTGGCAACAAAGCCTCGGCAGTCCTGCCCGAAACGGTCAAAAAAGTGAGAGCCGCCACTCAGCCAAAAAAGGATTTTTATACCCCAGCACAATTACTGAAAGAGCATCCGCTGGAGAAATAAACAACGGATTCATTTCATTCTTTATCCTATGTCATTATCCGATTCTTCATCCGTTTCTTCGCCTAAAGCCTTATCGCCGGTTGGCTTCAACCTGCTGGTCTGGACGGCGGCCATCTCCGAACAAATGAACCCTATCGCCGATCGGCTAAAAACGATTGGCTACGATGGCGTCGAATGTTTTATCGATACGCAGGATGTGGCCGTGTATCAGAAGTTTGGTGATCATTTAAAGCAGACGGGTCTACAAAGTACCTGCGTAACGGTGGTTGGTCCCGATACCAATCCGGCCAGCGAATCGGCCAGTATACGGCAGCAGGCCGTGGAGCATTTGAAGGGGGTAGTCGACCGGGCCCATGCCATGGGAGCCTCGGTCATCTGTGGGCCGTTCCATTCGGCTTTCGCTACGTTTACCCGTCGTGAACCCCAGCCCGAAGAATACGACCGCAGTGCCGACGTGCTACACACCGTTGGCGATTATGCCCGGCAGGCTGGTATCGTGCTGACACCCGAAGCGCTCAACCGTTTCGAATGCTACCTCTGCAACACGATGGAACAACTGGCCGAGCTGGTCCGCCGGACCGATCATCCAAATGTGCGGGCCATGTTCGATACGCACCACGCCAATATGGAAGAAAAACGCTTCCCGGATGCGATTCGCACGATTGCTCCGTATCTGGCCCATGTCCATATCAGCGAAAACGACCGGGGTACGCCCGGTGATGGACATATTCCCTGGGACGATACCTTCCGAACATTGGCTGAGACCAACTACCAGGGCTGGATGACGATTGAAGCCTTTACGCGGAACGACATTGACTTTGCCAATTCGATCAACGTCTGGCGGGAATTCAGCAGCCCCTGGGATATTGCCGAAAACGGCCTGAAGTTCATCCGGTCGATGCAGACAAAATACGCCCGTTAACAGACGGTAGGTTTGTGAAATGCAGAGGTCATTTGAGTGAAAAGAGGGTGCTTTTGGTGAGGGCAGATTCTCAAATCTGCCCTAGCAAGGTTTCTCAAAACCGAGCCATACGAACCGTTCGGTTTTGAGAAACCGCACACGTCAGGTTTAAGAACCTGACGCCACTAACGCTAATAAACCTTACTAAATACAAAGACTATTTGAGGGCAAAGGCGATGTAATTTCCACCGATTTTCTGGCCTCTACCGCCCCCAGCGGCAATCACGATGTATTGTTTTCCGCTCACCTCGTAGCTGATGGGCGTTGCAAAACCACCCGCCGGAAGCTGGTATTCCCAAACTACCTTACCTGTTTTCCTGTCGAAAGCCCGGATTTTCTCGTCTCTCGTTCCAGCAATAAATACCAGACCACCTGCCGTAACCAATGGGCCACCATAGCTATCGGTTCCGGTGGTAGGAATGCCTTTCTTAGCCAGTTCGGGATACTCACCCAACGGAACCCGCCAGAGGTAATCGCCCGTGTTCAGGTCAATCGCGTTCAACGTGCCCCAGGGTGGTTTAATGCCCGGATAACCTTCTTTATCGGTAAAGCGCTGCCATACCTTGCTCACATAGGTAGGCACATACGGAAAGCCACTTTTGCTACCGGAAACGGGTGTAACAGCCGAAGCCTGCGCTACTTTAGCTGATCCGCTTTCGGTGTTCAGCAGAAAACTAACGAGTGCATCCCGATCTTTCTCCGACAGATGACCGAATGAGGGCATCCGACCGCTCCCCGTCTTAAGCAAGGTTTTAATTTCGTCGGCCGACCGCTTTTTCCCGATGTCGATGAGCGACGGTAATTCGGGGCCACTGCCACGTCGGTCCTGCCCGTGACAGGTGGCGCAGTTCGCGATGTACAAGGCATTACCCGCCGTAACAGGGGTAGTACGCTGCGCCAGATCGGCCCGTTTAGTCATGATCAGCTCCCAGGGGTCTTCATTAACGTTCTGAAAAAGAATTCCCGATGGGTCGATGGCGTTGCCGCCCCATTCGGCCCCACCACTGTAGCCGAACAGCAGCGTACCTTTTTCGGAGGGGGGTGCAAACTTGTTATCCGTCTTTAGGCGCAGATACCGCTCCTTTACATACGCATGAGCTTCGGGCGACAGGTCGGTAATATCCGCTTCGGTATACACCTGCCGGGTTAGTGGAAGTGGTTTACGAGGAAATTTCTGCGTCGGCCAGGGGTGCTCGCCAGGTAAGCCGTTGATAGGTACCTTTCGCTCATCGACCGGAAAGAGGGACGTCCCTTTATCCCGATCCAGCACGTACACTAGCCCGTCTTTGGTGGTCTGCACGACGGCATCTATGCGCCGGGATTTACCATCCGGGCCGGGGCGATTCAACGTAATCAGGTTGGGTGGGCAAGGGTGATCCCGGTCCCAAAGGTCGTGGTGAATGGTCTGATAATACCATTTCATCTTGCCCGTTTCGGCTTCCAGCGCCATAATGCAATTGGCAAACAGGTTCTGGCCTTTGCGGTCGCCCCCATAAAAATCGGATGCAGGTGAGCCCGTTCCGAAATACAAGACTCCCCTTTGTTCATCGAGTACCATGCCACTCCAGTTATTGACTCCTCCAATTTTCTGGTAAGCGTCTTTCGGCCAGGTATCATAACCGAACTCGCCCGGCTGTGGAATCGTGTGAAATACCCATTTCAGTTTGCCCGTGACCACATCAAACGCCCGAATATGGCCGGGAGCCGCATCGCCCGATTCAGATACACTCGATCCGATGATGAACGTATTACGATATACGATCCCCGGCGAAGTTGCATTGACGGACAGCTTGCTTACATCATGGTCCAGATTCGTTTGCAGCCCCTCGTGCAAATCGGCTTTGCCGTCTGTTCCAAAGCTGGCAATGGATTGACCCGTTTCGGCATTGACGGCATACAAACTTGACCCCACGGTGTACAGAATCCGCTTGTCTGATTCGCTTTGCCAATACACCACCCCGCGATTGGAATTGCGTCGATCATTGCGTGATGGTTCAAAGCGCCACAGTTGCTCACCCGTTCCAGCCTTCAGAGCAAAAAGGTTCAGATCGGGCGTAGTCCCGTACAGAACGCCATCCACCACAATGGGTTGACACTGAATGGCCCGATCAGGCCGACGGCCGTTGGCGTCCGGTTTTTCAGAAGCATCGTACATCCAGGCTACCGCTAAGTTTGCTACGTTTTGGGTATTGATCTGGTTCAGTGGCGAATAGCGATTTCCGGCTTTATTGCCCCCGTAGTTGGGCCAATCCTTACCCGTCGTTATCGGGCCTTCGCTCGTGACCATACCCGCTACAAGCATGCTACTTATCACCAGTCCTAAAACGGCTCCCTTGTGATCCAGACGAATCATAAAAATCAGTATAAAGAAGATGTAAGGCTACCGATCAGCCTCTACCTTCTAAAAGAAACAGTCGCCAATAATTTCATCAATCGTTACAGAAAAATTAGTACAATACGAATAACTAACCGTGGCGGTATTATCGAATCATAACGATTCGCCATAACGAAGCACCCAAACAAATTGAGGTTCATTTTGTCGAAAATGACATCGACCCAACGGGTTTAGGAGAGCCCCTTTCCCGCCTGTGTTTGGTGCTGTAGCCAACGCCTTGTATAAGACTACGGGCAAACGACACTACAATCAACCCTTTAGGCCCGATGTAGAGAAGCGTATCTAACATGGCTTCACGCAACGTTTTATTCGAGCAGCAAGTAATGAAGAAGTACTTGCTGCTCTTTTTATTTTCTAATAGGGTTGAACAAACTGATCGTTCAAATTTTGGGCATCAATAGCTTTTTCAAGCGCAATCTGCTCATTTTCGTGAGGCAGTTCGATTCGGGGGTTTGCGTATTCTTATCTATGCGTCACGCCCTTCTGGGGCTCTTTGTCCGGGACATGATCGTGAGGATTGTGGTCGTCACCACCGCTCCGATCAGCACTTGCTGAAGCAGGTTTTTTCGATTGTATTTCCAGTCGGCCAGCATTCCCTTCTCGGCAAAAATGTTGGGAACAATCCCTTGTCTGACATCATCGATAATCCCTTCTACCACGTTGACCCGGTCGGCAAGCAGCAACGGGAGCCAATGCCCATATTCCGATTCGCTGAATCGAAAGGCAAACCGGCGAATCTGGCCGCTCAGTCCAGATGGAGGTACTGACGTACCAAAAACGGCGCTGACGTTTGGGCGTTCGATCGAGCGAAGCACCTCCGTGTCGATGGGCTGTTGTGTTGGCCGCTGCCAGGAGTAGCCCCGTTGTTCGGCATCGGTGCGATTCTTGATAGGATAGGTCGGGTCATTTTTCGGATCGGCATCGATGCCCCAGCCCCGAATATGCGTGTACTTTTCTGCTAATGTCTGGATGGTTTCCATAGTCTTGTGTGTTAGCTTCGAGCTGAAGGTGGAATAAGGACGGGTTTAATGCAGTTATCGAGTTTGTTGGCAAAGATGTTATAGGCATCGGCGACGTCTTCCAGCGGTACCCGGTGGGTAATCAGGGCTTTAGGGGCCAAAATACCATTTTGAACATGGTCGATCAGCCGTGGCAGGAGCCGTTTTACCGAAGCCTGATTGGCCCGAATGGTTAGTCCTTTATTGACTACATTTCCGATCGGAACCAGATTATCCGTGGGGCCATATACACCCACAACCGAAACGATACCGCCTTTTTTGACCGAGTTGATAGCCCAGTGAAGAGCTGTGGCCGAACCGGCCTGAATCAACAATTTTCGCCCGGTAATGGTCTGTAGCGCACTTCCGGCAGCTTCAGCCCCAACGGCGTCAATGCATACATCGGCCCCCAGCCAGTCCGTCATTTTTTTGATAAACACCACCGGGTCGTCCATCTCTTTAAAGTTGTAGGCTTCGCAGGGAGCATAGTTTCGGACAAACTCCAGCCGGTAATCGACCTGATCGATCACAATGACGCGTCCCGCCCCAAACAGCCACGAACAGCGTGCTGCCATAATGCCTACCGGCCCAGCCCCAAATACCACAACGGTATCGCCGGGCTGAATACCGCCCATCTCGGCTGCCTGGTAGCCTGTTGGCACTACATCCGTCAGCAGCACAGCATCATCGGGGTCCATGCCAGAAGGAATAACCGTAGGGCCAAAATTAGCGTAGGGCACCCGAACAAATTCGGCCTGGCCCCCATCGAAACCACCGGCCGTGTGCGAATACCCAAAGATGCCCCCTACCGCCGTAGCTTCGGTGTTGGATTCGTGGCAGTTACCATACAAACCCTGCTGACAAAAGGAGCATTTGCCACAGGCAATATTGAAGGGTACCAGCACCTGATCGCCTATTTTGAGTTTGTGTACTTCAGGGCCTACTTCCTCGACAATGCCGATAAATTCATGCCCGAACGTCGATCCAACGCGTGTATCAGGCACATTACCATTATACAAATGCAAATCTGACCCACAAATGCAGGAACGGGTCACCCGCACGATGGCATCTTCCGGGTGTTTGATTTCGGGATACGGTTTTGAGTCAATACGGACCCGTCGAGGGCCCCGGTAATTCATGGCTAGCATACGTATGTTCTGATGACTAAGATTAATTGATCGGGACTGTCTATAACCAACTCATTTGCTGGGCGGAATGCCCAGACGAGATAAAACGAGTAAGGGAATGGGGCGTGTCCATTTCGGAAACGGACACTTAAAAGCTCACCGGCCGTTCGCTCACTCTGCCTTTTATTTTAAAGCCACTGGCTGTTCAAAGAGCGTTGGTAAGACAATGCCAATGCCGTTTATCGATTGATAAAAAGGCTGGCTCGGACACTCCTTTTGCTCATGATGTGAGCCGGAGACAAGCTAATAAACCCTCTATTTTTATGTTTTATCACGACAAGAAACTCCAGTACACCGTCAAAGTCGACAAACCGGATCCTCAGTTCGCCCGCGCCCTTCAACAAGCCATCGGCGGTATTGAAGGTGAAATCCGGGTTTGCCTTCAGTATCTGTTTCAGGCCTGGAATTCGCGAGGACCTGTTCGCTATCGGGATATGTTG
>Ga0209933_1001395_pt1 | contig 23068 bp, 26 predicted proteins | sample ThiBiot_300_biof_FD_183944 | JGI IMG/M metagenome (GOLD analysis project Ga0209933, IMG submission 183944) | Wastewater bioreactor microbial communities from Cape Town, South Africa - Thiocy_cont_300_biof (SPAdes) | ecosystem: Engineered > Bioremediation > Thiocyanate > Unclassified | place...
GCTCGATGATGCAGTTCGTGACCGCCGAGGACCGCGACAATGTCGGCCTCTCGGTCATCGTGCTGAAGACGGCCGACAAGAAGGCCAAGGTGATGCGCATCCTGGCGCCGCTCGGCGTGCTGCTGCCGTCCGGGCTCGGCCTCAAGATCGACAACAACGAGATGGGCCGCGCCGGCTTCGTGCGTTGCCTGCCCGACGGCTGCCTCGCCGAGGTGATTCTCGACGACAACCTCATCCAGAAGCTCCGGAACGGGAAGACGGCGACCTTCGTGATCTTCCAGACGCCTGAGGAAGGCATCGGCATCCCGATCTCGCTGAACGGCTTCGGCCCCGGCTTCGACGCGCTGCCTTAAGGAGGAGAGCCGATGGCGGCGATCACCTCGGCCGAAGCGCTGCGCGCGCTTTACGGCGCCCCCTCCCCGCGCTCGCTCGCCAAGCAGCTCGATCATATCGACGCGCATTGCCGCGCCTTCATCGCGCTGTCGCCCTTCCTCGTCCTGTCGACGCAAGGACCGGACGGGCTCGGCGACGCGACGCCGCGCGGCGATCACGCGGGTTTCGTCGGCGTCGCCGACGAGAAGACGCTGATCATCCCCGACCGGCCGGGCAATGGCCGTGTCGATTCGCTCTCCAATCTCGTCGAGCGGCCGGGCATCGGCCTCCTCTTCCTCATCCCCGGCTTCGACGAGACCTTGCGCGTCAACGGCACCGCGGTGATCGAGGACGACGTGGCGCTCCGGACGGCGCATGCGATCAACGGCCGCCTGCCGCTCACCGTTCTCGTCGTCACGGTGCGCGAGGCCTATCTCCAGTGCGGCAAGGCGCTGATGCGCTCGAAGCTCTGGGCCGAGGAGAGCCGCGTCGAACGCACCCGCCTGCCGACCATGGGCGAGATGATCAGGGACCAGACGCGCTCTGCCGCGCCCGCCGAATCGCAGGCCGAGATGGTGGCGCGCTACAAGGCGGCGCTCTACTGACCACGCGGCAGCCGGGGATGCGAAAGCCCCTCGCCTTCCCTATCTGACCGGTCTGACCTTTCGCGGCCTGCCCGTTGCGCGCGCCGCCCGAAATCCTGGAGTCTCCCCATGGCCGACGATCATCTTTCCATCCTCGCGCGGGCCGGCCTCGACCGGGCGGAAGCCGAGAGCGTCGTCGGCGAGGCGCTCGCCGGTGCCGACGATGGCGAGCTCTATCTTGAATATGCCGAGAGCGAGGGCCTCGTTTTCGACAATGGCCGCCTCGCCAATGCCAGCTACGATTCGCGGCAGGGCTTCGGCCTTCGCGCCGTCGCCGGCGAGGCGGTCGGCTATGCCCATTCCGGCGAGGTGTCGATCGACGCCATCCGGCGCGCCGGCGAGGCGGTCGCCTCGGTGAAGGCGGGCCGGTCCGGCACACTGGCCGAGGCCCCGGCCGGCACCAATCGCCGCCTCTATACCGACGAGAATCCGCTCGGCAGCCCGAGCTTCGCCGAGAAGGTGCGCCTGCTCGAGGAGATCGATGCCTATGCGCGGGCCAAGGATCCCCGCGTGCGCCAGGTCAGCGCCTCGCTGGCCGGCTCCTGGCAGATCGTCGAGATCCTGCGGCCGGACGGCACGTTCCGCCGCGACATCCGCCCGCTCGTCCGCGTCAATGTCTCGATCGTCGCCGGCGAGGGCGACCGGCAGGAGCAGGGCTCCTACGGTATGGGCGGCCGCGAGGCCTTCGGTTCCTTCGTCGCGACCGGCTCGTGGCAGCATGCCGCCGACGAGGCGCTGCGCCAGGCGCTCGTCAATCTGGAGGCCATCCCCGCCCCGGCCGGAACCTTCGACGTGGTGCTCGGCCCCGGCTGGCCGGGCGTCATGCTGCATGAGGCGGTGGGCCACGGTCTCGAAGGCGATTTCAACCGCCGCGGCGAAAGCGCCTTCGCCGGCCTGATGGGCCAGCAGGTCGCCGCCAAGGGCGTGACGGTCGTGGACGACGGCACGATCCTCGATCGCCGCGGCTCGCTCTCCTTCGACGACGAGGGCACGCCCACCCAGACGACGACGCTGATCGAGGACGGCATCCTGGTCGGCTACATGCAGGATCGCCAGAACGCGCGGCTGATGGGCGTCGCACCGACCGGCAATGGCCGCCGGCAGTCCTATGCCCATGTGCCGATGCCGCGCATGACCAACACGATCATGCTCGGCGGCGCGCATGATCCGGCCGAGATCCTCGGCTCGGTGAAGAACGGCCTCTACATGGTCTCGTTCGGCGGCGGCCAGGTCGACATCACGAGCGGCAAGTTCGTGTTCTCCTCGACCGAGGCCTATCTCATCGAAAACGGCCGCATCGGCACGCCTGTGAAAGGCGCGATGCTGATCGGCAACGGGCCGGAGGCGATGCGCCGCGTCTCGATGGTCGGCAACGACATGCAGCTCGATCTCGGCATCGGCACCTGCGGCAAGCGCGGCCAGGGCGTCCCGGTGGGCGTCGGCCAGCCGACGCTCCGCATCGACCAGATCACCGTCGGCGGCACGGCGACCTGAGAGCCTTTCCTCCCCGCGAACGCCATCGGCGAGGCTCCCCCTTGCCGGCGGCGCATCGTCGCACATCTTTCTCAAGCGGAAGCTGAGCCGCAGCGGTGCGGCCGGCAAGGATGTTCGACGACGATCGCCTGGAGGCCAACGATGTTCCGCACCATCGCCCCTTCCCTTTCCACTTCCTCCTTCAGCTCCGCCCTCGCCGCCCTCCCCCTGGCGCTGCTGGCGCCGGTCGCAGCCGAAGCCGCGACGCCGATCACCGGCGTCTGGGCGCGCGGCGACGGCAACGCCCATGTCCGCATCGAGCCCTGCGGCCCGAATGTCTGCGCGACCAATATCTGGGTGAAGCCCGGCCGCAAGGACGAGGCCGTCGGCGACACGCTCGTGATGATGGTGAAGCCGGAGAGCGAGAAGCGCTATGCCGGCAAGGCCTATGACAAGCGGCGGAAGCTGACCTACTCGATGGAGATCGACGTCAAGCCGAACGTGCTCAGCAGCCGCGGCTGCCTGCTCGCCGGCCTCGCCTGCAAGTCGATCAGCTGGCAGCGGCTGAAATAGGCCCCTGCCAGTCAACGCAGTCATCGCACGGATCACGGTCGGCGGTACGGCACCGCGAGGCAGCGCCGGTCTGTCGCTCCCGCCTTTCCGCGACCCCCGCCTTGGCGGGGGAACGGATAGCCGACGCGTCAGGCGATGACGCGCTCCTCCGACGCGGCTGGCTCGAGCCGGAGCAGCCAGACGAAGAGCGCCGCCGAGGCGGCCGCGAAGACCGCCATTCCCGTGGTCGTGGCGTTGACGGCGAGATGGGGAACCAGCGCCGCGACCAGGGCCGATGCGACGGCCGCGATTGCCATCTGCGCCGAATTCATGACCGCCGAGGCGATGCCGGCAAGGTGTGGCATGGGCTGCAGCGCGCGGTGCGAGGCATTCGGCAGGATGAGGCCGATGCCGAGATTGTTGACGAGGAGCAGGCCGACGACCAGCGGAATGCTCGTGACGCCGCCGGCGAGCAGGACAACCAGAAGCGCAACGGCGGCGATGACAATCGCGAAGCCGGCCGACATGACATGCCTGTCCATGATGCCACGGCTGGTCAGCCTGGCATTGAGCATCGTCCCCGACATCATTCCCAGCACCGGTACGGCGAACAGATAGCCATAGACGGCAACGGAAACGCCGAGTCCATCGATGAAAAGCATCGACGAACCGGCGATGAAGGAAAACATGACTCCGAAGCAGAGCGCGCCCAGCATCGAATAGCCGAAGCCCAGCGGATTGCGGACGACTTCGGCGTAGTTCGCAAGCAGTTGGCGCGGGCGCAACGCGCCGGGATTGCGCGCCGGGATCGTTTCGGCAAGCCCGGCGGCAACGCCGGCAAACAGGGCGAGACCGGCGATCGCCATCGCCGCATAGACGGCGCGCCAGCCGAAAGCGACGAGGACCAGCGCGCCGAGCGTCGGAGCGATCATCGGCATAAGGCCGAGAATGAGCATGACATAGGAGAGCTTGCGCCGTGCCTCGTTGCCCTCATAGAGGTCGCGCACGATCGCAAGCGCGAGGACCGACGCCGAGGCGGCGCCGAGACCCTGGACGAAGCGCCCGATCAGGAGGGCGCCGAGCGTCCCTGACGCGAAGCAGGCAAGGCTCGCCATCGAATACAGGACAAGCCCCGAAAGAAGCACTGGCCGCCGGCCAAAGCGTTCCGACAGCGGGCCGTAGACGAGCGGGCCGACGGCATAGCCGACCATGAAGAGACTGAGACTCACCGCGACCGAGGCCTGCGTCGTCCCCAGCGCCGATGCTGTGGCGGCGTAGGACGGGAGCGCGATGTCCGTGGAAATCGGCGCCATGGCGGCGAGTCCCGCCAGCAGCACCGTGAAGGCACCGGAATTTGGCTTCAGCATGGGATTGAGTCCGATCCGGCCCGCTGGGCCGAGGGGTTGGATCGGATGCGCCGATCATCAGCCCGGACGAACGAAAGCCGCAGCCGGACTAAAGTGACGTATTCCAATAATCGTCACTTTTCAAGACCGCCTTGCAGCGCGGCGATCACGAGATCGAGCGAATGCGCCAGACGGACCGACAGCTCGGCACGTACCTCCGGGTTGATGAGGAGGGGATGGCTCGTTCCAGCCAGGCAATCGAGCACAACCACGGCCGTCGCGGCGGGATCGGGCACGGCGAATTCGCCACCGCCTCGAAGTTGCGGCCGACCGCCGACTTCATCGCGATCATCGCCGCCACGATGTCGAAGACGTGCGGATTGTTCTCCATATTGTCGAGATGGCCATCGAGGACCACCCCGGCGAACCGGCGCAGCCGCAGCGGCGGCGCGAGGTCGGCGGGGATCGTATCGAGACCCGCCGCAATATGGCCGAGATGAGCCTCGCCGATGGCCTCGACGAGCGCCATCTTCGACGGAAAATGCTTGAAGACATTGGCCGGCGACATGCCGATCGTCGCGGCGATGTCGTGCACGGATGTCTTCTCGTAGCCGCCGGATCGGAACAGGTTTTCGGCGGTCGCCAGGATTTCCGCTCGCGTTTCCGCACTGCTGCGCCGCGGACGTCTCGCCAATTGCCTCTTCCTTCCGCTGCTGCCGGCGCAGACGCCGCCTATGGGTACAGCCGCTCGCGGCTCCACTCCGCCGCATCCGGGCTTCCACGACTGAACAGCACGCGGTCATGCAGCCGGAAGGCGCCGTCCTTCCAGAACTCGACCTGCTGCGGGCGCACGCGGAAGCCCGACCAGTGCGGAGGGCGCGGCACGTCGCCGAGCGGATAACGGGCGGCGACGAGCGCGACGGCCTTTTCCAGCGCGAAGCGCGATTCGAGCGGCCGCGACTGCTGCGAGGCCCAGGCACCGAGCCGGCTGTGGCGGGGCCGCGTCGCGAAATAGGCGTCGGCTTCCGCGGCGCTCACCTGCTCGACCGGCCCGCGCACGCGCACCTGGCGGCGGAGCGACTTCCAGTGGAAAAGCAGCGCCGCCTTGGGCTGCGCGATGAGCTCGCGGCCCTTGGCGCTCTCGTAATTCGTGTAGAAGACGAACCCGTCCTCGTCGAAATCCTTCAACAGCACCATGCGGACATCGGGCAGGCCGTCCGCGTCGACGGTCGCCAGCGCCATGGCGTTCGGATCGTTCGGCTCGCTCTTCTCGGCCTCGAGAAGCCAGGCAGCGAAGAGGCCGAAGGGATCGCCAGCTTCCGTGAAGTCACTCATTCTTAACCCCGATCCGTCGATGCTTGCGCCACTCCCGCGAGGTGCGTGCGTGCCGCGACTGACGACAGATATAGCGGGTGACAGCCCGATCGCCAGCCGAACCCTGATCGGGTTTTGCGGCATGCCTCGCGGTGGTCACCCTTGAAGGGGCTGGCGGCGGCATCCCTGTGCCTCGTGCTGGCCGGTTGCGGCCTGACGCCTTTCGGCAGCGACGCGCTCGATACGACGACCACCGGCTCGATCGCGCCGGCGACGGGCGCCAATCCATCACCGCAGCCGATGCCCTCCCCCGTCGTCGCATCGCTCGATCCCTCCGACTGGGAGGCGATCCGCACGGTCTCGGCGGAGCGGCTCGCCACGGCCGGCGCGGGCTCGGAAATCGACTGGAGCAATCCCGACACGGGCAACAGCGGCACGATCGCCCCGCTCGCCGCCATGCGGCCGCAGGACGGCCTCTCCTGCCGCCCCTTCATCCTCACCGTGAGCGACGTGCGCGGCGTCCGCCGCTACCAGGCCAGCGCCTGCCGTGGCATCGATGGCTGGCAGCTGCACGACGTGACGGCCGACGACAAGGCGCTGCTCTGAAAGCGTCGAAAAGCACGGTCGAGACGTATCGCTCGACTGGAATCAATTCCTACGGCTTCTTATATGACACACCGATCCCGGGTCTTTGGAACGGGACCGAATTCTGCCCGTCAGGGGGTTTTCAATGAGAGATCCATATCAGGTCCTCGGCGTCGCGAAGACGGCGAGCGAGGCCGACATCAAGAAGGCATTCCGGAAGCTCGCCAAGGCGTCGCATCCGGACAGCAACCAGGACGACCCGAAGGCCCAGGAGCGCTTCGCGGAGATCAATGCCGCCTATGAGATCGTGGGCGACAAGGAAAAGCGCGGCAAGTTCGACCGCGGCGAGATCGACGCCGAGGGCAAGCCGAAATTCCAGGGCGGTTTCGAGGATTTCCAGGGCTTCTCCTCGCGCGGCCCGCGCCCCGGCCCGGGCGCGCAGAGCTTCCGCTGGACGAGCCAGGGCGGCGCCGGCCAGGGCGCAGGCGACGACGACATCCTGTCGGAGATCCTCTCCGGCTTCTCCAACCGCGCCGGCTTCGGTGCCCGCCGTGGCGGCCCGCGGCCGCAGGCGCCGCGCACGGCCGGCGAGGATGTGCAGGCAACCGTCGCCGTGACGCTCGAGCAGCTGCTGCGCGGCGACAAGGTGCAGGTCGAACTGCCGACCGGCCGCACGCTGGAGGTCTCGATCCCCGCCGGCACGCGCTCGGGCAAGCAGATCCGCCTCCGCGGCCAGGGCTGGGCGTCGCCCGATGGCGGCCCGACCGGCGACGCCATGGTCACCGTCGAGTTCGTCCCGCACCCGCTCTTCAAGGTCGAGGGCGACAATCTCAGGATCGAGCTGCCGGTCTCGCTCGACGAGGCGGTGCTGGGCGCCAAGGTGCGCGTGCCGACGCTTGGCGGCCCGGTCACCATGACGGTTCCCGCCGGCTCCAATGGCGGGAGGCTGATGCGGCTGAAGGGCAAGGGCCTGCCGACGGCGCTCGGCGGTCACGGCGACCTGCTCGTCGCGCTGAAGCTGATGCTGCCCGATCCGGTCGATCCCGAGTTCGAGGCGCTGATGCGCCGCTGGCGCGAGGCCGGCTACGCCTCGGTGCGCGGCCCGGAATACGACGCCTGACGCCTAGGGTCTCGGCGCGGCGGCGCGGGCGAGACGATCGCGGATCGCCTCGCCGAGCCCCTCCCCCGGGATCGGCGCGACGGCGATCGTGTCCGCGGCCCCGTCGAGTTCGCGCAGCGCCGCGAAGAGGCGCGCCGCCGCTTCGACGACATCGCCCCGTTCGCTCAGATTGACGACGGCCGCGGCATGCTCGGCACCCGGCGGAAGCCGCTCGCCAAAGGCGATCAGCGCCTCGCCGGGCGCGACGCGCGCGACATCGAGGCGAACGGCGGCGGCCGGCGCGTAATGCGAGGCGAGCATACCCGGCGCGACCGGCGCCGATTCGGCATGGGTCTGCGCGACGAGCGCGCGGCCGATGACCGCCTCGATCGCGGGCCGCGCCAGTCCGCCGGCCCTCAGCAGCAGCACGCGCTCGCCCTCGACCTTCAGGATCGTCGATTCGACGCCGACCTTCGTTGGCCCCGCGTCGAGGATGATCCCGACGCGGTCGCCGAGATCGGCCTCGACATGCGCGGCGCTGGTGGGGCTGACATGACCCGAGCGATTGGCGCTCGGCGCCGCGAGCGGCCCTCCGAAGGCGTCGAGCAGCGCATGCGCCACGGGATGGGCGGGCACGCGGATCGCGACGGTGTCGAGGCCGGCGGTCGCGAGATCGGCGAGCGGCGCATCGGGCCGCTTCGACAGGACCAGCGTCAGCGGACCGGGCCAGAAGGCCTCGGCGAGGCGGCGGGAGAGTGGATCGAACCGGGCGAGGTGCTCCGCTGCCGCAAGGTCCGCGACATGGGCGATCAGCGGGTTGAAACGCGGCCGGCCCTTGGCGGCATAGATGCGGGCGACCGCCTCGCCATTGCCTGCATCGGCCGCGAGCCCATACACCGTCTCGGTCGGCATGCCGACGAGACCGCCGGCGACGAGCACGGCGACCGCATCCGCGATCGCCCCCGGATCGGATGCTGACCTGATCATGCCTCGCGACGTCCTCGTGCCATGGGCCGCTTGAAGCGGCCGCGGCGCCCCGCGTCAAGGCCGGCGGGGCGACCGGATGCCGCAAAGGGGCGGAAAAGCCGCATTCCGCGCCGGATCCGGATCGTTCGGCCCTCGCTGTGCGTTGGCCAGGCTGGTAGAACCAAGCGGCCGGCGCGGTGCGCGCTCCCGGCGGGCGCCGAACGACGAGGCGGAATGTCCATGGCGACGCTGCTCATCCATCACCCGATCTTCGCCCGCCATCTCGTCCCCTTCGGCCATCCCGAACGGCCCGAGCGGATCGCGGCCGTCGAGGCGGCGCTGGCGCTGCCCGCCTTCGATGCGCTCATCCGCGAGGAAGCGGTCATGGCCGACGAAGCGATGATCCTCTCCTGCCATACCCGCGCCCATCTCGACGCCATCCGCCATGCGAGCCCCAGCGAGGGCATGGGCCGGCTCGACGCCGACACCATCATGTCGCCCAAGACCTTCGAGGCCGCGCTGACCGCCGTCGGCGGCGCCTGCCAGGCGGTCGACGCGGTCATGACCGGCGCCGCGGCCAACGCCTTTTGCGCCATGCGCCCGCCCGGCCACCATGCCGAGCCGGACCGGGCCATGGGCTTCTGCTTCTTCAACCAGGCCGCCATCGCCGCCCGCCATGCGCAGGCGCATCACGGCGCGGGCCGCGTCGCGATCGTCGACTGGGACGTCCATCACGGCAACGGCACGCAGGCGATCTTCTGGGACGATCCCTCGGTGCTCTATTGCTCGACGCACCAGATGCCGCTCTATCCCGGCACCGGCGCGGCGTCGGAGACCGGAGCGCATGGCACGATCGTCAACGCCCCGCTGCCGCCGGGTGCCGATGGCGCCTTGTTCAAGGACGCCTTCGGGGCGCGCATCCTGCCCGCGATCGACGCCTTCAAGGCCGATCTCGTCATCATCTCGGCCGGCTTCGACGCCCACCGCCGCGATCCGCTCGGCGGGCTGGAGCTCGACGAGCAGGACTTCGCCTGGGCGACCGATGCGCTGATGGAGCGCGCCGACCGCGATGGCGGCGGCCGCATCGTCAGCATCATGGAAGGCGGCTATGACCTGAAGGGCCTCGCCGGCTCGGCCGCCGCGCATGTGACGCGGCTGATGGCAAGCAGCTAGCCGAGCCAGGCCGGAAAGAGCTTTCCGAGCGAGCCGACGATCATCTCCATGGCGATCGCCGCCAGCACCAGGCCCATCAGCCGGCGCGTCAGCGACAAGGTCATCGGCGACATCCAATGGCTGATCAGCGGCGCGGCCAGCGTCGCGACGCCGAAGAAGACGAGATAGAGCGCGAGCGTGATCGCATAGACGCCCATGGCGCCGGCCTCGGCCGAGGTCTGCGCGAAGACGATGACCGTTGCCATGGTCCCCGGACCGAAGGCGATCGGGATGCCGAGCGGATAGACGCCGATGCTGGAAGCCGCGGGGAACTTGGCCTTCTCCTCCGGCGTGCCCGCATGGGAGGGGTGATCCTCGCCGTTCAGCATCGTGAGCGCGATCAACAGGACGATCAGCCCGCCCGCCAGGCGGAAATGCGGGATATCGATGCCGAAGACATTGAGCAGCAGCCGGCCAACCAGGGCGCAGATCACGCTGCCGATGGTCACCGTGGCGATCATGGTGATCGCGGTGCGACGGCTGCTCTCGGGCGGCTGGCCGCCGGTCATGGCCAGGAAGACGGGCAGCGTGGTCAGCGGATTCATGATGGCGAACATCGCCGCGAAGAACTTGAAGCCTACAGTCCAATCCATCGGTCACCGTCTCTCGATTGCGCCACGGCGCGAGCATAACCCCGGGGAGAGCCGCGCATCCACCCGTGCCGCGCTTGGGGCAGCGCTTGGGGCCGCGCTTGGGGCCGCGCTTGCCTGCCGCTTGCCTCCCGCCCGCCAATGACCGAAAAGAGGCGCGTCAGTTGCGGAGAGCCCTCATGACCGAAACGGCCGCCCCGATCGCCAGCCTCACCTTCGAGAAGGCGCTGGCCGAACTCGAATCGATCGTCGGCCATCTCGAGCGCGGCGATGTCCCGCTCGAGGAATCGATCCGCATCTATGAGCGCGGCGAGGCGCTGAAGAAGCATTGCGAATCGCTGCTCGCCCAGGCCGAGGCGAAGGTCGAGAAGATCCGCACCGGCGCGTCCGGCCAGGCCGTCGGCACCGAGCCGCTCGACGTCGGCGACTGACGATCCGCTGAACGATCCGTCGCCGAACGCGCGTCTTCCCGCGGCAGCCGCCCACGTCCATCTTCAGTGGATGACGCGAGAGCGGAGGACGCCATGAGCAATCTGACCGACAAGGACCCGATCTTCGGGGACGCCGCCTCCAGCGACGCCGTCGAACTGGTCGTCGTGCCGCGGACGGCCGATATCGGCGGCTTCACGGTGCGCAGGGCACTGCCGACCGCCAAGCGGCGGATGGTCGGCCCCTTCATCTTTCTCGACCAGATGGGCCCCGGCGAATTCGACCGCGGCAAGGGCCTCGACGTGCGACCGCATCCCCATATCGGCCTGGCGACGGTCACCTATCTCTTCGACGGCGAGATCGTGCATCGCGATTCGACCGGCGTCGAGGCGACGATCCTGCCGGGTGCCGTGAACTGGATGACGGCCGGTCGCGGCATCGCCCACAGCGAGCGCTCGAGCGGCGAGTTCCGCACCCGGCCCGATCATCGCGGCCTCGCCGGGCTGCAGACCTGGGTGGCCCTGCCGAAGTCGCATGAGGAAACGGCGCCGGCCTTCCATCATCACGACGCCGAGACGCTGCCCGAGATCGCCGCCGGCGGCGCGCGGGTGCGGCTGATCCTCGGCGAGGGCTGGGGCGGCGAATCGCCGGTCGCAACCTTCACCGACACGGTCTATGCCGAGATCACGCTCGAGGCTGGCAGCAGCGTCCCGATCGACGCCGTCCATGTCGAGCGGGCGCTCTATCTCTACGAGGGGGAGATCGAGATCGCCGGCGACACTTTTGAAGCGGGCCGGCTGCTCGTGCTGAAGCCGGGCGACCCGATCACGGTGCGTGCGCGGAGCGCGGCGCGCTTCGTCCTTGTCGGCGGCGAGCCGATGGACGGGCCGCGCTATATCTGGTGGAACTTCGTCTCGTCCTCGAAGGAGCGCATCGAGAGCGCCAAGGCTGACTGGAAGTCGGGCCGCTTCGACAAGGTGTTCGGCGACGAGCAGGAATTCATCCCGCTGCCCGAGTGAGTGTGCCTGGAGCATTTTCGAGCGAAGTGGGTACCGGTTCGCGTGAAGAAAATGCGTCCAGACAAAGAGACTCTAGACGAGCTCGCCGCCGAGGCGCGTCCGCCAGTCCGCCAGGCGGTCCTTGAGGATGGCGCGCAGGAGATAGGCCGTCTCCGGCGGCTCGATCCGCTCCAGCACTTCGAAGGCGAGATCGGCCTCGCCATGCCTGTCGAAGGCCGCCTGCAGCCTGGCGCCGCGGTGGCTGCGGTGGCGAAGGGCGAAGAAGATGCGATTGGCGATCGCTTCCAGATCCGGCGTCTGGCCAAGCCAGACCGCGCCGTTCGAAAGACTTCGGATCGCGTAGATGCCGGGGGCGTCCTTGCGCTTGCGATAGGCGTCCACCGCCGCCTTGCGCTGTTCCCGATCCATGATGCCGCTCCGCCGTGATCCGATGACCACGGCGGTATATTACCCGGGTTTTATCCTGTCAATTTGATCCGGATAAAATCAGGTCTGCTCGGGTGTCGGTGGCACGGCGCTGACCTGGCCGCCCGTCATCAGCGCCAGCTTCGCCTCCAAAGCCGCGACGCGGGCCGCCAGCGCATCATTCTCGGCACGGGCCTTGGCGGCCATCTCGCGCACGACCTCGAAATCCTCGCGCTTCACGAAGTCCATCTCGGACATGAAGCGCTCGGCCTGGTGGCGCATGGCGGTCTCGGCTTCGCGGCGCACGCCCTGCGCCATGCCGGCGGCGTCCGTCATCAGCTTGGCGAAATCGTCGAACAGACGGTTGGGGCGCTCGTCCATGGCAATCCTCCGGATGCGAACCTGTCGCTCTGATGGAGACTATGGGTGGCCGCCCGGCCGGTCACAAGAGCCTGAAGCGCCATCGCGGCTGCGGCTCTTGACCGCTTCGGGCGGATCAGCGCACCAATGCCGCGGCAGCAAAGGCGCGCAATGCTCTACGTCATCCCCTACCCGACCATCGATCCGGTGCTCGTCGCGATCGGCCCTTTCGCGATCCGCTGGTACGCGCTCGCCTATATCGTCGGCATCCTGTTCGGCTGGTGGTATGCGAAGCGGCTCGTCTCCAATGCGCGACTCTGGGGCAAGGACGGCGCGCCGATCACGCCCGTCGATCTCGACGACTTCGTGCTCTGGGCGACCGTCGGCATCATCGTCGGTGGCCGCCTCGGCTATGTGCTGTTCTATGATCCCGGCGCCTTCCTCGCCTCGCCGCTGACGATCTTCGAGGTCTGGCATGGCGGCATGTCGTTCCATGGCGGCTTCCTCGGCACGACCATCGCGATGGCGCTGTTCTGCTGGAAGCGGCGCATTCCCTTCCTGTCGCTGATCGACGTCATCGGCCCCAGCGTCACGGTCGGGCTCTGCCTCGGCCGGCTGGCGAATTTCATCAATGGCGAACTCTGGGGCCGTCCGGCCGACGTGCCCTGGGCGATGGTTTTCCCCAATGCCGACGGTCAGCCGCGCCATCCGAGCCAGCTCTACGAGGCGGCGCTGGAGGGCATCGTCCTCTTCCTCGTCCTGCGCATCCTGACCCACAGGCAGCTTCGCCTGCGCCAGCCGGGCTATGTCGCCGCCGTCTTCGCCATGGGCTACGGCCTCGCGCGCATCATCTCCGAGTTCTTCCGCGAGCCGGATATCCAGATCGGCTATTTCTCCGGCGGGCTCACCATGGGCATGCTGCTCTCCGTCCCCATGGTGCTCGCCGGCCTCGGCCTTCTCATCTATGTCCGCCGCCGCGACCGTGTCTGAGCCGGCGACGCCGCTCGCCTTAAGGCTCGCCGCGCGCATCCGCGCCGATGGACCGATCACCGTCGCCGACTACATGGCAGCCTGCCTCGGCGATCCGGAGCATGGCTATTACATGCGCCGCGATCCCTTCGGCGCGGCCGGCGATTTCGTCACCGCCCCCGAGATCAGCCAGATGTTCGGCGAACTCGTCGGCCTCTGGGCGGTGGAAACCTGGCGGCGGATGGGCAGCCCGGCGCGCGTGGTGCTCACCGAGTTCGGCCCCGGCCGCGGCACGCTGATGGCCGACGCGCTGCGCGCCGCCCGTCTCGCGCCCGATTTTCTCGCCGCGGCGAACGTCGTGCTGGTCGAGACGAGCCCGCATCTGCGGACGATACAGCAGGAGAAGCTGGCCCCGCACGCGCCCCTCTTCGCATCGGGCGTTGAGGAACTCTCCGACGGGCCGCTGATCGTCATCGCCAACGAATTCTTCGATGCGCTGCCGATCCGCCAATATGTGCGGACCGAGGATGGCTTCGCCGAGCGCATGGTCGGCCTCGTTGACGACGCCCTCGCCTTCGGCCTTCGTCCTGGCGCCCGTCCGCCGGTCCCCGCGCAGGGCCTGCCGATCGGCTCGGTCATCGAAACCAGCGGCCCGTCCGTCGCGGTCATGACGAGCCTCGCAACCCGTTTCGCCCGCATGCCCGGAGCGATGCTCGCCATCGATTACGGCCACGACGGCGGCGTCGGCGACACGCTGCAGGCCTTGCGGCAGCATCGCTTCGTCTCGCCGCTCGAAACGCCCGGCGAGGCCGATATCACCGCCCATGTCGATTTCGCAGCGCTCGCCGCCGCGGCGCGACGGGCCGGCGCAACGGCGTTTCCGCTGATGGATCAGGGGGATTTCCTGCTCCGCCTCGGCCTTCTGGAGCGCGCCGGCGCGCTCGGCAGCGGCAAGGACCCGGCGACGCAGGACGCGATCCGCGCCGCCGTCGAGCGCCTCGCCGGACCCGAGGCCATGGGAACGCTGTTCAAGGTTCTGGTCGCGGCATCGCCCGGCCTCGCGCCGCCCCCTTTCGACTGAAGGACCGACCCGATGAAGATCACCGCCGACGCGCTGGACCTCCCCGGCATCCGCCACGGCTTCTACACCCGCCAGGGCGGCGTCTCGGACGGGATCTATGCCAGTCTCAATTGCGGCGTCGGCTCGTCCGACGCGCGGGAGAGCGTCCTGGAGAATCGCGCCCGCGTCGCACGCGACCTCGGCGTCGGCCCCGACCGGCTCGCAACGCCCTATCAGGTGCATAGCCCCGATGTGGTCGTCGTCGACGAGGTGTGGCCGGTGGGCGATGGCCCGAAGGCCGATGCCGTCGTGACGGCCCGGCCCGGCATCGCGGTCGGTGTCGGCACGGCGGATTGCGGGCCGCTGCTCTTCGCCGACTCGGAGGCGCGCGTCATCGGCGCGGCCCATGCCGGCTGGCGCGGCGCCTTCACCGGCGTCCTCGAAGCGACGCTCGCCGCGATGGAAGGCCTCGGCGCCGATCGACGGCGGATCACCGTCGTGCTCGGTCCGACCATCTCCGCCGCCGCCTATGAGGTCGGGCCGGAATTCGTCGCAAGGTTCACCGAGGCCGACGCAAGCAACGAGCGATTCTTCGCGCCCTCGGAGCGCGAAGGCCACCGGCAGTTCGACCTTCCCGCCTATCTCGGCCACCGCGCCGCAACCGCCGGTGTCGGCCGTTTCGTCGATCTTCGCCTCTGCACCTATGCCGACCCGGCGCGATTCTATTCCTACCGCCGCATGACCCATCAGGGGGAAGCCGACTATGGCCGGCTGCTTCACGCCATCGCACTCGCCGATGCGGAAACGTGATCGGGACAAGTGACCGGAATTGATCGGAAATCCGGCCCGATTCTGGACCGGTCCGGCATTTCTCGCTAGGAAGGCAGCGGGGGCTCCGGTTGCGGACCGGCGGGACGAAGGAATGACGGTGAAGGCATATCGGCCGGTCTGGGCCCTCATTGCCATGGCTGCGCTCGGGCTTTCCGCCTGTGGCAGCGGCGAAGGCATCAGCGGCGCGGCGCAGTCCATGGCCAATGCCGCCATCCCCCCCATCGCGGCGACGCCGCCTTCCGTTCCCCTGTCGCAGGCGAAGTTCGCCTTCGCCCCGGTGACGGGCGCTCCCGCGACCGTGCTGACCAACATGTCGGCCGAGCTTGGCAAGGAAGCCTACGCCCAGCAGGTCAGCCTGGTCCCGGTCGACGACCCGGCGGCGACCTATATCGTCAAGGGCTATCTCTCCGCCGTCGGCGACGCCTCGGGCACCATCGTCGTCTATGTCTGGGACGTCTTCGACCGCAGCGGCAAGCGCGTGCACCGCATTTCCGGCCAGGAGACGGCCCCGGGCGCCGGCGTCGATCCCTGGCGGGGCGTCGACCGTTCCACCGCCTCCAATGTCGCGCGGCAGACGATCAGCGCCATCGTTGCCTGGGGACGGAGCGGCCCGGCCAATGCCGGCGCCGTCGCGAGCGCCCCCGTTGCGGCAGCCCCCGCAGCCGTCGCGGCAACGCCGGTGAGCGCCACGACGAGCCCGTCCCTTCCGGCGACGACCACGTTGCCGCCGCTCCCGTCATCCACCATCCCGGCAAACTGAACGGAGCCGCGACGCAATCGCGTTTGCAGTGCGGAAGGGGAGTTGCTACAACGCCGCCGCTCCGCCTTACGATGCCGCCCCGGAATCGATCGCCACTCGCGAAGCAGGACCAACGGGACCCCACACCTTGAAGCTGGTTGCCGGAAACTCCAACCGGGTGCTCGCCGAGGCGATCGCCACCTATCTCGAGATCCCGCTGGCCAAGTGTCTCGTCAAGCGGTTTGCCGACCAGGAGATCTTCGTCGAGATCCAGGAGAATGTCCGCGGCGAGGACGTGTTCGTCATCCAGTCGACGAGCTATCCGGCCAACGATCATCTCATGGAGCTCCTGATCATCATCGATGCGCTGCGCCGCTCCTCGGCGCGCCGCATCACCGCCGTGCTGCCCTATTTCGGCTATGCGCGGCAGGACCGCAAAGCCGGTCCGCGCACCCCGATCTCGGCCAAGCTCGTCGCCAATCTCATCACCCATGCCGGTGCCGACCGCGTCCTGACGCTCGACCTGCATGCCGGGCAGATCCAGGGCTTCTTCGATATCCCGACCGACAACCTCTTTTCGGTGCCGGTGATCACGCGCGATATCCGCGAGCACTACGAACTGCAGAACATCATGGTCGTGTCGCCGGATGTCGGCGGCGTGGTGCGCGCCCGCGCGCTCGCCAAGCGCATCGACGCCCCGCTCGCCATCGTCGACAAGCGGCGCGAGCGACCCGGCGAGTCCGAAGTCATGAACATCATCGGCAATGTCGAAGGGCGCGACTGCATCCTCTTCGACGACATCGTCGATTCGGGCGGCACGCTCTGCAACGCCGCCGAGGCGCTGCTCGCCAAGGGCGCCAAGTCGGTCGTCGCCTATATCACCCATGGCGTGCTCTCGGGCGGCGCCGTTGCCCGCATCTCCTCCTCGATGCTGAAAGAACTGGTGATCACCGATTCGATCCAGCCGACCGAGGCCGTCCAGGGCGCGTCCAATATCCGCGTCACCTCGATCGCGACGCTGATCGGCGAGGCGATCAACCGCACCGCCAGCGAGAAGTCGGTGTCGAGCCTCTTCATCTGAGGCGAGCCTTCTTTCCTTGTCCTTCGCCGGCGCCTCGTCTATAAGGCGCGCGGCCGCGCCGACACCCCTGGAGGCACCGCGGCCTTTTTCGTTTGGACAAGGAGAATTCCGATGAGCACTTCCTACGAGCTCACGGCCTCCGTGCGCAACCGCGTGGGCAAGGGGGCCGCCCGGGCGTCGCGTCGCGAAGGCAAGATTCCGGCCGTCATCTATGGCGACAAGCAGCCGCCCCTCGCGATCGAGCTGTCGCACAAGGACGTGTACATGAAGCTGCATGGTGGCGGCTTCCTGACCACCGTGGCCACGATCAATGTCGACGGCCAGAAGATCCGCGTCATTCCGCGTGACTACGCGCTGCATCCCGTCAGCGACCAGCCGATCCATGTCGACTTCCTGCGCGTCACCGTCGGTGCCTCGCTGCATGTCAAGGTTCCGGTCCAGTTCGTGAACGAGGACAAGGCGCCGGGCCTCAAGGCCGGCGGCGTGCTGAACATCGTCTCGCACGAACTCGACGTGACGGCGCCGGCCGATGCGATTCCCGATCACATCGTCGTCGACCTGACCGGCCTCGAGATCGGCTCCTCGGTGCATCTGTCGAACGTCTCGCTGCCGGAAGGCGTCAAGCCGACCGCGGCCGACGACGTGACGCTTGCGACGATCGTCGCCCCGGCTGCGCTGGTCTCGGAAGAGGCGGCGGAAGCGGGTGCGGCCGAGGCTCCCAAGGCCTGATCCGGCTTCCGGTTCGGGATAGAGAGCGATGCTCCTCATCGTCGGCCTCGGCAATCCCGGCGGCCAATATGCCCTGAACCGGCACAATATCGGTTTCATGGCGGCGGATGCGATCCACCGCCGCCATGGCTTCGGACCCTGGCGCAGCCGCTTCCATGCGGAGGTGGCCGAGGGGACGCTTTCCGGGCGGCGCACGCTGCTCATGAAGCCGCAGACCTATATGAACGAGAGCGGCCGCGCGGTCGCCGAGGCTGCCCGCTTCCTCAAGATCCCCAACGCCGACATCGTCGTCATGCATGACGAGCTCGACCTGCCGCCCGGCAAGACGCGGATGAAGGTCGGCGGCGGACATGGCGGGCATAACGGCCTGCGCTCGATCACCGCCCATCTCGGCGACGACTACCGCCGCCTCCGGCTCGGCATCGGCCATCCCGGCGCCAAGGAACTCGTCGCCGGCTATGTGCTGCACGACTTCGCCAAGGCCGACGGCGCCTGGGTGAACCCGCTGCTCGACGCGATCGCCGACGGGGCCAATCTCCTCGCGGACGGCAAGGACTCGACTTTCGCCAACCGCCTGCACCGAGCGACGGAGCCGCCGAAGCCGGTCAAATCGGAGGCGGGCAAGCCGGAAACGACCAGGAGCGAACCGGCATCCGGCTCCCCTCCTCCAACCTCGAAAGGCACGGCTTCCGCCGAATCGAAACCGGCCGATGGCCCCTTCGCCGCCGGGCTCAAGCGTCTGTTCGGCAAGGGCGACTGACGCGCCGCTTGACACGGGAACACGGAAACACGAAATCCGTGTCAGTCATTGCGACGAGCGTTCTCGCGGATGAACGGAGATGGCCGATGAAGAATGTCACGATCACGCTCGACGAAGCGCTCGCGCGCTGGGCGCGCATCGAGGCGGCCAAGGCCGGCAAGAGCCTCTCGCGCTGGATCGCCGAACGTCTTGAAGACGAGATGCGGCAGAAGCCGGACTCGCTTTCGGAGATCGAGCATTTCCTTTCCGGTCCCGGCTATCCGGGCATCGCCGCCAATCTGCCCGCTCGGGAGGCCCTTTATGCAGACCGGGATCTTCATCGACAGCAACATCCTGATCTACAGCCTGGATCCGGCCGAAGCCGGAAAGCGGGCTAGGGCAGGCGATGTCATCCGACGCGCTGTCTCGACGGCTCGCCTCGTGCTGAGCCCGCAGACCCTGAACGAGTGCTATCGCGTGCTGACGGATCGCCGTGCGATCATGCCGCGCGAGGATGCCCGGCGGTTCGTCACTTCGCTGATGCCATGCTGCACAGCACCGTCCGATATCGCCAATACCCGGCGCGCCTGGGAGATCCAGGATGCGACGGGCTTCGCCTGGTGGGACTGCCTGATGCTTGCATCGGCAACGCGCGCCGGCTGCAGCCTCTTCTTCTCCGAGGATCTCGCCCATGGGCGGGTCGTCGACGACATGAGGATCGTCGATCTCTTCCGGAGCGATACCGATCTCGACACTCTCCTGAACTGAAAGAACACCATGGGCTTCAAATGCGGGATCGTCGGCCTGCCGAATGTTGGCAAGTCGACCTTGTTCAACGCGCTGACCAAGACGGCGGCGGCGCAGGCGGCGAATTACCCCTTCTGCACCATCGAGCCGAACACCGGCGAGGTGGCGGTGCCTGACCCGCGGCTCGACACGCTGGCGCGGGTCGGCAAGTCGAACGAGATCGTGCCGACCCGGCTCACCTTCGTCGACATCGCCGGCCTCGTGCGCGGCGCCTCGAAGGGTGAAGGCCTCGGCAACCAGTTCCTCGCCAACATCCGCGAGGTCGACGCGATCGCCCATGTGCTGCGCTGCTTCGAGGACGGCGACATCACCCATGTCGAGAACCGCATCGATCCGGTCGCCGACGCCGAGACGGTCGAGACCGAGTTGATGCTCGCCGATCTCGACAGCCTGGAGCGGCGCGTCGTGCCACTGCGCAAGCGGGCTGCCAATGACAAGGAAGCCAAGCACCAGGCCGACCTGATGGACGCGGCACTCGCCCTGCTCCGCGAGGGCAAGCCGGCCCGCCAGCTCAAGGTCTCCGCCGAGGACCGCGCCGCTTTCGACGCGCTGAACCTCCTGACCTCGAAGCCCGTGCTCTATGTCTGCAATGTCGAGGAGGCCTCGGCCGCGACCGGCAATGCCTATTCGAAGCGCGTCGAGGAGATGGCCAAGGCCGAGGGCGCGGGCTGCGTCGTCATCTCGGCGGCGATCGAATCGGAGATCGCGCAGCTCGACCCCGCCGAGCAGAAGGACTTTCTCGAGACGCTCGGCCTCGAGGAGCCGGGTCTCGACCGGCTGATCCGCGCCGGCTACGCCCTGCTCGGCCTCATCACCTATTTCACCGTCGGTCCCAAGGAAGCCCGCGCCTGGACCATTCCGGTCGGCACCCGCGCGCCACAGGCCGCCGGCGTGATCCACACCGATTTCGAGCGGGGCTTCATCCGCGCCCAGACGATCGGCTTCGAGGATTACGTCCGCTACAACGGCGAGGCCGGCGCCAAGGAAGCGGGCCGCGCCCGCGACGAAGGCAAGGACTATGTCGTCGCCGATGGCGACGTCATGCTGTTCCGCTTCAATACCTGACGCCTGTCAGGCCTCGTCGCGATCGCGGCGAGGCCTCCGGCGCTTCAGGGGCGCCTGGCCACCCTTCGGCTTCTGCTTCGCGGCAGCCTGATCGCGCCGCGGCTCGGCCTGACGCTCCGGCATGGCCTCACGAGCGGCGGCGGGCGCCACCTTCTCGCGCACCGTGCGCGGCGCCGTGGCCTTGCGCTCCGGCGCCTTGGGCTCCGCCGGCGCATCGCTGACGGCAGCGTCCTGCCGCGCCAGCACCGGCGGCAGATCGATCGGCGCCTCGCGCTCAACCCTATTGGCAAGGAAGGCAGGCAACGGGACCGCCTCCTCTTCGGCGGCGGGCCTCCGACGCTGGGCGGGAGATTTCTGCGCACCCGGTCGCGCCTCCTCTCGCCGCACGGCCTCGGGCCGCGCCGGCTCCGCCTTTGCAGCCTCGGCCCGGACGACCTCAGACTTTGCGCTCTCGGATCTTGCTGCCTCGGCAGCCCCCGACCGGCGCGCGTCACGGCGAGACGGCTCGGGAGCGGCCGGCGCGATGAAATCGGCGTCCTCGACCCGCGCGGCCGGCATGCGCCGTTCGCGGGCTGGCGCCGCCTCGCTGGCACCATTGGCGCCTGCGGGCTGCGACAGCCGCTTCAACGCATGCTCGATCGCCGGCTCGTCAGAGGCGGCGCGACGACTCGCGGCCTCGCGCTTGACGGCCGCCGGTTGCTCGATCGCTTCGGGCACGACGATCGCCGGCGACGACCGCTCGGCTCTCGTTTCGGCTGCCCGCGGCTCTGGGCGGATATCGGGCAGGCGCGGCTCGGGCTCGTGCCGCTGGGGCTCTTGCCGGCTGGGCTCTTGCCGGCTGGACTCTTGCCGGCTGGACTCCTGCCGGTCAGGCTCGCGGCGGTCCGATGATCTCGCTTCCACGGCGCGTTCGGCCCTCGCCCGCTGCTCGGCGGGCGGCGCCCGGTCGCGAGCCGTCTGCGCGCTAACGTCGCGAATGCGCTGCTGCGCCTCGGGGGCCGCGACCTCGGTTGACGGCGCCTTCGGCTGCACCGGCTTGACGTCCCAGGCCCGCGGCTCGACACGGCCCTGATCCGGCGCGAACGGATCGGCCGCATCCTCCTCGTCTTCCTCGTCGATGTCGAAGACGGGCGGCAGATCCTCGATGATCGTGTCGCTTCGCTCGGCCTGCCGGCGCGTAGGCGGCGGCTCCTGGCGCGGCTCGGGAGCGCGATGCTCGAGGCGGACGGCGGCGCTCTCGACGATCTGCGTCGGCATGGCGGTGAAGCCGCGCTCGGCAATGTCCATGAGGTTTTCGTTGACGCGGAACAGGATGACCACCGCCTCGCAGGCGATGCGCGCCGCGACGATGCCGGCGAGCGTCCCGATGATCGAGACCGCGATCAGCACGAGGCCGGGAACGGGCGCCGTCTCGACCATGGCGATGCCGGAAGAGAGCCCCCAGACGCCGAACAGCACAGCGATCGCCGAGACCAGCCAGAACAGCAGCTCCATCGCGGAGGGGGCGATGAAGCGGTCCCATTTGAAGACATCGAAAAACGAATTCATACCGTCATCCCGGCAGGCTCCGCGTCTGCCCCGCCCGGAGGCTGGGCCGATGCGTCTCGGCGGTCAAGGCGGCATGTCGCCCGCCCGCCGTCACATTTCCTTCAGGGCCGCCGCTTCCCAGGCCTTGAAGCCCGGATCGGCCAGAAGCGTCGCGACATAGGCCGCGGCAGTCTGGCTGAGTTCGGGCCGGTAGGTCCGGAAACGGCTGGCCACCGGCGCATACATGGCATCGGCGATCGAGAATGTCCCGAAGAGATAGGGACCGGCGGCGCCGAATCGGCTCCGGCAATCGCTGAAGATCGCATCGATGCGGCGAATGTCGGCCGCGACGCCCTCGGCATCGAGCCCCTCGCCGGGCCGCTCGGCGAAGAGATCCATCGGCATCGCCATGCGCATCGGTCGAAATCCCGAATGCATCTCGGCCGAGACCGACCGCGCCACGGCGCGCGCGACAGGGTCGGCCGGCCAGAGGCTCGGCCAGCTCTCGGCGAGATATTCGCAGATCGCCAGCGAGTCCCAGACGGTCACGTCGCGCCCGTCGCGATGGTCGACCAGCACGGGAACGAGACCCGAGGGGCTGAAGCTGCCGATCTTGGCCTTGGTGCCGTCGGCACGCAGAGGGGTCACCACCGTCTCGAAGGCGACGCCCGTCGCGGCGAGCGCCATGAACGGGCGCAGCGACCAGCTCGACCAGATCCGCGTCCCGACATGCAGCGTGAAATCGGCCATCGGCGATCCCCTCAGTGGCCGTCGAAGGCGATCAGCGTCCGCACCGGCACGTCGAGCGCGCGCAGCTTGTCGGCGCCGCCCAGCGCCGGCAGGTCGACGATGAAGCACGCTGCCTCGACGACCGCGCCGGTCTGCCGCAACAGCTTGATCGCCGCCTCGGCGGTGCCGCCGGTGGCTATCAGGTCGTCGACGAGGATGACGCGTTCGCCCTTCGCCACCGCGTCAACATGGATCTCGATCCGGTCATGGCCGTATTCGAGCGCATAGTCTTCGCCGATGGTCTGCCAGGGCAGCTTGCCCTTCTTGCGGATCGGCACGAAGCCGGCCGAGAGCTGATGCGCCACCGCGCCGCCGATGATGAAGCCGCGCGCCTCGATGCCCGCCACCTTGTCGACCTTGGAGCCG
>Ga0209933_1001396_pt1 | contig 23039 bp, 18 predicted proteins | sample ThiBiot_300_biof_FD_183944 | JGI IMG/M metagenome (GOLD analysis project Ga0209933, IMG submission 183944) | Wastewater bioreactor microbial communities from Cape Town, South Africa - Thiocy_cont_300_biof (SPAdes) | ecosystem: Engineered > Bioremediation > Thiocyanate > Unclassified | place...
GGACCGCCTCGCCAAGGGGCTCGGCTGGTTCTCGATCGGCCTCGGGGTGACGCAGCTTCTCGCGCCGCAACTCCTTACGCGGACGCTCGGCCTCAGCGGCCGGGAAGGGCTGATGCGTGTCTTCGGCGCGCGCGAGATCGCGTCGGGCATGCTGACGCTCTCGACCGAGAAGCAGGCCGGCATGACGAGCCGCGTCGTCGGCGACCTGCTCGACCTCGCCGTACTCGGCGCGGCGCTCGGTTCGCACAACCGCAAGCGCGACAATGCCGGCGTCGCGCTCGCGATGACGGCCGGGCTCACGCTGATCGATATCGCGGTGCGCAAGGCGCTTGCGGATACCCACGGCCGCCGCGGCCGGCCGCGCGACTATGCCGACCGCAGCGGCTTTCCGTCCAAGCCGCACGGCTCGCCCCAGTCCAAGCTGGAGGGGCCGAAATCAGAGGAGGCCGGGTCGAGCGGCAGCTCCGGCGCCAGCAAGGCGCACGAGCCCAAGCCGCATGACGTCAAGCCGCACGACATCAAGCCGCACGACATCAAGCCCGAAAGCGACAAGCCGGACGCTTCCCGGCAGGCCGGATCGGCGAGCCCCGGTGGCGCGGGCGGCGTGAAGCCGGCGCAGGGCTCCAACGCGCCCTCGTCGGGTCATTCCACACCCGGCTCGGGTCCCGCCTCGGCGTCGGGTCAGGCCAGTTCGAAGACTGGCGGAGCAGCTCAGGAATCCGGCCCGAGCGGCGGTCCGATCTCGCTCCAGGAGCCACCGGCCGCGACGTCGCGATGAAGCAACCGTGGCGGGAACGAATCCGCGCCGAAGTACTTGAATCGCCACCCCACCCAATGGAGATGTGACATGGCTCAGCAGCAGACTCTTGAGACCCTTTTTGTCGAGACGCTCAAGGATATCTTCTATGCAGAGAAGCAGATCCTGAAGGCGCTGCCGAAGATGGCGCGCAGCGCCGAGTCCCCTGAACTGAAGCAGGCCTTCCAGCAGCACCGCGACGAGACCGAAGGTCATGTCGAGCGCCTGCAGCAGATCTTCGAGATGCTGGAGAAGCCGGCGCGCGGCAAGACCTGCGACGCCATTCTCGGCATCATCGAGGAGGGCAAGGAGGTCATGGAGGAGTTCGAGGGCTCGGACGCTCTCGACGCCGGCCTGACCGCGGCCGCGCAGGCTGTCGAGCACTACGAGATCGCCCGCTACGGCACGCTCAAGACCTGGGCGATGCAGCTCGGCATGAAGGACGCCGCGGCGCTTCTCGACCAGACGCTGCAGGAGGAGAAGAAGACCGACGAGCTCCTGAGCGGCCTCGCCGGCCAGACGGTCAACAAGAAGGCCGCGTGACGATCCATCGTCCGCAGGAGACAAAGAACCCGGTGCCTCGGCGCCGGGTTTCTTTTTGCCTGCCGCCCGAAAGGCCCGCCGGCCGCCGCATTGAAGCGCGGCGGGGGCTGGCCTAACCTTCCGCGCTAACCGGGAGGAGCCCGATGCAACGCACCACCATCGCCATCGACGACGACCTCGCGGCCGCACTCGACGCCTATGTCGCGAGCACCGGGGCGGGGAGCCGGTCCGAGGCGATCCGCGACCTCGTGCGGCGCGGGCTTGCGGCGCGGCCAGAAGCGCCGGCGCATGCCGCCTGCTTCGCCGTCGTGAGCTGCACCGTCGACCAGACCGTGCGCGGCCTCGCGCTGCGCGTGCCGCAGGGGCGGCTGGACCGGCACGACCAGACGATCGCCGCCCTGTCGGTCCCGCTCGGCCACACCACCTCGGTCGAGGTCACGGTCATGCGCGGCGAGGTCGGCGCCGTCTCGGCCTATGCCGAGGCGCTGTTCTCGGAGCGCGGCATCATGCATGGCTCGACCAGCCTGATCCCGATCGTCGAGGAGGTGTCCTCGCATAGCCATGGCGACGACCACGCCCATCAACACCATCATCTGAGAGTGCTGAGCGGCTTCCAGCCGGCCTGACGGCCCGCTCAGACTTCGAGCTGGCCGCCGCGGAACTGGTCCGCCAGGAAGGACACGAAGCGCGTGACCTTGGGGCTGGAGAGCCGCTGCGAGGCATGCAGGATCCAGACTTCGACGGGACGGTTGAGCACCTTGCCCCAGGAGACGAGCCGGCCCGCCGCGATATCGCGCGCTGCCAGCGAGACGGGCAATACCGCCGCGCCGCCGCCCGCCTTGGCGGCTTCATAGACCATCAGCATCGACGACAGGCGAAGAACGGGCCGGGGCGTGAAGGTCGCCTCGCCCGCGTCGGTCATCACGACCCAGGGGCGGATCTCGCCGGCCCGGCTCATGAGGACCGCCGGCACGATGCTGCCGCTGGCCGGGCGCTCGATGTCCGGGACGGCTGCCAGCACGAGTTCGTCGGTGGCGAGGCGGCGCCCGACCATCGCCTCCGTCGGCTTCGGGTTGGTGCGCACCACGAGATCATAGCCTTCCTCGACCGGGTCGACGAAGCGATCCTCGGCATTGATCTCGATCTCGAGCCGCGGATGCAGCCGCGAGAAGGTGGCGGCCGCGCGGCTGAGGGCGACCTGCGAGAAGAGCACCGGCGCGCTGATCCTGAGCAGACCGGCGAGTTCGCCGCCGCCGCTGCGGATATCATCGCCAGCCTGGACGAGATCGGCCAGCGGCCCGCGTGCGCGCGCATAGAGCGCGGCGCCGGCCTCGGTGAGGCGGAGCGCCTGCGCGCCGCGCTCGACCAGGCGGACCTGCAGCGCATTCTCCAGCTCGGTCAATTTCCGCGACAGCGTCGCCTTGGAGCGTCCCGTGCTGCGCGCAGCCTTTCCAAGGCCACCATGTGTCGCGACCAGAATGAAATCGGCCAGGGCGTCGAGATCCAACTGTTCCAAATCTGATCCACTCTGTCCCGAATTCAGCGTCTGAAGGCGAGGATTGAAACACATTAGGTTGGGCGTGTCGAAAGGAGAAACGACATGACCCATCGCAGCATCGTCCTCACCCGGTTCGGCGGCGCCGAGGCCCTCGAACTCGCGACCGCTCCCATGCCGGAGCCCGCGCCCGGCATCGCCGTCGTCCGTGTCCGCGCGGCCGGCATCAACGGCATCGACTGGAAGATCCGCGAGGGCTTCCTCAAGGACACGAAGCCCGTCGCCTTTCCGCAGCTCCTCGGGATGGAACTCGCGGGCGAGATCGTCGCGGTCGCAGAGGGGAGCCGCTTCGCGGTCGGCGATCGGGTGTTCGGCCTCGCACCCTTCGGCGCCTATGCCGATTTCGTCGCCGTTCCGGAAGCGGTGCTCGCACCGACCCCGGCCGGTCTCTCCGACATCGTCGCCGCCGCGCTGCCGGTCGCCGGGCTGACCGCCTGGCAGATGCTCCATGCGGCCGGCGCGCCGAAGGCGGGGCAGACCGTGCTGGTGCATGGCGCGTCGGGCGGTGTCGGCACGCTGCTGGTGCAGATGGCGAAGTCGCTCGGCCTCACGGTCATCGCGACCGGCTCGACTGCAAGCCTGCCGCATCTTCGCGATCTCGGCGTCGACCGGGTGATCGACCGCACGGCGGAGCGGTTCGAGGCGGCGAGCGGCCCCGTCGACCTGGTGATCGACCTCGCCGGCGGCGATGCGCCCGACCGCTCCTTCGCCCTTCTGCCGGAAGGTGGCGCGGTCGTGAGCGCCGTCCGTCCCGATATAGCCGCGCCGCGCGGCGATGGTCGGAGAGGTCTCTGGTTCATGATGAAGCCCGACGGCGAACGCCTCGCCGCGCTCGGCACCGTCGCCGCCTCGGGCGAACTGAAGGTGACCATCGCCGAGACCGTTCCGCTGGAAGCCATCCCGGCCGCCATCGAACGCAACCGCACGGGCCATGCGCCCGGCAAGATCGTCGCCGATTTCACCCTCGCCTGAACAGGAAGGAGCCCCCATCATGACCGAAACATTTCCCCCGCTTCCCGCCGATGATCTCGCGCGCAGCGCAACGATCGTCGGGGGCGACGATCCTGGTCTCACCCATCTCGGCATCGGCGCCGGTACCTATACGATCCTTGTCTCGGGCGAGGAGACGGGCGGGCGCTACAGCCTCATCGACATGTTCGTCCCCGCCGGCGGGCCGCCGCCGCATCGGCATGATTTCGAGGAGATGTTCCACATCCTCGAAGGCGAACTCGAGCTGACCTTCCGTGGCGAAACCCACCGCGCCGCGGCCGGCCAGACGGTCAACATCCCGGCCAATGCGCCGCATGGCTTCCGCGTCGTCTCGCCGACGCCGGTGCGCATGCTCTGCCTCTGCGTTCCGGCCGGGCAGGAGGCGTTCTTCAAGCTGGTCGGCGAGCCGCTGCCGACGCGTACCACGCCGCCGACCCCGCCGACGGCCGAGATTCTCGCCGAGCGGCGGACCATCCTGATGGCCAATGCGCTCCGCTTCCGAAGCGAGTTCCTGCCGCCGAAGGCTTAGCAGGAGGGCGATCATCGCCGGCGGCGGGAGCGATCCCGCCGCGGCCGCGTTCATTGCCCGATGAAGATCGCGACCTTCAACGTCAACGGGATCAATGGCCGGCTGCCGGTGCTGCTGCGCTGGCTGGCGGAGGCCGAGCCCGACATCGTCTGCCTGCAGGAACTGAAGGCGCCGGACGAACGGTTTCCGCGCGGCGCGCTGGAGGAAGCGGGCTATGGCGCCGTGTGGCATGGGCAGCGGGCGTGGAACGGCGTCGCCATCCTGGCGAGGGGCAGGGCGCCGATCGAGACGCGGCGCGGCCTGCCCGGCGAGGAGGATGACGCCCAGAGCCGCTATATCGAGGCGGCCGTGAACGGCGTGCTGGTCGGCTGCCTCTATCTGCCGAACGGCAATCCGGCGCCGGGGCCGAAATTCGACTACAAGATCCGCTGGTTCGACCGCCTCAAGACCCACGCCGCCGCGCTTCTCAAGAGCGGCGCTCCGGTCGTGCTCGCCGGCGATTTCAACGTCATGCCGACGGAGCTCGACGTCTACAAGCCAGAGCGCTGGGTAGACGATGCGCTGTTCCGGCCCGAGATCCGCGCCGCCTTCGCCGAACTGGTCGCCGAGGGCTGGACCGACGCCCTGCGCCAGCTCCACCCCGGCGAGGTGATCTACACCTTCTGGGACTATTTCCGGAACGCCTATGGCCGCAACGCCGGCCTCAGGCTCGACCACCTGCTGCTCAGTCCCGATCTCGTCCCAAAGCTGGCGGCCGCGGGCGTCGATCGCGACGTCCGCGGCTGGGAGAAGGCCAGCGACCACGCGCCGGCCTGGATCACGCTCGACGACGTGAAGGCATCACGCCAGCGCCCGCGTCAGAAGCGGACTTCGAGAACGCCTTCCACGGCGTTGTCGGACGCGTCCTGAGCGATCTGGCCGGAATAGCGGAGGCCGAAATCGAGCTGGCTGCTCGGACGGAGGCCGAGGAAGGCATCGATCAGCGCCGCGTCGCGGGCGAGGGGCGCGCCGGCCACCGTGAAAGCCGAGGAGCCGGCGAAGGCGGCGCTCGCCTCCGGGACGACATCGCCGAAGGCATGCTGCCAGCCGAGGCCGCCATGGGCGAGCAGCTTCATGCCGTCCTTGATGTCGTAAGTCTGCGCCATGCGGATGCCGAGCACGCTGTAGGTCGTCGACATGGTGCTGTCGCCAAAGGCGAGCGCTGCCGGGCCGCCGGATTCCGAGAAGCCGTCGACCGCGAGATTGACATAAGCGAGATTGGCGAAGGGCTCGATGGTGCCGTTCTGGAAGCGGAAGCCATAGGCCGCCTCGCCGAAGAGCTGGGCGGTACCGCCGCCGTAATCGGCGGAGAGGAACTCGGCGCCCGGCGTGAAGGCGGCGCGCGAGGTCGCAATGTCGTGCCAGCTATAGCCGGCGCCGAAGCGGAGGCTCATCGCGCCCTGCTGCGTGCCGCCATAGAGCGCGACGTCGTAATTGTCGCTCGATCCGCCACCGCCGATGCCATCCAGCGAGAAATCGGAGCGGCTGTAGCCGCCGACGAGACCGACGCGCCAGTCCGCGCCGAGCGCCGCGTCGGCGCCGAGCAGGAAGCCGCCGATCGAGCGCGACAGCGCCTCGGCATTGCCGTCGGACGACGTGTTGCCCCAGGCGCCATAGGCCTGCGACCAGGCGGTGGCGTCGAGGCCGGGCGCGAGGCGCGCGGTCTCATTGCCCGTGCCGGCGGCGCCGTCGATATCGGCGAAGGCCTGGCGGACGCGGCGATTGACGGCGTCGCGCAGATAGATCGACTGCTGCTGCAGCGTCGTTTCGGCCGAAGCGTTCACCTCGCCCGTCAGGCTGGCGAGGACAGCCGGCGCCTCCGCCGCGCTCATCAGCGCCAGCGAGCGGTTGAGCGGCGACTGCAGGCCGAGACTGTCGGCGGCGACGGCCGCGTTCCAGGCATTCGTCGTCGTGGCATAGCCCGCATAGCTTACCGCGCTGCGGCCGAGCGTCAGCATGCCGGTGTCGTCGAGGCTTCCTCCGAGGAAGGGGAAGAGCGTATCGGCCGTTCCGAACAGCGGCGAGGCGACGGTGAAGGCGGATGCGATCGCGCCCGCCTGGAGGACGGAATAGGTGTTGCCGAGGGCGGGCTGGAAGTCGTCTGTCGGCAGGAGGAGCAGCGTCGCGCCGCCGGCCGTCAGCGTTCCGCCGACGCTGAGGAGATCGGCGATGCCGTTCGGGCCGATCTCGGCCGCGAGAACCGAGCCCGGTTCGAACACCGCATCGCCAGACACCGCGATGGCGCCGACGGAATTGCCGGGCGAAACGATGCCGCCCTCTTTCACGACCAGCCCGCCGACGCTGCCATTGCCGTGATGCGTGCCGTAAAGGGTCAGCGTTCCGGAGACCGTGCCCTGGTTGGCGAACGGACCCCAGGCGGTGACGTCGCCGTCGATCCTGCCCGTATTGGTCATGGTGCCGGTATTGCTGACCGGGCCCGCGACGAGCCCGCTATTGCTGAAGCTGCCTGAATTGGCGAGCGAGCCGATCAGCGTCCCGCTGTTCGTCCAGCTGCCGCTGTTGTCGACCGAAGCGACGATCGTCCCTGCATTGTCGACGGTGCCGGAGTTGACGAAACTCGCCGACGTGGTCGGGGCGTCGCCGGGCTCGATCTCGCCGTTGTTGACGAGAGCTCCCGAATTGACGACGGCGCCGAAGAGCGACGCGCCACTCTCGTTCGTCCAGCTGCCCGCGTTGTCGATGGCGCCGGTGAATGTTCCCGAGTTCGTGACAGTGCCGCCATTGACGAAGGCCGCGCCGGAATCTGCGCCGACAAAGACGCCGTCATTCACCAGCATATTGCCTGCGGCGACGGCATAACCGTTGTTGTAGTTGGCGAACTGGGCGCCGGCCGCGACCGTGAGGCTGCCGGTCATCGAGCCGTTGAGGACGGTCGTTCCGGAAGCCGCCGTCACGCCGCCGTCATTGGTCACGGCGCCGTTCAGGATGACCGTGCCGCCCTCGAGCGTCAGGCTGCCCGGGCCGAAAATGGCGGAATCGAAAGTCGCGGTATTCGAGGTCGTGACCGTGCTGTCGCCGACGAGGAGGACCGGAAGGTCGGTCTCGAAATCCTGCGTCAGCACCAGCGGACCGGTGGCGGCGATGATCTGGTTGACGCTGACATTGGTCGCGTCGCTGTAGCCATTGGCCGCGACGCCGAGAAAGCCGCCATCGGCATCGAAGAGCACGTTCAGCCCGGCATAGCTGTGCAGGCCGGAATTGACGAAGCCGGTCTCGGGCGAGCCGACGTTGACGAAGGCCGGCGTCTGCGGATTGCTCGTGTCGCCGACGATGAAGCTGTAGGTCGCGCTGCCGCCGGCGAGGCTGATCGTTATCTCCGTGCCGGCCGGGGCAGGGCCCTTGGGGACGCCGGGGACCTCGAAGAAGGAACCGTAGACGCCGGTGTCCATCAGCAGATTGGCATTGCTCGATGTCCCGGCCAGCGTGATGTCGGCGACGACCGATTTCCAGTTGGGGGCGGCGCCGTTGACGCCCGCGCTTTCGAGCACGAGCTGCGAATAGGTGAAGGCCGAGGCCGATGTGTTGGCGGCGGTCAGGCCAAGCTGAACGCCATCCGGCGAGATGATATAGCCGCGGCGCAGCGCGCCCTCGGCCATGCCGTCGATATTGAGGAAGACGTTGTAGGCCTCCGACGTCGTCGGCGCGGCCTTGAGCAGCTTGTTGAGCTCCTTGCCCGTCAGCGACAGGTCGAGCGTGCCGGTGCCCATGGTGTTGCGGTCATAGCCGACGCCCATCATGCTGACATGGTTGACCGCATAGTCGGCGTTGCAGGGGTCGGTTCCGACGCCGAGGCAATAGGCCTCGGTGACGACGAGTACCGGCAGCGTCGCGCTGACCGTGGTGGGATTGCCTTGGGCGTCGCGGCCTTCGATGTCGACCTTGAAATCATTGAAATAGCCGGTGAGGAGCAGTCCCGAGCTGTTGTAATATTCCCAGCCCGGGGTGCCGGCCGTCGAATAGTTCGGGAAATAGTTGGCCGAGAGCACGAGGCCGACCGAGCCGGTATCCATCGTGACCGCGACCGGGCTGCCGTCGACATTGAGCCCGATCTGCAGGGTGCCGTCAGTGGCGAGCGCCGATTCCAGCGTGTTCTGGTATTGAACCGAATAGGACTGCGTATAGCCGTCATAGAGGTTCCAGCCGGCAGCCAGCGCCGCCTCCGGCCCGACGAGGCCGAGAAGGACCACGACCGATGCGACAAGGCGACGACGCCGAGGCCGGTGGCTGCGCCGCGAGAACGAGCGGATCGATTGCGACGCCATAGGTGCCCCTCCACGCGCCGGCGCCAAGGCGGCCAAACGCTGTTCGTCAGTTTCAATTGTGTCTTGAGGACCCGAACTCGGGAATCGGGCCGTGTCGCCTGACTGTCAGGGAGGAGAAGAACCGGCGCAATCCGTCAGCCACATTTCGACATCGATCGTAACATCGATGCAACATCACGCCGATGATCTCGCCACTGCCAAGCTTGAGCTTGGCAATTCTGCGGGGGGATCCAGTTTCCGAGGCGCGATACTCCCTGGCCTTGGCAACCATCTGAGCCAGACCAAGCACCGGCCTGGCTGTCTCGCGGTTGGACGCCTCGGTCTCCACCGCACGGGCAATGACCAGACAGCCCTCTATTGACGGTGAGGGTCGATCTGCTAGCGTCTGGTTCTACCGAGTTCAACGCGGCCGCTGGGGCCAGACACCTCCGGGATCAAGGAGGAGTCGCGCCATGCCGTTCGACGTTCCCACCATCGACATCACTGCCTATGTCGAGCCTCGCTCCGATGAGGAGCGGGCTGCCGTCGCCGCGGCGCTTGACCTTGCCTGTCGCGAGGTTGGCTTCATGCAGGTGGTTGGCCACGGCGTCGCGCCCGAGATACAGGCGGGCCTCGCCGCGGCGCTGGATGACTTCTTCAACCTGCCGCTCGACGAGAAGAAGCAGTACCGGGTGCCGGATTCGAACCGCGGCTACAGCCCGCCCAAGAGCGAGTCCCTATCGCTCAGCCTCGGCGTGGAATCGGCGAGCCGGATGAACGACTTCTTCGAGGCGTTCAACATTGGCGCCGAAGCCCGGTCCTTCCCGCATCTCGTCCTCGACGAGCGCGACTATGGCATCAACCTGTGGCCGGATCTCCCGGAGTTCGAGGACCGCGTCAGCCGCTATTTCCTCGAGGCGCAGCGGGTCGCCCGCACGCTGACCAGGATCTTCGCCGATGCGCTGGGGGCCGGGCCGCATTTCTTCGACGCCCTGACCGACCATTCCATCGATGTTCTGCGCATGAACAATTATGCGCTGCCGCCGGGCACCGACATCAGCCTCGACGGCGACCTGACCGGCATGGGCGAGCATACCGATTTCGGGATCGTCACTGTGCTCTGGGCCGACCGGGTCGCGGGGCTGCAGGTGCTGGGCCGCGATGGCCTCTGGCATGACGTCATGCCAGCCGAAGGCGCGCTGCTGGTCAATCTCGGCGATCTCACCGCGCGCATGACCAATGATCTCTGGATGTCGACGCTGCACCGCGTCAAGCCGCCTGTGGTTGACGGCACGATCCGGCGGCGCCGCTCGGTCGCCTTCTTCCATGACGGCAATGCCGATGCGGTGGTCAGCACGCTCGACAGCCTCATGGACCTCGGCGACGGCCTTGCCTATGAGCCCATCACGGTGCGCGACCATGTCGCGGCCAAGCTGGCCGGCTCGCGCCAGGGCCGCAAGAACCTCGCCGCCATAAGGGAGGCAACGCGCGTGCTTGCCTCGGCCGGACGCAAGGCATGAGCCGCCCGGCCTTCCTGCTGCTGCATGGCGCCTGGGCCGGCCGGTGGGTCTGGGACGGCGTCGCCCCGCGGCTTGAAGGGGCGGGCCACGCTGTCGTCGCGCCGGACCTGCCCGGACGGCCGCCCTGGGCGGAGACCGACGCCGTCACGGCCAGCGACATGGCGGACCATGCGCTGGCCGCGCTCGCCGGGAGGGCGGGACCCTTCGTCATCGTCGGCCATTCGGGTGGCGGCATCATCGCCACCATGGTCGCGGAGCGGCTGGTGACCCGGCAGCCCGGCAGCGTGGCCGGGGTCGTCTTTCTCGCCGGCATGATGCTGCCGAGCGGCATGGGCTTTCCCGAGGCGTGCACGATCGCCGGCGCGCCGCCGCCGCAAGGCATCGAGCCCTTCCTGCGCCCGACTGCCGATGGCCTCGGGACCTTCGTGCCGCCGGAGGCGGCGGAGGCCATCTTCTTCCAATGCGCCGACCCGTCCGATGCCCGGGCGGCGTCCGCCCGGCTGAATGCGCAACGGAATACGAGCTGGATGATCGCACCGACCTGGACCGCCGAGGGCGCCGGGACGGTCCGCCGCCTCTATATCGAAGCCCTGCAGGACCGCTCCGTACCCCTTGCCGTCCAGCGCACCATGCAACGCCTCGTGACGGGGGCGGGGGTTGCGACCCTCGACACCGACCATGCGCCGCAACTGTCCTGTCCGGATCGCGTGGCGGAGCTGCTGCTCGATTTTGCCGACACCTGCGGGAGGCCCTGAAGCACGGACAGGCTGACGTTTGGATGCGGCGCCTCTCCGCGGCTCCGCCTCACGTCGCCTTGCGCGGCAGGAGCTGCTCGGCGAGCGTCGCCCAGTAGCTGGCGCCGACCGGCAGGAGATCGTCGTTGAAATCGTAGAGCGGGTGATGGAGCTGCGGCTCGTCCTCGCGCCGTGCGCTGCCGAGCATGATGTAGCTGCCCTGCTTGGCGTTCAGCATGAAGGAGAAGTCCTCGCCGCCCATCGTCGGCTGCGCCAGCTCCGCGACCGCGCGCGACCCTGCGACCGCTTCGGCGGCGCGGCGGGCGAGGCCCGTCGCCGCCTCGTCGTTGATCGTCGCGGGATACATGCGGTCATAGACCAGCTCGGCGCTCGCGCCATAGGCTTCCGCCGTGGCGTGGACGATGCGGCGCATGGCCTGTTCCACGGTGTCGCCGATGGCCGGATCGAACCAGCGCGTCGTGCCGCGCAGCATGACCGTCTCGGGGATGACGTTGAAGGCGCCGCCGCCATGGATTTCGCCGATCGTCACCACCGCGCTTTCGAGCGGCGCGACATTGCGGGCGACGACGCTCTGCAGCGCCTGGATCAGCGCGCCGGCGACGACGACCGGATCGGTGCCGTCATGCGGCTGCGCGCCATGCGCGCCGCGGCCGCGGATGGTGATGACGAACTGGGCGACCGCCGCCATGGTCGGCCCGACGCGCCACAGGAAGGTGCCGGCCGGCGCCTTCGGCCAGTTATGCATGCCGAAGACATAGTCCATCGGGAAGCGCTCGAAGAGGCCTTCGCGCACCATCATGCCGCCGCCGCCATGCAGTTCCTCGGCCGGCTGGAAGATGACATAGACCGTGCCGTCGAAATTGCGGGTCTCGGCCAGATAGCGGGCCGCGCCGAGGAGCATCGCGGTATGGCCGTCATGGCCGCAGGCATGCATCTTGCCGCGCTCGGTCGAGGCATAGGGAAGGCCCGTCTCCTCATGGATCGGCAGCGCGTCGATATCGGCGCGAAGGCCGATCGCGCCGCCGGCGCCGCGGCCGCGGATGACGCCGACGACGCCCGTCTGGGCAATGCCGGTCACGACCTCGTCGACGCCGAATTCCTTCAGCTTCTCCTGGATGACGCCGCTGGTGCGGAATTCCTCCAGCGCGAGTTCGGGATGGCTGTGCAGGTCGCGCCGCCATTCGGTCATGTCGGCGTGGAAATCGGCGATGCGGTTGAAGATCGGCATGTCAAAGGGTCTCCCGGCGGTCAGGCCGCCGACTTGAGGACGAGATGGCCGGGCGCCACTTCGTCATAGATGGAAGGCTGGATGTCGGCGCCGAGCGGGAAGATCGGCGAGGACAAGGGACGGAAGCTGCGGTCGTCATGCGACCGCCGCCGGGCAGGGTCGGCGATCGGCACCGCCTCGAGCAGCGAGCGCGTATAGGCATGGCGCGGATTGCCGAAGACGGCGGCGCGGGGGCCGATCTCGACGATCCGGCCGAGATACATCACCGCCACATTGTGCGAGACGCGCTCGACCACCGCCATGTCATGGCTGATGAAGAGGAAGGAGAGGCCGAGATCGGCCTGCAGCTCCATCAGGAGATTGAGCACCTGCGCCTGCACGGAGACATCGAGCGCCGAGACGCTCTCGTCGGCGACGATCAGCTTCGGGCTCGGCGCGAGCGCGCGGGCGATGGCGACGCGCTGGCGCTGGCCGCCGGAGAGCTCATGCGGGAAGCGGCGCAGGAAGCTTCGCGGCAGCTCGACCCGGTCGAAGAGATGCGCGACACGGTCGGTGATCTCGCTGCCCGAGGCGATGCCGAAATTGATCAGCGGCTCGGCCACCTGGTCGGCCAGGCGCCGATAGGGATTGAGCGAGGCGAACGGGTCCTGGAACACCATCTGCATGTCGCGCCGGGCGCGCTGCAGATCGAGCCGCCCGAGCCCGCGCACGTTCCATCCGTCGAGCTGGATCTCGCCGGAATTGGCCTCGATGAGGCGGAGGATCGTTCGCCCGCAGGTCGACTTGCCGCAGCCGGATTCGCCGACCAGCGACAGCGTCTCGCCGCGGGCGAGCGAGAAGCTCACATCCTCGACCGCATGCACCTCGGCGATCGTCCGCCGCAACAGGCCGCCCTTGACCGGGAAGCGGGTCGTCAGATGGCGGACATCCAGCAGCGGCCCGCCTTTCGTCGAAGGCTCGGAGCGCGGCGCGGCGGGGGCGGGCGGGGCGTCGCCCAGAATGCGCATCGGCTCGGGCCCGCTCGTTCCCTGCATCTCGCCGAGCCGGGGCACGGCGGCAAGGAGAGCCCTGGTATAGGGCTCGCGCGGCGCGTCGAAGATGCGGCCGACCGGCCCCTCCTCAACGACATCGCCGCGATACATCACGACGACGCGGTCGGCCATCTGCGCCACCACCGCCATGTCATGGGTGATGAACAGCACGGCCATGCCGTTCTCGCGCTTCAGCCGGTCGATGAGCCCGAGGATCTCGGCCTGGATGGTGACGTCGAGCGCGGTGGTCGGCTCGTCGGCGATGAGCAGGCGCGGCCGGCACGCCATCGCCATGGCAATGACGATGCGCTGGCGCATGCCGCCGGAGAGCTCGTGCGGATATTGCGAGAGCCGCCGTTCAGGCTCGGGAATGCGCACCTCGCGCAGGAGCTCGAGCGCGCGCTTGCGTGCATCCTCGCCGGCGAGGCCGCGATGGCGGCGCAGCCCATCCGTCAGCTGGCGCTCGATCGTGAACACGGGGTTCAGCGAGGTCATCGGCTCCTGGAAGATCATGCCGATCTCGTTGCCGCGGATCGACTGCATGACATCCCCGCTCGCCGAGGCGAGGTCGATGACATCGCCGCTCTCGCGGGCGAATTCGAGCGCACCGGCGGCGATGCGGCCGCCGCCGAACTCGATCAGCCGCAGGATGGAGAGCGAAGTCACCGATTTGCCCGAGCCACTCTCGCCGACGACGCACAGCGTCTCGCCGGGCGCGATCTCGAAGCTCACATCCTTGACGCCGGCGACGACGCCGTCATCGGTCTCGAATTCCACCCGCAGCCCGGAGACGCGGATGATCGGCTGCTGCGCCGTCGGGTTCAGCGGGTCGATGTCGCTCATGAACGGACCCTCGGATCAAGCACGTCGCGGAGGACGTCGCCGGACATGTTGAGCGCGAGCACCGTCAGCGCGACGGCGGCGCCCGGCGCCAGCGCCGTCCAGGGCGCGACGTCGAGATAGTCGCGAGACGCCTGGATCATCAGGCCCCAGGAGGAATTCGGCGGCTGCGTGCCGAGGCCGAGGAAGGAAAGGCCGGCCTCGGCGAGGATGGCGAAGGCGAGGCTGATCGTTCCCTGCACGATCACCAGCGGGATCACGTTCGGCAGGATATGGCGGATGATCATGGCGACGTCGCCGGTGCCGGCCGCCCGCGCCGCCTCGACATAGGGCATCGCCGAGACGCGCAGCGCTTCGCCGCGGATGATGCGGGCAAGGAACGGCGTGAAGGCGATGCCGATGGCGATGATCGTGTTCGGAATGCTCGGCCCCAGCATCGCCGAGATCGTGAGCGCGAGGAGCAGCGCCGGAAAGCTCAGCAGCGTATCGACGAGGCGCATCAGGACATTGTCGGTGCGCCCGCGCACATAGCCGGAGATGATGCCGAGCGGCAGGCCGATGACGATGCTGATCCCGACCGCCGCGGCGGCGATGCCGAGCGAGGTGTGGGCGCCGAGCAGGACGCGGAAGAACAGGTCGCGGCCGAGCTGGTCGGTGCCGAACCAGAATTCGAGGCTCGGCGGTTTCAGCCGCGCCGCCATCTTCATGCGCGTCGCGTAATCGCGCGGCACGAGCAGCGGGGCGAGGATGCCGACGGCGGCGATGGCGAAGATCAGCGAGAAGCCGACCACGCCCTGGGGGGTGAGGAATCGCTTCACGGTCACTCGGTCCTGATGCGGGGATCGACCAGCAAATAGAGCAGGTCGACGACGAAGTTCGTCAGCATGACGACCGCGGCGATGAAGAACACCGAGGTCTGGATCAGCGGCACGTCGCGGTTGAGCAGCGCCTGATAGGTGATCCAGCCCATGCCCGTATAGTTGAACAGCGTCTCGACGACGATGATCGAGCCGAACAGGTAGCCGATCTGCAGTCCGGCCACCGTCATGATGGGGCCGACGGCATTGCGGAGGCCGTAGCTCCACACCACGGTGCGCTCGGCGAGGCCCTTGGCGCGGGCGACGCGGATGAATTCCTGGTTGAGGATGCCGGTCATCGTCGAGCGGGTGACGCGGGTCAGATGCGCCATCAACCCGAGGCCGAGCGCCAGCGAGGGCAGGAAGGCGTGGCGCAGCGCGCCCACGAAATCGACAGACGGATCGGTGAAGCCGGAAGAGGGGAACCAGCCGAGCGTCCGCGCGAAGAGCAGGATCATCATGATCCCCCAGAAGAAGTCCGGCAGCGAGATGCCGAGCAGTGCGGCGCTCGACGAGACGCTGTCCTGCCAGCGCCGCCGATGAACCGCCGCCCAGACGCCGAGCGGGACCGCGCAGATGAGCGCGATCGCCATCGACATGACGACGATCAGCGCGCTCGCCTTCATCTTCTGCGCCATGAGTTCGGAGATCGGCTCCTTGAAGACGAGCGAATGGCCGAAATCGCCGGTCAGCATGCCGCCGATCCAGCGGCCGTACTGGACGACCAGGGAATCGTTGAGGCCGAGCTGCTCGCGCAGCCCCGCGAGGGCCGTCGGGTTGCTCTGCGTGCCGAGGATCATCATCGCGACGTCGCCGGGCAGGATCGACGTGACGGCGAAGGTGATCACGGAGATCAGCCAGAGCGTCAGGACGATGGAGAGCAGGCGGTTGACGATATAGGTCATGGGCCTCGCGGGGGATGGAGCGGCGTCGTCAGGTTCTGTTCCTTCACCTCTCCCTGAGGGAGAGGTGAAGGAGGCCGTGCCCGACCGCCAGCTGCTCGGGCTCGTCCGGATAAGGGCCGGGACACCGAAGCGTCCTGCCCCCTCCAGCGTCAGCTGTTCAGCCAGACCTTGTGGAAGTTCAGATTGCTGCCGTTCGGATGCACGATCGTGTCGAGGCCGCCGACCGTCTTCTGCGCGCCGATAGTGCCGTTGCGGAACCACAGGATCACGTCGAGCGTCTGGTCGAAGATCCGCTGCTGCACCTTCTTGTAGAGCTCGGCCCTGGCGGCGGGATCGACGGTGCCGCGCGCTTCCTGCGTCAGCTTGTCGATCTCGGCGTCCTTGATGTTTCGGTAGTTGAACGCGCCGGTCGAGTTCCAGAGGCTGTAATAGAGGAAGTCGGGCTCCCACAGCGTGAAGAAGTTCATCATCGAGATCTGGAAATCGCGGTTCACCCAGACCTGGCTGAGCCAGTCGGCCCAGGTGAGCTGCTCGATGGTCATCTCGACGCCGGCGGCCCGGAACCACTCGGCCATGATCTGCGCCGACTCGACATGGTAGGGATAGTTGGTCGTCGTCTTGAAGACGAGCTTCAGCTTGCCAGGGCCGTAGCCCGCCTCGGCGAGCAGCGCCATGGCCTTGTCCATGTCCTGCGGGCGGCTCTTCAGCGCGCCGTCATAGGAACTCGAGGTCGGGAAGCTCGGCGAGGCGGTGAGCTGTCCCTGGTCCCAGAGCGCGCCCTGCAGCAGCTGTTCCTTGTCGATCATGAGATCGAAAGCCTGGCGGACGCGCGCGTCCTTGAAGGGCTCGTAATCGTGGTTGAAGTTCAGGAAGTCGAAATTGAGCGGGAACCACTTCAGCGTCTGCAGCGTGTCGGTTCCGTCGATCTCGGCGACGCGATCGGCGGGGATGTCGTTGATGAGATGCAGTTCGCCGGTGCGAAGGCCTGTCAGGCGCACGGTCGGCTCAGTGATCTCGCGCGAGATGATGCCGTCGAGATAGGGCGCACCGTCATAATAGTCGTCGAAGCGGACGAGCTGGACCTCGTGGCCGAACTCGCGCTTGACGAATTTGAACGGGCCGGTGCCGATCGGCATCGTCGCCTGCGTCTCGCCGGACCCGGCCGGGAGGATCGCGCCGGCGCCGTTCTCGGCAAGGCGACCGAGGAAGGGCGCATTGATGCGGGCGAGCTTCACGATGACCGTGTAGTCATCAGGCGTCTCGATCGTCTCGACGTCCTTGAACACCTCGAAATTGACGGCGCCGGTCTTCGGATCGCGCACGCGGTCGAAGGAGTATTTCACGTCGGCCGCCGTCATCGGCTTGCCGTCGTGGAATTTGACGTCCTTGCGCAGCTTGAAGGTGTAGGTGAGGCCGTCCGGGCTCTCCTCGAAGCTCTCGGCGAGCATCGGGATGATGTTGAAGCTCTTGTCCACCGTGACGATCGAGCAGTGGATGTTCTGCAGGAGGCGCAGCGTCGAGGCGGAGCCGGTGACATGGATGTCGAGACTCTGCGTGACCTCGGAATGGCCCCAGATGATGGTGCCGCCCTTCTTGGGCGTCTCCTGCGCGAAGGTCGCGCCGGGGAAGACCGTTCCGAACAGGGCGGCGCCGCCCAGCAAGGCCGTGGATTTCAGGAGTTCTCTGCGGTTCATCGGAGCGTCCCCGGTTCGTGGCAGCGTGGTTCGGTGAAGAGCGCCGCCTGGCGGGCGGCGGGAAGGCGAGTTCAGGCAGGCAGAGGCGGCCGCTCGGCCGCGACGCCGAGCGCCTTTTCGAGTGCGATTCCGAGCGCGAGCATCGGTCCCTCGTCGAAGAGGCGGCCCCAGAGCGAAATGCCGTGCGGAACGCGGAAGAGCGGTCCCGCATCGTCGGCCTCGCCCGTCGTCAGCTTGCCGGCGCCGAGCGAGGCCGGGCTGCGCGTGCCGAGATCGAGGAAGCCCGCTCTCAGATGCAGGCAGGGATGGCCGGTGAAATTGCTGGCGACCAGCATCGGCCCGGTCATGAAGGGCCCGATGAGGATGTCGACATCCTTGAACAGGCCGTCGAGGGCCAGCATCACCTGGTAGCGGAGGCGGTCGAGCTGGACATGGTCGACGGCCGAGAGGAAGCGCGCCTTGCGGAAGGTGTTGGGCCAGGCGCCCTCGTCCTGCCAGGTCAGCGTGTCGTCGAGATCGGAGAGCGTCAGGCCCTCGAAGGCCGCCGCCGCCTCGGCATAGAGGATGTTCATCAGCGAGCCATAGGGGAGGTCCGGCAGGCTCGCCTCGACGACCTCGATGCCGAGATCGCCGGCAAGGCCGCGGAGCGCCGCCAGGGCGGCATGATCGACCTCCGTCGCGCCCTCGCCGAACGCCGCGGGCAGATAGCCGACCTTCAGGCCGGCGAGCGAAGCGCCGGCATCGAAATTGAACGGCGCGCCGATCGAGGAGCGATCCGCCGGATCGAAGCCATTGAGCGCCTCAAGCACCATCGCGGTGTCCTCGACACCGCGGCAGATCGGGCCGACCTTGTCGAGCGACCAGCAGAGTGCCATGGCGCCGGCGCGCGAGACGCGGCCGAAGGTCGGCCGCAGGCCGGTGGTGCCGCAGCGCTGGCTCGGCGAGGTAATGGAACCGAGCGTCTCGGTGCCGATCGAGAAGCCGCAGAGACCCGCCGCGGTCGCCGAAGCCGAGCCGGCGCTCGACCCGCTTGAGCCTTCATCCAGGTTCCACGGGTTGCGGGTGCGGCCGCCATACCAGATGTCGTTATAGGCGAGGGCGCCGACCGTGGTCTTGCCGAGCAGCACCGCGCCCGCGGCGCGCAGCTTCGTGACGATCGCCGCGTCCTTCTCCGGAACGCGGTCGCGGAACGGCTCGGCGCCCCAGCCGGTGACCGTGCCGGCCGTGTCGAACAGGTCCTTCAGTCCGTAGGGGACGCCATGCAGCGGCCCCAGCCAGGTGCCTCCGGCGAGAAGCGCATCGGCGGCGTCGGCTTCGGCCAGCGCGCGTTCATCCGTCACCACGGCGAAGCAGAAGAGATGCGGATTGAGCGCGGCGATCCGGTGAAGATAGATCTCGGTGAGCCGCCGGCTGGAGATTGCACCGGACCGGAGCCAGGCGGAAAGCTGCGACAGCGGCGCGAAGGCGATGTCAGCCTCGTCGGCGGGCAGCGCAGCGGCCGCGTCCGCGTAGACGAGCGGTGCCTGCGGCGCGGGAACCGGCGTCGTCGGCAGGCGCGGATCGAAGCGGCTCGCCATCGGCATGGCATTGTCGAGCGCGGCCGTCCGCCGCGCCACCGCCGAGGCGATCTGGCCCTCGAGATTGCCGACCATCTGCGCCCGTTCGGCCGGGGTGTAGCGGACCGAGAACAGCGCCTCGGCAGCTTCGATGCTTTCAACGGTGATCATGATGCGGTGCGGCTCAGGCGGGCCGTGCGGGCTTGGCGAGTCGGGGGCGGCGGTCGAGCGCCGGCTCCGCCGGCCCCTTCTGCGGCGCGATCCGGCCCCGTGACAGCGCCTCATGCGGGTAGCGATGGCTCTCGTCGACGAGGTCGCCATAGAGCTCCGGCCGGCGATCCATCAGGAGGTTCAGCCCGAAAAAGGCTTCGGTGCGCGAAGCGAGGATCTCGGCCTCGAGGTCGGCGGTGTGGGTGACGAGCCCTTCCTCGTCCGCCAGATAGGCGACGACCTTGCCGGTCGGATCGACGATCTGGCTGCCGCCGTAATAATCGACGCCCTGCGAATAGGCGCCCTTCTCGCAGTGGTTGGAGACGACCAGCCAGAACTGGTTGAAGAAGGCGTTCGACTGCGCGGCGAGGTCCATGGCGAAGCCGTGATAGTCGCTCGCCCGGTCATGCCCGCGCATCGGCCAGGCCGTTGACATCAGCACGACCTCCGCGCCCTTCACCGCATAGGCACGGATCAGTTCCGGAAAGGCGAGGTCGTAGCAGATGATGCTGGCGAGCGTGCCATGCGGCGTCCGGAAGACGGGCATCTCTTCGCCGGGGGAGAAATAGGGGAATTCGAAAGTGTTGTGCGTCTTGCGATAGATGCCGACGAGGCCGCCCGGTCCGATCAGCGCCGTCGAATTGTAGATCGCATTGCCGTGCAGCGAGCGCTCGGCGAGACCGAGCTGGATCGTCATGCCATGGCGCCGCGCCAGAGCCGCGATATGCTCCGTCGACGGGCCGGGGATCGTCTCGGCCTCGCGATAGTAATACTGCTTCTGCTCGGCGGCGGGCTTCGAGCCCATGCCGAGTGCGAAATCCGCATAGCCCTGAAGGCCCATCTCGGGCAGCACCAGCACGTCCACGCCCTTGGCCGCTGCCTCTTCGATCAGCTCGCCGAACCGATTCAAGTTGCGGGCTTTGTCATGGACGATCTTCACATTGGCTGCCGCCAGGGTGGTCTCGGGCATCACGCACCTTCGAGTGGAATTCCGGGAATGCGAAGCAGTCGCCTTGGCGGCGCCGCCCTTCGTCGTGAGTTCGCTGGACTTGGTGCTGACGCTAACACCGCGGCACCCACTGCAAAAGATCAAAGCAAAGTCATGTCGTGGCGGTTTATTGAGCAGTGGCAGTCAGAGGTCGGCATGACTGCATGACAAGGCGCCGCTGCGATACTAGATCGAAGCAGTGACTTGGACTGAATAGTGATAAAAACATGGATGTATCGCGGATCATCTTCCGATGAACCGCGATTGTCGCAGGTCATCACTGCCGCCCGTCGCGGAGGCCGCAGGATCGCGATCGATACCAATCGATGAGTTCGGCCGCTCCACGCATCGGCCGTGCTGCATGCTGCGGCGCAGGATGGCCAAGCCGTCGAGCCGTGTCAATACATACATGCATGCTTGAATGTTTCTGGACGGCTGGTAACCTCCGCGCATGGAGACCGCACCGGACAAGACATCGCGCACGCAGGAGGAGCGGACTTTCGCCACCCGCGCCCGCCTCGTCGAGGCAACGCTCGACCTCCTCCTGGCCAAGGGCTATGCCGGGACGACGACGGTCGACATCGCGGCCCGGGCCGGGCTGACGCGCGGTGCGCTCGCCCATCATTACGCCGGCAAGGATGAACTCGTCGTCGAGGCCTTCGACCGTCATCTGACGATCGTCACGCAGGAGATCCGGACCTATGCGACGCTGGTGCGCGACGGCTCGCTGAGCCTCGACGATTTCATCGACCGCGTCTGGACCATCTTTTCGGGGCGCTTCTTCATGCTGACGCTGGAGGAGGTCACGGCGGCGCGGCACAATGACTTCCTGCGTATTCGCCTGGTGAGCCGGACACGGGACTTCCACGACAGCCTCGACGCCATCTGGCGGCAGTTCTTCGACGAGACCGGGCTCAATCCGCTCGAGATCGAGGTGATGCTCAACGCCACGCTGTGCCTGCTGCGCGGCATGGGCGTCCAGACGGTGCTGCGCGACGATCCGGTTTATTTCCGCCGCCTGCTGCGCTTCTGGAAGTCGATCCTCAAGGAACAGATCAAGGCGGCGACAAAGGCCGCGGCCGACAGCAAGGGGAAAGCCGAATGAACAGCCCGACGCCCGTCGTCTTCGAGAATGCCCGCATCCTGGACGGCAGCAGCGCGGAGGGCGAATACGATCGCTTCGTGCGCGTCGAGGGCGGCAGGATCGCGGAAATCTCCGATCGGCCGATCGCCGCGGCCGGCGCACGGCGCATCGATCTCAAGGGCCGCACGCTGATGCCCGGCCTCATCGACTGCCATGTCCATGTCGTCGCGACCACCGCCGATCTTGGCCGCAACAGCCGCCTGCCGGATGCGCTCGTCGCCTTCGGCGCGGCCGACATCATGCGCGGCATGCTCGCGCGCGGCTTCACCACGGTGCGCGATCTCGGCGGCGCGACCCAGGCGCTGGTCGACGCCCTGGCGCTGGGGCTGATCGAGGGACCGCGCCTCGTCATCTGCGGCAAGGCCTTGTCGCAGACCGGCGGCCACTCCGACCTCCGCGGCCGCTATGACAGCCGCCCCGCCGACGATCTCGCCGATCGGCTCGGCTCGCTCGGCCGCCTCTGCGACGGCCTCGAATCCGTCCGCCAGGCCGCGCGCGACGAACTCAGGAAGGGCGCGCGCTTCATCAAGATCATGGCGAATGGCGGCGTCGCCTCGCCGACCGATCCGATCCATGTCCTCCAGTTCTCGCGCGCCGAGATCGAGGCGATCGTCGAGGAGGCGCGCAACGCCCATACCTATGTCGCCGCCCATCTCTATACCGACGAGGCGATCGCCCGCGCCGTCGAATGCGGCGTGCATTCGGTGGAACATGCCAATCTGATCGAAGCGCCGACCGCGGCCCTCATGAAGGAAAAGGGCGCCGTCGCCTGTCCGACCCTCGTGACCTACGAGATGCTGGCGAGCGAGGGCGCCAGCCTCGGCCTGCCGCCGGATTCGGTCGCGAAGATCGACGATGTCCGCATCCGCAGTCCGCGCTCGCTGGAGATCCTCAAGGAGGCGGGCGTCCCTATGGCCTATGGCTCGGATCTGCTCGGTGCCATGCATCGCCACCAGTCCGAGGAATTCGTCATCCGCGGCCGCGTGCTGCCGACGATCGACGTCATCCGTTCGGCAACGGTGGAGGCCGCGTCGGTGCTCGGGATGAGCGGCGAGATCGGCTGCGTCTCCGTCGGCGCTGCGGCGGATCTCATCGTGGTCGACGGCGACCCGCTCGCCGACCTGTCGCTCCTCACCGGCCAGGGCCGCCATATCCCGGTGATCATGCAGGCCGGCCGTCTCGCCAAGGACGAGGCCTTCGCCTGAGCAGGCGAGGCCTTGGACAGACGACAACGACGCCTTGTCAGCTGGCCGCCGCGAGTCTCGATCTGCCGATGCGTGGATTGGCGGATGGGGTGGGATTCGAACCCACGGAGGGCTTGCACCCTCGGCGGTTTTCAAGACCGCTGCCTTAAACCACTCGGCCACCCATCCTTCGCGGCCGGGCCTTGACTGAGCGGCGCGGCGTCACTCCGCGTCTTTCCCTCAGTTCCCGGACGAGCATCGCGCGAGGGCCGGGGAACGGCAGAGGAATGGCGGAGAGGAAGGGATTCGAACCCTCGAGACGGTTTTAAGCCGTCTACTCCCTTAGCAGGGGAGCGCCTTCGGCCACTCGGCCACCTCTCCGTCGCCGGGTCTAGCCGAGCGGTCTTTTTGAA
>Ga0209933_1001399_pt1 | contig 22938 bp, 20 predicted proteins | sample ThiBiot_300_biof_FD_183944 | JGI IMG/M metagenome (GOLD analysis project Ga0209933, IMG submission 183944) | Wastewater bioreactor microbial communities from Cape Town, South Africa - Thiocy_cont_300_biof (SPAdes) | ecosystem: Engineered > Bioremediation > Thiocyanate > Unclassified | place...
AAAAGATAAACCCATCTTGTGTGCAAAGCTTCCAAAAGCTGTAAAGAAACAAAAGGTGAGAGTTGATTATCTGCCAATTCTGCCCAATGACTTTCCTCATAAGGTTTGATCATCGGAACATCTTCCGTTAATGCTAGTTTGAATCTCATATAGCTGTTGATATGACTATCGGCGCAATGATGAACCACTTGAGCAATGGTCCAGCCTTCTGGTCTGTATCTTAACTGCAGGTCTTCTTCGGTGAGGCTTTGAATTTCTGTTTTAACAAGGCTCGGAAAGTTTTCGATTTCAGAAATCGCAGAATCGATGATTTCTTTGGTAATGGATTCTGGTTTGATGAATTTTCCGACAGGATATTTTAGTTCGTCTAAGTTCATTATTTTAAATTCTTCATCAGGATTGCTTCCATTTTCTCATAACCTAATTTGTTGGGATGGATTCCGTCCTCAGCAATTTCTTTAGGCAAACCATTTTTCTCATCCTTTAAAACTGAATGGTAGTCCACGTAAGTGATATGATTTCTCTGCGCATAATCTTTTATCATTTTATTCAATGCAATGACTTTATTAGCAGGCTGCATATCTTTTCTCCAAGGGAAATCGTAAGCGGGCAGAGTGGAGCAAAGAATCACTTTGATGTTATTAGCTTTTGCCAATTCTGCCATAGAAACAATATTTCCGAACACTTTATCCAAAGAAATCGGACCCTGATTTTCTGCAATATCATTAGTTCCGGCAAGGATAATCACACGTTTGGGTTTCAGTTTAATCACATCTTCCCGGAATCTCAAAAGCATTTGCGAAGTCACTTGTCCGCTGATTCCTCGTCCTACAAAGTTATTTTTTGTGAAAAATCCTGGGTCTGTAGCAAACCAACCTTCTGTGATAGAATCGCCCATCAAAACAGAATTTGGAGCAATATTTTGAGAAAGAACTTCTTGGTTTTGTTTCTGGTATCTGCCAAAATTGGCAAAGTCTTGAGCGTATGACATTGTTGAAAATAATAATAAGGCAAATGCTATAGATTTCATATTTCTAAATTTGATTATCAAATATATGAAATGACCATAGAGAAATTTCTTTTTTAACCACAAATGTTACAAAAGAAATAATCAAATAAAAGTCAGTAGTATTTTTTATAAACTAAAACTTATGTGCCTTTTGTGGTTTTGAAATAATAAAATCAATAATTTTACAAAATGGAAAAACCTTCGAAAGACCCTTTGCACGGAAAAAGATTGGATGCGATTCTGGAAGAATTGCTAGAATATTACAAAGGTTACGGCGAATTGGGAAAACAAATCAACATCAAATGTTTCACCGGCGAAAATCCAAGTGTCAGTTCTTCTCTCAAATTTCTTCGCAAAACACCTTGGGCAAGGGCAAAAGTGGAGAGTTTGTACCTCTACGTTTTGAGACAAAAGAAAAAACAAAATTTATAAAAACACTTCGAGAACCTCAGTGTGACAGAGTTTTTACATTTGTCAGGCTGAGGCTCTCGAAGCCTCTTCATAAAATTAATCCAAAAATTCCCCAGTCACATAAAACCAGCGATTCTGAATCATTTTGAATTGTGACAACTCGTGATGAACCTGAGGATTTCCTTCTTCATCATTATAAAAAGCTTTGAACTCTACTTTATTAATTGAAGGTTTATCGACAATTTCCAGCTTTGTCCATTCATTGATTTCACCCCATTCCTGCAAATCCTTTTTGTTATGGAATTGTCTTTTGTTCGGAGAAGTCGTTTCCCAAAGATAGTCGCCGTTTGGGATAGCAAATGCAGAAAACCTTGAACGCATCAAAGCTTCTGCTGTTGGAGCAAATTTCTCTTTCAGATGATAAGGCTGACAACAATCTTCGTAGGGCTTTCCGGAACAGCAAGGACAATTCATTTTCTAAATTTAATTGATTGATTTAAAAACCCTTTCAGAGTTTTAAACTCTAAAAGGGTTATATGCTAATATTCTAAAACTCTATAACACTAAAAACTTATCCAAAAGCTCTCTTTAAAAGACTTTCCACTTTCGGCTCTCTTCCACGGAAGTTTTTGTACAATTCCATTGGATTTTTAGTTCCACCAGAAGAAAGAAGAACTTTATATTTCGCCGCAATATCAGGATTAAAAATTCCATTTTCTTTGAAATACTGGAAAGCATCCGCATCCAAAACCTCAGCCCATTTGTAAGAATAATAACCCGCCGAATAACCGCCTTGGAAAATATGCGAAAAACTTGGACTTACTGCAGTTTCCGGATTGCTCGGGTAAAGATTAGTTGCCGCAGTTTTCTCCACTTCAAACGCTTTCACAGTCTTATTCTCCAACGCTCCAACTTCTGTGTGGTAAGCCATATCCAACAATCCAAAACCGAGTTGTCTCAAAGTCTGATAACCTTCCATAAAGGATTTGCTCTGTGATAATTTCTCGATTTTTTCATTTGGAAGAATTTCTCCCGTCTGATAATGTTTAGCGAAGGTTTTCAAGAACTCAGGTTCGTAGCAGTAATTTTCAAGAAATTGAGAAGGTAATTCTACAAAATCCCATTTAACCGAAGTCCCGGAAAGATTCGGGTATTGTGTGTCCGCCAAAATCCCGTGAAGTGCGTGTCCAAACTCGTGAAACAGAGTTGTCACTTCCTGGAAAGTCAGTAAACTTGGTATGTCTTTGGTCGGTTTTGTAAAGTTGCAAACGACCGAAATATGTGGACGGGAATTTTCTCCGTTTTGTTTATATTGATTTTTATAACTCGTCATCCAGGCGCCGGCACGTTTCCCTTTTCTCGGGTGATAATCGGCGTAGAGTAGAGCTTTAAAATTTCCGTTTTCTGTGATTTCGTAAGTTTTCACATCCTGATGATATTTCTGAACATCAGTAATTTCTTTAAACTCTAATCCGAATAATTTTCCGGTTAATCCAAAAACGGCTTCCTGAACTTTTTCCAATTGAAAATAAGGTTTCAGTTCTTCATCATCAATATCGAATTTTTGTTTTCTTAATTTTTCTGCGTAGAAAGTGTGGTCGTAGCTTTGGATATCATTGATTCCGTCTGCTTTTGCCAAAGATTTTAATTCTTCGATTTCTTTTTGAGCGTAAGGTGTTGCTTTTTCAAGAAGTTCATTCAAAAATTCAAAAACTTTTGCCGGCGATTGTGCCATTCTTTCCTCAAGAACAAAATCAGCATAATTTTTATAACCAAGCAATTCTGCTTTTTCCTGACGAAGTTTTACAATTTCTTTAATCAAATTCTGATTGTCAAATTCGCCACCGTCAAAGGATTTTTTTCCGTTTGCTAAAGCTAATTCTTTTCTCAATTCACGATTTTCAGCGTAAGTCATTGCCGGAAGATAGCTTGGGTATTGCAAAGTAATCACATAACCTTCCAAATCTTTTTCCTTTGCATCTTCCTCGTATTGCTGAAGAATGGCTTCCGGAATTCCTTTCAATTCATCTTTATTTGTGATATGTTTGAAATAAGCATTGGTGGAAGCCAAAGCATTTTGCCCAAACTGAAGTGATTTGATAGACAAATCCATATTGATTTTCTCTAGTTTCTTTTTGTCTTCTTCATTGAGCAATGCGCCGCTTCTTACAAAACCTTTGTAAGTTTCGTTGAGTAACATTTCCTGTTCTTCGTTTAAAGTTAAAGCGTTTTTCTGGTCGTAAACGTTTTTGATTCTTTCAAACAGTTTTTCGTTTTGAGAGATTTTGGAAGAGAATTCTGTCAGCAAAGGCGAAACTTCCTGAGCAATTTTCTGAATCTCATCATTGGTCTCAGCAGAATTGATATTGAAGAAAATATTGGAAACTCTGTCCAGTTGTTCTCCTGAAAAAGCCATTGCTTCAATTGTATTTTCGAAAGTCGGTTCTTCTGAATTATTGGTTATTTCATCAATTTCTTTTTCAGAAGTTTTGACTAATTCCTGGAAAGCTGGCAGATAATGTTCTTCTTTGATTTCCTCGAAAGGCGATGAGGTGTATTTGGTGTTGAATTTTTCTAAAAGTGGATTCATAAAGATGAATTATTAATGATAAATTATAAATGATTTTGTGTGTGTCGTAATTGACAAATTTAGCACCTAAAGTTGAAAGTATGACAAAATTGCGCCCCGACTTGAACGGGAGCTCATTTTTTTATTGCAATGTCCGAAATTTCTATTGTCGGACTAACTTTCTTTGCAATAAAAAAATAGCGGGAGTGGAAGGCGGATAAAGGCGCCCCCAATAAATATTATCCTAGAAAAAGTTTTTGTGTTCAAATTCTTTTTAGATTTGTTTTAAACTTAAAACTAACTTATTATGAAGAAATTTCTAAAAATTATTAGTGTCATCGTGGCAATAATCATTGTTTATTGCGTGATTGCAATGTTGTTTTTTGACAGTAAATGCCATAACGAACAATCTCTCGTTATCAATGCGCCGAAAGAGAAAGTGTGGCAAAATGTGAATTCTATGAAAGCTTTCAACACTTGGAATCCCTGGATGAAAATGGATCCGAATCTGACTGTAACTTACCAAGGAAATAGCGGTGAAGTGGGTGACGGCTACCATTGGAAAGGAAATGATGATGTGGGTGAAGGTGAACAGGAAATCACAGCAATTATTCGACTTCGGATTTGCTTCTTGCTAGTGAAGGTTCCGGAACCAAAGTTACCTGGACAATTGATTATGAAATTAAAACACTTTTCAAACCAATGAAACCGCTAATGACCTGGCAAATGAATAAATCGTTCTCGGAAGGTCTTGGAAAACTAAAAGCACTTTCTGAAAAATAAAAAACAAAAAACGCCTCGGCTAGCGAGGCGTTTTCATTTGATTTGAAAATTTATTTTGTCTTATTTGATGATTAACTTAGAAACTGCCAAACCTTCATCAGACTTTAGTTGTACTAAGTAATTTCCTGTTCCGATGCCGTTTACAGAGAATGTTTCGTCTCCTTTAGCGGATTTCAGTCCGAAAGATTTTACCATTTTACCATTAAGGTCATAGATGTTGATTTGCCCGTTTTTAGCTTTGTTGTATCTGATTTTCAATAATCCGTCTGTTGCAGGATTCTGAACGATTTGCAATGATGTTTTATTCGCATCAATCTTCGTTTCGTCCGTTGCCAAAGCGGTTTGATTTCCATAGATTCTAAATTCTCCCGGTTGAAGAACTACTGTTGTAGAGCCATTGGCGTTCATAGAAGAATTGTCCATTAGATTGTACCAGTTTCCGGCATAAGGGAAATTAGGCGTAACAGTCTGAGCTGTTGTTGTAAAGTTGGCAACTACCACTACGTTTTTCAAAGAACTTGCAGGCAAGGCGTCATTCCAAACATAGATTCTAGGTAAAAGATTTCCTGATTCTACTGTGAAGGTTGTTGTGTCAAAAACCTGGCTTGATAATCGGATTGCTAAGATTTTTGACCAAGTGTCGTAGATTGCTTTTCTGCTGGCGTCTGTATCATAGCCTAAAGTAAAGGCTACAGGTTTTGGAGAAGTTCTGCAATCACATCTGTTGATACTGAATTCGTAACCCAACTCTCCAAATTGCCATAGCATCTTAGGACCGGGAACTGTGAAAAAAACGGCACCAAATGCTTTTTGTCTCTCAAGAGCAGTTGCTAATGTTTTTACACTGCCATTACCGTAAGTAAGATTTTTATACATCAAACGCTCTTCGTCATGACTTTCTCCATAAGCGACATTTCTTCTTTCTGAGAATCCATGATTTTCAAAATCGATTCTGTTGAAGTTGCTATTAGAATCGTAACCCATGGTGTTTTGACCAAAAGGTCCTGTTAGGTTGTCCCACATCATTACACCCTTTCCTTCATTAACACGGTAGTTTGCCCATTGTTGCTCTTCTGCATCTGTTCCCAAATGCTCAAAAATAACATATGATGTTGGATCATAAGACCATTGATAATCTGAATATAATTTCAATACATCAACTCTGTCTTGTTGATAAGCGCCGGTACAAGCTTCATCCGAAGGTGTACAGTTTTGAGTGAATCCTTTTGTAAGGTCCCAACGGAATCCGTCAATTTTATATTCTGATATCCATTGCTCAAGAACTCTGTTTACATAATATCTTGTTTCAGCTTTTGAATGGTTGAAATCATAGAATACGCTATAGGCATGCTTAGCAATCTGATTGAAATAAGGGTTATTGGATGCGACATCACCATATCCTCCTGTTGTACTTGTGGACCAAAGTCTTTCTAATGGAGATCTCCCGGTAGCATGATTTAGGGCAACGTCCAGAATTACTGCTATACCATTTTGGTGGCATTTGTCAATGAATTCCTTAAATTTCTCAGGTGTTCCGTAAGCTTTGTCCAAAGCTAAATGGAATCCCGGGTTATATCCCCAGGAATTATTTCCGTCAAATTCCATTACCGGCATTAACTCGATGGCATTAACATTCAATCCTTTGATGTAAGGGATTTTGTTAATCATAGACTGCCAGTTTTGCTCAGCGGTAAAATCTCTTACCAGGGCTTCGTAAACAATAAGATTTTGTTTTGCAGGTTTTTGGAAATTAGTTACAGTCCAGTTATATGCTGGTTTTGCTGTTTGGATCACAGATACATCGTATTGCTGTCCTGCGGGATAAGCAGGTAGTCCCGGATACGTGTTGGCAGAAATCCAAGGATCATCATCAGGAGACAAAACTAATGTTGAATATGGATCGGCAACTTTTACGCCGTCACTTGTTCTATACTGGAAAGTATAAATCTGCTGTGGTGTCAGTCCTGTAATTTCTAACCAATAAAGATTGGAATTAGTTGCATCTCTTTTCATCAGATAATTGGACGAAACCTGCCAATTATTAAAACTTCCGATGACATGCACATAACTTTTGAAAGGCGCGTATAAAGCCAATCCAACTTTTGTAGGATCATTAGGATCGTAGCTGATACCTTGTCTCATGTATGAAGGTATTGCTGCAGTTTGCACAGTTGGAGTTGGTGATATAGAAAATTTGGATGTCAAAACAGTACCATCCGCAACGCTTGTTGCAGTTAATTCAATTTGATTATCAGTTGTAATATTATACGCAGTAAACATAGATGAAACATTGTTTGCCGTATATATGGTGTTTCCATTAGCCTTCACTACAAAATTTGCAGGTAAAGATGTGCTGTAAGAAATAGGGTAATTGTTTCCGGAAGCAATGAAATTTACAGATCCATTCTTGGGTGTAGTTGTTGCAAATTGGAATTTCCCGACTTCGGAGTAGATGTCCTGAGATTGCCCGTTACCTGTTTTAGTTTTCAAAAGAAAACCGATTCTTCCAAGACCAGTTCTGTTGTAAAATGTTTTTGGAACAAAGGTAATGGTGTAAGTATCATTACCGGAATTATAAGTCAATCTGTTTGCCTCATTGGATGAAGCCCAAGTCCCATTGGTAGGACAATCCTGGCTATTGGCGTCATTAATATCATATGACCAGGACCAGAGATACAAAGCATTGTTTGAAACACCCCACGTAGATTCGTTGATGCTACTTCCATTAAAAGTAATGGTAATCGATTCATCTTCATTAAAAGCAGCAGGACTGATCGAATAGGTCACGGTCTGTTGCTGCGCAAATGTTGAGATTGCAATGAAAAATGCAATCAGATTGTAAAAAATTTTCATAAGTCTATATATAAGTTCATAAATATAGACTTTTTTCAGAATACAACATGTATTTTTGATTTTATGATATTTTTATAATTAATTAATTGATTTACAGGGGTTAAATTATTTATTTTAATAGCTGGTATAATTGTTTTGTTAATTTTATTTTAACTGAAAATTAACGGTATGGTTCTAATTGAGATTAATTCTCTTAACTGATATTTGTGTTATTTTGTAAAATAATATGTAATATATTTTTATAGTTCACATAAATTTCTATAAATTTACGACCAAGTAAAAAATAATAAACATTTTATTTTTCATTAATCATAATTCTGATATGTGATATATTTGATTTTAAATCAATATGTTATTTTGATTAATTAAATGTTTGTTTTAAATTGCAACAAAAATCAATAACTAAATATTATGAAGAGTGCATCCGAATCAGGTTACCATCTAGACGGAGTTGATAAAGAGATTATTTATATGTTAATGGATAATGCTAAAACTTCTCTTGCACATATCTCCAAGCATGTTGGGATTTCTACCACGGCAGTTCATCAAAGAATCAAAAAATTAGAACAGGCAGGTGTTATAGAAAACTCTATTTCGTTCCTTAATCCAAGAAAAATAGGCTATAAGGTCGTTTCTTATATCGGCGTTTTCTTGGAGCAGCCAAGCCATTATCAAGATGCAATCAAAAATCTGAACTTGGTAAATGAAGTTGTAGAAGCCCATTACACCACGGGGAATTACACCATATTTTTAAAAGTGCTTTGTAAAGACAATGACCATCTGATGCAGATTCTTAACAAGATCCAGAAGCTGAAAGGTGTTACCAGAACAGAAACCTTTATCTCTCTGGAACAAAGCATCAACAGGCAGCTGAAAGTGTAACTCAGGAAATTAAAAATATACAATAACACATTCTACGGGATGTGTTTTTTGTTTTTGGAATAGTTCAAAAATAATTTTAATAGATATAAAACATTTGTAGATAATTATTAAATTTACCACTCTCTCAGTTTCGTATTGAGATTTAATTTAAAATCAATTTCTATGACAAAAGTTCTGGAAAAAAACGGAATCCAAAATAGATCTTCCCATACTTTGGAAAGAAACGAAGGTATCCCTTATAATGAGAAGTATTTTGATGAAATCAGCATCAATAGGAGTGCAATTGACCGACGTGTAAACACACTTCCGGGAAGAAGAAGCGTTAAAAAAGAATATCAGGCGGCCTGGCTTTTAAAAGCGATCACCATGATAGATTTGACAACACTAGCCGGAGATGACACGCGTGGTAATGTTTTTCGTCTTTGTGAAAAGGCAAAAAATCCCGTTCGTCACGATATACTGGAAAAGCTTGGAATGGCAAATACTAATTTGACGACAGGAGCAGTTTGTGTTTATCACAATTTGATTTCTTACGCAAAAGAAGCTCTGGGAGGCAGCGATATTCCTATTGCTGCAGTTTCTACAGGTTTTCCTGCAGGTAAGAATTCAATCGAAGAAAAAATTGCCGAAATCAAAAGATCTGTTGCTGCCGGTGCTACGGAAATCGATATTGTGATTTCCAGAGACCTGGTTTTGGAAAGCAAATGGAAGGAACTGTACGATGAAGTGAAACTTTGCAGGCAGGCTTGCGGTGATGCACATATGAAAACCATACTGGCAACCGGAGAAATCCCGACATATACCAAAGTGGCAAAAGCAAGCTGGGTGGCGATGATGGCCGGTTCCGACTTCATCAAAACTTCTACAGGCAAAGAATCTGTGAATGCAACGCTTGCAGTAAGTTTGGTAATGATTCGTTGTATCAGAGATTATTATCAATTGACAGGCGTTAAAGTGGGGTATAAACCGGCTGGTGGTATTCAGAAAGCAAAACAGGCTTTAGATTACCTCATTCTAATAAAAGAAGAATTGGGCGACGAATGGCTGAATCCGGAACTCTTCCGTTTCGGAGCAAGTTCATTGCTTGGAGATATTGAAAGGCAGTTAGAACATTATGTTACCGGAAGTTATTCTGCAGGATATCGTCATCCTATGGCTTAGAATTAATGATTCATCATTAAATCCGAAATTATCAAATGATAAAAAAGTTATTAATTATTATAGCTAATATATCCTTTATACTATTGGCTTTCTGTCAAGCTCCATCCATACAATGGCAAAAAGCGCTCGGAGGCAGCAGTGTAGACTATGCTAATTCTATTCAGCAAACTTCTGATGGAGGTTATATTGTAGCCGGATCTTCTTTTTCCGAAGATGGAGATGTGGTAGGAAACCAAGGGTACTATGATGCTTGGATAGTAAAGCTAAATTCAAATGGCACAATACAATGGGAAAAATCAGTAGGAGGGAGTAATTATGATGAAGCTTATTCTATTCAGCAAACATCAGATGGAGGTTATATTTTTGCTGGTTTTTTTAATTACCTTAACGGTAGTCTTACGGATACCAATTATTGGTTAGTAAAGCTAGATGCAACAGGTGGTATACAATGGCAAAAATCTCTGGGTGGTTACTTTGGAGACTATGCTTTTTCTGTTCAACAAACTTCGGAAGGTGGCTATATAGTAGCGGGATATTCTGCATCCAAGGACGGTGATGCGACAACAAACTATGGAGGTCAAGATTATTGGATTATAAAATTAAATAACAATGGTGATATCCAATGGCAAAAGTCTATAGGGGGGAGTCGAGATGACTTGGCTTATTCCATCCAACAGACTTCAGATGGAGGCTACATTGTTGTAGGAAATTCTTATTCTAACGATGGGGATATCACCGGAAATCATGGTAGTACTGACTTTTGGATTGTAAAATTAACCAACAATGGTAGCATTCAATGGCAAAAATCTCTAGGAGGTAGCAATCAAGACATTGGTCGTTCTGTTTACCAAACTTCAGATGGAGGCTATATTGTCGCGGGCGCATCTAATTCAAAGGATGGAGATGTTACAGGAAATCATGGAGTTTATGATGCATGGATTGTAAAATTAAATTCAACGGGGATAATTCAATGGCAAAAATCTCTTGGTGGTAGTGATTATGATTATGCTCATTCCATTCAACAAACGTCTGATGGAGGTTACATAGTAGCAGGATATTCTTCATCTAAAAATGGAGATGTCATAGGAAATCATGGAAGTGCTGACTTTTGGATTGTAAAATTAACCAACAATGGTAATATTCAATGGCAAAAATCTCTTGGAGGAAGTAGCTCTGATGTAGCTTTTTCTATTAAACAAACATTGGATGGGGGATATATTGTAGCCGGTTCTACTAATTCGAGCAATGGTGACGTGACTGAATTTCACGGTAGCCAAGATTATTGGATTGTAAAACTTGCCAACGAATATTTAAATATTAATGAAATTTCTGATAAAAACATTATTACAGTAGAAAACCCTGTAAAAAATAAAATCAACATACAGTCAGAAGAAAAAATAACTTCATTACAGCTATATAATTTAGATGGCAAATTAATTAGAAGTACTAATAATAAAGATATGCATATTTCAGATCTTTCAAAAGGAAATTATTTATTAAGCATACAATTGGAAAACGGCAAAACCGTTTCTAAGAAAATAATAAAGGATTAAACAATCATTCATCAATCATATAACAGATGGAAATAAAAGAAATATTCGACACCATGGTATACGGTCCCGCTCCGGAAAGTGCAGCTCCAGCTGTTGATTATCTGGAATCTCACAACAGAACTTTCGATTTATTCATTAACGGAGAATGGACAAAGCCAAATTCCAAACAATATATGGAGTCTCACAATCCTGCCAACAAAGAGCTGCTTGCAAAATTTGCAGAAGCTGATGAAAAGGATGTGGACAAAGCGGTAAAAGCGGCAAAAGAAGCTTTACCAAAATGGGCTGCTCTTAGCGGTTTCGAACGTGCAAAATATCTGTACGCAATCGCGAGACAAATCCAGAAACATTCCAGATTGTTTGCTGTTTTGGAAACTCTGGACAACGGAAAGCCAATCCGTGAAACAAGAGACATTGATATTCCAATCGTAGTCAGACATTTTTATCACCACGCAGGTTGGGCGAAACTGAGGGACACCGAACTGAGGGATTACAAAGAAGTTGGTGTTATCGGGCAAATCATTCCTTGGAATTTTCCATTGATGATGCTCGCCTGGAAAGTAGCTCCAGCTTTGGCAATGGGAAATACAGTTGTTCTGAAACCGGCTGAATATACTTCTTTAACGGCATTGCTATTTGCGGAAATCTGTGAGAAAGTCGGACTTCCGAAGGGTGTTTTCAATATCGTTACAGGAAAAGGAACAGTTGCAGGAACAGCTTTGGTCAATCATAAAGATGTCAACAAGGTGGCATTTACAGGTTCTACGAATGTTGGGAAAATCATCAGAAGAGAAATTGCCGGAAGCGGTAAAAAAATCTCTCTGGAATTAGGAGGGAAATCACCGTTCATCGTTTTTGAAGATGCGGACATCGATTCTGCGATCGAAGGTATTGTGGATGCGATTTGGTTTAATCAAGGTCAGGTTTGTTGCGCCGGTTCAAGATTATTGGTTCAAGAAAGCATTGCTGAAAAATTCTATGCAAAACTAAAAGACAGGATGTTAAACCTTCGTGTCGGAAATCCAATGGACAAAGCAATTGATATGGGTGCCATTGTGGATGAAGCACAATTCAAAACCATTGATAAACTGGTGAAACTCGGTATCAGTGAAGGCTGTGAAATCTATCAGGCAAAAAATGCAGTTCCTAAAAACGGATTCTTCTATCCGCCAACTTTATTTACCGATGTTTCCACTTCAGCAACAATTGCCCAGGAAGAGATTTTCGGGCCTGTTCTTGTAGCAATGACTTTCCGTTCTCATAACGAAGCTGTAGCTTTGGCAAACAATTCTAGATATGGTTTAGCAGCAAGTGTATGGACGGAAAATATCAATCTGGCATTGGATGTGGCTCCGAAGATCAAAGCTGGTATGGTCTGGATTAATTGTACCAATCAAATGGATGCTTCTGCCGGATTTGGCGGTTATCGCGAGTCGGGATTTGGAAGAGAAGGCGGAAAAGAAGGCTTATACGAATATGTTAAGCTGAAGATCGAAGATGAATTTTCTTCCAAACCAACTGTGCCAAAAGCAGTAAAAACAAAATCGGAGAAAAAATCAAAATCTATTCTGGAAGATATTGACAGAACTTCCAAATTATATATCGGCGGAAAACAAGCTCGTCCTGACGGCGGTTATAGCCTGAATGTGATGAATGCTTTCGGAGAATATATCGGCGAAGTGTCCGAAGGAAACAGAAAGGATATCCGAAATGCAGTGGAAGCGGCTCACGCAGAAAAATCCTGGGCCGGAATGACCGGTCACACAAGAGCTCAGGTTTTATACTATATTGCGGAAAATCTGGCCATCCGTTCGGAAGAATTTGCGGAGAGAATTATGGAAATGACCAATCAATCTCTGGAATCTGCTGAGGAAGAAGTGGAAAAATCGATTGAAAGAATTTATACTTACGCGGCTTTTGCAGATAAATATGATGGGCAGGCGCATTCAACCGTTCAGAGAATGGTGACGCTGGCAATGCCGGAAGCCGTAGGTGTGATGGGAATTGTTTGCCCGGACGAAAATCCTTTGCTTGGATTCATTTCAACGGTAATTCCTGCAATTGCAATGGGAAATAATGTAGTTGTGATTCCTTCTGAAAAACATCCTTTCTCGGCAACGGATTTTTATCAGATTCTGGAAACATCCGATGTTCCTGGCGGAACAGTAAATATCGTTACCGGCCACAAAGATGAGTTGGCAAAAGAAATGGCGAAGCATTATAATATCGACGGAATCTGGTATTTCGGAACGAAAGAAGGCTGCAAAGACATCGAGTTTTTGGCTGCAGACAGTATGAAACGCACCTGGCTAAATTTCGGAAAATATAGAAATTGGTTGGATAACGCTCAGGGCGAAGGTGAAGAATTCTTGCGTCACGCTACAGAAATTAAAAATATCTGGATTCCTTACGGCGCCTAAGAAGAATTTAAATTTTAATATATAAAACAACCTCCCGAGAAATTTCGGGAGGTTTGTATATGTAATTACTTATACTTTATAGCCTTATCAACCTCAACAGGATTGTTGTATTTTCTTATGATGGCCTGCAGATTTTTTACCTGTGCATTCAGTTCTTCGATATTGCTGATTTGCTTTCCTCCGATATTAATATTCAGGTTTGGACTGCTTTTCAAATTGGTTCTTTCAAAAGAAAAAGGATCATTGTAAAAATCCATTAGTAACTTTTTCTTCTGTTTTTCATTGATAACAACAGCTTTGTTTCCAAAATTTGATTCCAGAAAATCATCTGTTGCGAAATTGTCGGGAAAGCTTTGATTTTTAACAAGCTTATAGATAAAGTTATTTTTATCATCCTGAATCTCAAAAATCAAACCCGGTAATCCTCGAAATTTATAAGGTCCTTCATTAAAAGGAATATCCTTGTTGAACCAGGCAATCCAATGCCGCCCTCCAAAATCAGCTGTTGCTTTCTGAAGATTATAATCATTATATTTCTTGGTCTCATTTTCAATTTTCCAATTAATGATATCGGTAGTTTTATAAGAATAATAATCAAATTTGATATTAATGAAATTTTCGTTTTCGGAAGAGCCGTTTTTTCTCTTGACGATCTGTCCCGTCATATCGACGTGTTTATTATCCATGTTTCCAAATTTTTTATTTAAGGAATCGGCAATCAAAAGATTTCTTCCATAAAATTTGGTTTCGTTTTTATTAATATCCAATATCATATAGAATTTTTGATACTCATTTTCAGTAGAATCTATTTTTAATTGTAATTCATAAATATATCTGTGTGTTTGAGCCTGGAAAAAACTTCCGATAAGCAGACAAAATAACATTATTGTTTTCATAACTATTGTTGATTCATTTCAAATCAAATATAATTATTTATACAAAATGTTTTTCTCAATGCCCATTAAAAAATTCCAGCATTGTTGCTAAAGCATTTTCAGAATGCATCAGTTCACCATTTTCAAGAGATTCTTTAGCTGCAATCGAGGCTCTTTTCTGCATATTCTTTTCGTAAACCGAAATGGCTTCCGTTAAAGAATTGTACATTCCGGAAGTCAGACATTCGCTCAGATCCAATGCATCCAGCATTGCCATATTTGCGCCTTCACCTGCAAAAGGAGGCATGACGTGAGCGGCATCTCCAATCAGCGTGAGGTTTGGAAGAGTTTCCCAAGTCTGGTCAAACGGTATGCAATAGATTGGTCTTGGAACGAAAGGTGTTTCAGCACTTTCAAACAATTCAAACCAGATATGATTCCATTCAGGGTAATTGGTTTTGAACCATTCCAGAATTTGTGTTTTATCAGAATAGTCCAAGCCATTTGTTGAAGCCCAGTTTTCATCGGATTTAAAACTTGCATAGAAACCGATATCACCATTCCCTTTCTGTCCCATCAACAGATTTTTCTTATTTCCGAAAGCCATTATTTTTCCGCCTTTCAACAGAGTGTTGATATTCGGTGCAGTTTCTTTTGCATTGTAGATATTCCCTTCCAGCATTGTCACGCCGGAATAGAAAGCTTTGATATCAGTTATGTAAGGACGGATTTTAGAATTCGCGCCATCGGATGCGATAACAATATCTGCATAAGTTGATGAGCCGTTTTTGAAATGCAATCTCCAACCTTTATTTTCTTTTTCCATCGAAACAAAATGGCTATTCCAAACAACGGTTTCTGGCTGTAAAGATTCCAATAATATTTGTCTTAGAGTTCCACGGTCAATCTCCGGACGGAAATGTTCATAACCGAAGTTTTCCTCAACTTTAGTCTCGTGGTCACTGAAGAATATTTCTGCCTGATCGTTCATTATCAGTTTTTTATCGGCGCCGGGAAGAAAATTTTGTTTGAATTCTTCCAGCAATTCCGCTTTTCTGATTGCGGCTAAACCTGAATCGTCGTGCAAATCCAAAGGCGAACCTTGGACACGCGCATTTTCGTCGAAATCTCTTTCATAAACTTTCACATCGGCACCTTTCAATTGTAAAAGACGGGCCAAAGTCAATCCACCGGGACCGCCGCCAACAATGGCAATTGATTTATTATTAATTAGCATAATTTTAAATTTTATGCTGCAAAGTTATTGGGTGTGATAAACCAAAAATTGTAAAAAACGGTCGTTTTGATTTTTGAACAATTCTTTGGGAGAAACGCCGGAGAGTTTTTTGATTTCTTTGATGAAATGAGATTGGTCGGTAAAATTGAGCTGAGGAAAAAGATTACCGTCTTTGATATGATGAAGCGACGCCTGAAAACGTAATATTTTACAATAATATTTTAACGAGATTCCCAATTGCTTATTAAAGTAGCGATTGATTTGTCGTTCGTTCCAAACGATCTTTTCGGCAAGTTCTTTCACGCTGATTTCTCCGTCGGTTTCAAAAATTAAATTGAATAATTTCCTTTTCCTCTCGTCAATTTCTTTCGGTAAAAGTGATTGGATTTTCTGGTTGGCTTTTTCACAAAACAATTCAAAATTATCTAAATCACTAATACTAAAGTCCCAGAAATTGTCAGGTAATTCTTTTCCGCTATCTACCAATTCCGAAATGGATTGATGAAGAATATATTCCAAAGCTAACGGATTAAAACTGATAGCGAAAAAAGTGTCAATTTTTCTTTTGGGCATTGGTTTGGGCTTCGTTTCCAAACCCATTAAAATAATCTGGAATTGATTGTCGGTTGTTTTACAAAATAGCAAATCAATTTTCCCATTCGGAATAATCACACCTTCATTAAATCCTGACAAATTTTCTAATGATGAATAACAATAAACAAAATCAGTCAGCAACTGGTCTGGCTTGATGAGTTTGTATTGTAATTCGGTAGACATTTTTCAAATATAGAAATATTTCAGATTCAAAATCACTCCGCAACCCAAACACTCACATTCCCGGCAGGACAAAGAAAATTGGCCCAACCATTTTCATCAATCGTGACTTTGTCTTGCAAATGCCCGGTAAAATCATAAAACGTTTTTCCTGCATACCGTTTTCCTATCTCCATCGATTTTTGATTCGCATCTTTGTTACTCAAAACAACCGCACAACCCGGATGTTCATCATCACCTTCACGAGTCCAGCCGATGCAATGTGGGTCGTCAAAATAATCCCTTTCCTCACCATAAGCAAAATCTTTTCGGGCTCTGATGAGTTCTTCAATCGCATCCACTTTGTCCAGGAAGATTTCATATTCATTGCCATCTTTTCCGTGGTCTTTGTAACTTGTGCCGTACAGATCCGGATAAAAAACACAAGGATAGCCATCTTTTCTCAACAAAATCAAAGCATAGGCGATCGGTTTGAACCAGGTTTCAACGGGTGCTTCCAAAGCCTGAAGCGGCTGTGTGTCGTGATTATCTACAACGGTTACCGCTTTGTCCGGATGAGAAGCTACCAACGTTTCATTGAAAATTTCTCTCAAATCATAATCCGGATTTTTAGACGCATTATGCAGGTTATGATGCAAAGAAGAATCGAATAAGCTCATACAGCCTTCTGTAGAATCTATGTAGGCTTCCAAAAGTGGTAATTCTCCAGGTGCCCAATATTCTCCGACTGCAAAGATGTCTTTACCGGTATTGGAACGTAAAAGCGTAAGCCATTCTTTGTAAAAGTCAGGAGAGATATGCTTAACGGCATCTAATCTTACACCATCAAAATCAGTTTGCTCATGATACCACTTTGCCCAGTGATTCAGTTCTTCTCGTACAAAAGGGTTACGGTGTTCGATATCATTATACATGAGGAAATCATAGTTGCCCATTTCATTATCCAGGATATCATCCCAGTTATCACCATAATCATTGATGATTCTGAAAATACCGTCTTCCTGTCCTTCAGCATAATCAACACCTGTAAAGCATGTGAAATTCCATTCAAAATCCGAATATTTTTTCTGCCTGCCCGGAAAAGTAAATTTGGTATAGGATTCAATTTCCATTACATCGGAGATTACTTTGTTGCGGTCATTGTAATCTACTTTCACGACCTGGAATTTCTCCAGTTCATCACCGCCTGCTTTGTGGTTCAGAACTACATCAACTATGACCTGGATATTTTTTTCTTTCAAAGATTTGATGGCCTCCAGGTAGTCGTCTTTCGTTCCGTATTTTGTAGCAACGGTTCCTTTCTGATCAAATTCTCCCAAATCAAAAAGATCATAAGGTCCATATCCGACACCGAATCCGCCATTGATCGCCTTATAAGCCGGCGGAAGCCAAATTGCTGTAATTCCTAAGTCTGAAAGATATTGTGCAGAATCTTTGGTATGTTTCCAAAGGAAAGAATCACCATCGGTATACCAATGGAAAAACTGAATCATAGTCCCGTTCATAAGATTGTAGATTTTTTCAGATTGTTTGATTTGATGTTTCATGTTATGAAAATATCAAGCCAAGAGAAATTTTCTGGATTAAGATTTGGGCGCCTTTATCCGCCTCCGTTCCCGCTTTTTTCTTTTTTAGCAAAAAAAGAAAAAGAGCTCCACTCAACTCGGGGCGCGCTTCGCTATGTTAAAGATTTGTCATATATCCAAACTTAACATAAAATGAACTTTTTATTAGTTGCCTAATCATCAAACTCCATAAATGGAATTTTTAGCTGAACGGAAACCTGCTTTTTTTCTTCTGTATTAAGATTGGAAAGTGATAGCCCAAGCAAACGAATCGCTTTGTCAAAAGGTCTCAGCTCCCAAAGCTGCTTGGCAGTTTTATAGAATTTCTCTGCATTTTCAAAATACAAATACTGAGTCTTACTTCTCGTATAAAGGGAGAAATCCTTGTATTTGATTTTAAGTGTCAGGGTTTTTCCCTGGATTTCTTTTCTTCCGAGACGTTCTTCCAGTTCCTGGCTCAGGGATTTCAGTTTTTCATCAATTTCATCATCTTCATTGATGTCATCCCAAAACGTTCTTTCAACAGCAACACTTTTTTGAATTCGGTTGGGTTTGACTTCTCCATTGTGGATTCCTCTAACTACATTATAATAATACCGTCCGGATTTCCCGAAAAGACCTTCAAGTTGTTCAAGGGTTTTAGCTTTCAGATCAGCACCTTTGAAGATGTGTAGCGTGTGCATTTTGTTGGCCGTCACTTTTCCGACACCGTAAAATTTTTCAATAGGAAGATTATCCAGAAATTCATTAATTTTTGTGGGATGAATGGTTTTCTGACCATTCGGTTTATTGATATCAGATGCGACTTTGGCTAAAAATTTATTAATAGAAATCCCTGCAGAAGCGGTCAGTCCAGTTTCTTCGAAAATGCGTTTTCGGATTTCTCTGGCAATGTCGTTGGCAGATTCGATTCCTTTTTTATTTTCAGTAACATCAAGATAAGCTTCATCCAAAGAAAGTGGTTCAACCAAATCCGTATATTCGTGGAAGATGTTCCGGATTTTGTTGGAGATTTCTTTATAACGCTGGAATCTGGGTTTCACAAAAATCAGGTGCGGACATTTTTCTTTGGCAGTTTTACTCGGCATCGCAGAACGCACCCCAAATTTCCTGGCTTCATAACTTGCGGCTGCGACCACACCACGATGTCCCCCACCAACAGCAATAGCTTTTCCACGCAAACCCGGATTGTCGAGCTGCTCCACAGAAGCATAAAATGCGTCCATATCTACGTGAATGATTTTGCGTTGCGATTGCATTGGAATTTAGAATAATATTTTACCACAAAAGGCACAAAAGAATATTTTGATTATTTTAAATTTAAAAGTAAGTTTTTGCGCCTTTTGTAGTTATTACAAATTTAGACAAAAAAAATCCCGAAAATATTCGGGAATGTCAATTGTTATTTTGTAAGCCTATCTATGGTGGATTGGAGTTCCGGGTCTTCCGGAGAAATCGCATAATATTTGGCGATATTCGATTTTTGATCCACCACAATATATCTCGGGATCCAGTTGAGATCTACATAATTATTGAAATTATTTTTCCAGCCGGAAGCAAACCAATAGTTTTCTTTGTCATTCATCTCGAATTTATCAAGGCTTTTATCAAAACCTTCTTTTGAACGTTCTAAAGAAAGGAAAACAAAATCGATATCTGGATTTTGAGCTTCTAATTCTTTGGCTTTTGGAAATGCTTTCAGACAATCTTTGCACCAGCCTGCCCAGAAATCAAGAACCAAAACCTTTCCTTTGTGCTGTTGAAGAATATCCTTGATCGATATCTCTTTGCCATTTTTGTCCTGTAATTTTTGTGCTAAAGCTTCTTTGGAAAATTTGGTTTTCAGAACTTTTGGAACTTCCTGAGAAAACCCAAATTGGAATACAAATAGTAAGATGTAAACTAATATCCTCTTCATTTTTTAATTTTTTTAGATGAACGAAGTTAATGAATAATACCGAATTATAATGTTTACAAGACTTCATGATGAAATATTTAATCCGTAAGATATTGCAAAAATATTTTTGAATTTAACTGATATTGTTAAAATATATTTAATTTTGAATAAAAATAATTAATGGTCAATTCGGATTTCATTAAAAGTAAGTTTGAAAATTTTGATAACGGTTTTTATCAGGAACTCAAGGAGTACGGGATTTTTACTTCTGTTAGTGCTAAACAGGAATTGATTGCTGAAGGTGATAAGGTAAAATTTATTCCCATACTTATAAAAGGTTCGGTCAAGGTGTATAATTTGAATGACGGGAAAGAGCTCGTTTACTATTACATATCTCCAGGAGAGAGTTGCATCATGACGTTTTCCACAATTTTTACAGATAAGGTGAGCCGAATATATGCTATCTCGGAAGAAAAATCTGATATTCTGCTGCTTCCTGTTCCGCAATTCCTTACTTGGCTTCAAATCTATCCTCAACTGAATCAAATATTCTTCCTGGAGTATGATTCAAGATATAAATTCATGATGGAAACTATCAATAAAATTGTTTTCCAAAAGCTGGATCACAGGGTGTTGGAATATCTCCACGAAAGGATCAGAAGAAGTGGAACTGATGCTGTAAAGGTTTCCCATAAGAAGATTGCTGACGAATTGGGTACTGCAAGAGAGGTGGTCAGCCGTATTCTGAAAAAATTTGAAAAAGAAGGATTGATTACACAAAGCCCATCAGGAATAGAAATAATTGAAAAGCGGTGACTTTAGTCACCGTTTTTTTTTGTGAAGAGGTCATAATTTTGAATAAAAAGGTTATATGTCAAAACTTCTATCATTTATCTCTTTATTCATTCTGATTTTATCTTACGCACAGGACGATCTGTTAAAAGAAATCGATACTGTCAAAACGGAAGAGCCTTATTCTCCCAGTTTCAAAGCATTGCAGGTTGTTACGGCACAATCTACAAAATTACCTGCAAGAAAAGAATTCTATCTTGATATCTCCCACAGGTTTGGAGATGTAAGTGACGGTTTCAAAAATTTCTTCGGACTTGACAATGCGACTACGAAATTAGGCGTAATCTATGGATTAAGAGACTGGCTTGCTTTGAGCGCTTCCAGACATACTTACCAAAAAACTTATGAGTTTGGTGCAAAATACAGACTCTTCAAACAGGAAAAAGAGTCACTGTTTGATATTGTCGGCTACAATGTTCTGGATATCAATTCGGAACTTAAAAAAGATGACTACTCAAAACTCGAATTCACAGACAGATTTGCCTACTTATCTCAATTATTAATTTCCAGAAGATTTACGGAAAATCTGACTTTGCAGTTAACGCCAACTTATATTCACAGAAATCTGATCGAACCAACGATTGATGCCAAAAATCTCTTCTCGACAGGTCTGGGAGGAAGATACAAGATATCGAAACGGGTTTCCATCAATGCGGAATATTTCTACAACTTCGAGGATAAGAATTTCTATAAAAATCCTTTATCTGTGGGAATGGACATTGATACAGGCGGACACGTTTTTCAGCTGGTCTTCAGTAATTCCCAGGCTAACACGGAAACTGGTTATATAAGCAATGCGACAGGTGATTGGGGGAAAGGACATTTCTTCTTTGGATTTAATCTTTACAGAGTTTTTTAAATGCTGATTATGAAAAATATATTAAAATTATTCGTTCCGGTTTTGGGATTTCTAGTATTAATGAGTTGCGATACAAAAACTTATGAAGAGATCTCTGATGTAAAACCAATTACAGAAACCGTTACTTACAACAAAAATGTGAAGGCAATAATGGATAATAATTGTGTGATTTGTCATTCCGCAACAGGTTCTAATCCCTATTTCCCTTTGACGGATTATACAGCAGTAAAAAATTCGATTGACAATATCCTGGACAGGATCCAAAGAGCCAATGGAGATCCATTGAAAATGCCCCAGGGCGGTTCACTTTCTCAGGATAATATCAATATGATTATCAAATGGAAAGCAGACGGTTTGCCTGAAAACTAATTATAAAAAAGAAAAAAATGAAAGCTTTAGTTTTTTTAACAAGCTTAATTCTAGCAACGAATTTTGCTTTTGCCCAAAAATATTCCACCAAGACAGGTAAGATTACTTTCGAAGCTTCGGTTCCGTTATTTGAGGACGTTTATGCTGAGAATAACAATTCGACAGCAATCCTGAATGCTGATACCGGAGATATTGCCTCGCTTGCAATGGTTAATGGATTTAATTTTAAAGTCAGTCTGATGCAAGAACATTTTAATGAAAATTATGCTGAATCTGCGAAGTATCCAAAGACAAGTTTCAAAGGTAAAATCCTGAATTTTAATAAAAACGATCTGTCCTCAAAACCAAAAGCTTATACCATTTCCGGAACATTGAATTTTCATGGTGTTGACAACTCTGTTCAATCAACCGCTAATGTTTATCTGAAAGATGATAAAGTAGTTGTTCAGGGAAAATTTGTTGTTAAAACTGCAGATTATAAAGTTAAAATTCCAAAAATGGTGGCAGCAAAAGTGGCGGAAAATGTTAATGTCAATTATAACTTTTTACTCCAGAAATAATGAAACAATATTTTACAATAATTGCATTAATGATTTTTGGATTAGGTTTTTCTCAAACCAAAAACGTTTTTGATATTGCCCGAAATGGGACTCTTGACGAAATGAAAGCCTTAGTGAGTCACAATCCGGATATCATTAATTCTAAAAATGAAAGAGGCTTCACGCCCTTGATTTTAGCTTGCTACAGAGGTAATACAGAAGTCGCAAAATATCTGATTGACAATGTCAAAGATTTGAATTATGTAAGTCCCGAAGGAACAGCGCTGTCTTCATTATGTATCAATTATAATAAAGAGCTTGTAGAAAAAA
>Ga0209933_1001401_pt1 | contig 22925 bp, 21 predicted proteins | sample ThiBiot_300_biof_FD_183944 | JGI IMG/M metagenome (GOLD analysis project Ga0209933, IMG submission 183944) | Wastewater bioreactor microbial communities from Cape Town, South Africa - Thiocy_cont_300_biof (SPAdes) | ecosystem: Engineered > Bioremediation > Thiocyanate > Unclassified | place...
CGGCCTTCAGCGTCATGCCGCGAATCTGCCGCGCCAGCTTCAGCCGCATGCCGAGCCGCATCTCGGCCGTGATCACGACCTCGTCCGCGCGAAGCGCCTTCCTGCTCATGTCTGTCCTGTTCCGGTCGCGACGACCGCCGCAAGGTCTGGGATCGCCGGCTCTCGCACCTTGATTGACAAGTGTTCAAGTCTCTTGAATGATGCCGCGAAAAGCAGAGCCGGGCAAGCGCTGGGCGCCGTCCGGGACGATAGCAGGGGTCAGGGGGCATGTCGCCCGATTCAACCATCTTTCACGCCGCGGCGCGTGGGGACGGCGCGCCGTGAGCGCGTCCGCGCCCCGGATCGACGGCGCGCGTCTGATCGAGCGGATCGCGGCTTTCGCGGCGCTCGGCGGGCTCGCCAATGGCGGCGTCAACCGTCCCGCCTTCTCGGAGGCCGACCGGGCCGCTCGCGCGCTGGTCGCCACGATCGCCACGGAACGGGGCTTTCGCGTCTTCCAGGACGCGGTCGCCAATCTCTTCCTCGCCCGGCCGGGCGCTCCGGATGTCCCGCCGCTCCTCATCGGCAGCCATCTCGACAGCCAGCCGACCGGCGGCCGCTATGACGGCGCGCTCGGCGCGCTCGCGGCGCTCTCCGCGCTGGAAGCGCTCGAGGATGCGGACATCGCCACCGGCGTCCCCGTCGAACTGGTCGTCTGGGCGAACGAGGAAGGCAGCCGCTTTTCGCCCGGAACCATGGGTTCGGAGGCTTTCGCACGCGGCACCCTGCCGGATCTCGCGCTGCGCGATGTCGACGGCGTGACGCTCGGCGCGGCGCTTGCCGCGACCAGGGACGCGCTTCCCGGCGCCGGCGAGCGCCCACTCGGCTTTCCCATCGCCGGCTATCTGGAACTCCATATCGAGCAGGGTCCGATCCTCGAAGCGGCCGGGCTCCCGATCGGCACCGTCGAGGCGGTGCAGGGAGCGCTCTGGCTCGAGGTGACGGTGACGGGCGAGACGGCGCATGCCGGCACCACGCCGCTCGGCGCGCGGCATGATGCCGTGGCGGCGCTCACCGAGGCGCTGGCGCGGCTCGGCGCGAGCGTGATGGCGGCCGATCCCGCGGCGCGTCTCACCATCGGCCGCCTCGCCTCCGAGCCGGATTCGATCAATGCCGTGCCGCGGCTCGCGCGCTGCACGATGGACCTCCGCCATCCGGACGCCGGCCGCCTCGCGGCCATGCGGGCCGATGTCGAGGCAGCGGTCGCGGCGGCGGCGGCCGCGCATGGCTGTTCCGGCGACATCCGCTCTCTCTTCTTCGCGCCGCCGACGGCGTTCGATCCGATGATGGCGGGCGCGATCGACGCGGCCGCCGCGCGGCTCGGCCTTCGGTCGATGCGCATGGTATCGGGCGCGTTCCATGACGCGCTGCCGATCGCCGGGCTCGCCCCGGCGGCGATGATCTTCGTGCCCTGCCGCGGCGGGGTAAGCCACAACGAGCGGGAACATGTCGAGCCGGCCGCGTGCATAGCCGGCGCCGACGTCCTGCTCGGGGCGGCGATCGAGGCTGCACAGAGGCTGGCCCGCGGCGCCAGCTCCGCGGATCGACTTCAACGCGACAAGAGGAACAGCGCATGAGCATGAAGCTGACGAGACGGAGCATCGTGGCGGGCCTTGCCCTCGCCGCGGCCGTGACGGCGATGCTTTCGGTCCCCGCCCCGAGCGAGGCGGCCGAACTGAAGAAGGTGACCTTCGTCCAGGAATGGCCGACGCCGGACGGCTTCTGGATCCCGTGGATCCTCGGCTCCAAGAAGGGCTTCTATGCCGAGGAAGGCATGGAGATCGAGATCGTCGTGCCGCCGACCGTCGCCGATACGATGAAGTTCCTCGGCACCGGCCGCGCCGACGTCGCCTTCACCACCGTCATGGACGTGATCTTCGCGCGCGGCGAGCAGGCGCCGGTCGTCGCGATCGCCCGCTATGGCCGCGGCAACAACTGGGGCATCCTCTCTTCCGAGGGCAACAAGCTCACGGTCGCCGATTTGAAGGGCAAGCGCATCGGCATCTATAACGACGCCTGGACCAAGGCCCAGCTCGGGATGATGCTCGCCGACGCCAAGCTGACGCTCGACGACGTCGAGATGGTCGCCGCCGCCGATGACACCGTGCCGCTCCTGCTGCAGAAGCGCGTCGACGCCATCACCGGCATCACCAATGCCGAGGGCACCGGCATGGCGACCACCGGCGGCCAGAAGCCGGAATTCATCGCCGCCACCGACCATGGCGTGCCCAACACGCCGATCTTCATGCTCGCCGGCAACGAGGACTGGCTGAAGTCCAATCCGGACCTCGCCAAGGCGTTCCTGCGTGCGACGGCCAAGAGCATGCGCTATGCCGCCGAGCATCCCGAGGAGGGCGTCGCGGCGTTCCAGGAGCTCTACGCCAAGGCCTATGACGAGAAGTTCATCACGCAGCAGTGGAAGGATACCATTCCGCTGTTCGGTGCGCTTGGTGACGATCTGCTCGTCAATGACGAAAAGGACTGGACGGCGCTGCTCGCCGCGCTGACCAAGTTCGATGTCGTCAAGGATGTCGGCCCGGCGACCAGCTACTTCACCAACGCCTATCTGGCGAAATAAGCCCAAACCTGAGGAAACGAGAATGTCCGGACAACGCACCGTCAAGCGCATCACGCCGGCCTGGACCTACAAGCCGGGTCCGGACGTCTCCGACACGCCTCCGCCCGGCCTGGTCCGGGCGCAGGCCCTCGCCCGTCAGGCGGCGGCCGTCGGCCTCGCCGCGCTCGATGTCGGCATGACCGAGGAGCATATCGACCTCGTCGTCAGCGAGTTCCTCGCCGAGAACGGCGTCGAGCATGTGTGGACGATCACCAATGTCGGTCTCGGCGAGAACACCAAGATCTGCTTCCCGACCAAGGGACCGGGGCAGCAGAAGGCGGCCGAGCGCGACGTGCTGATGCTCGACGTGCATCCGATCACGCCCGACGGCCACTGGGCCGATTGCACGCGCTGCCGCGTGCTCGGCGACTGGCCGGAGGCGCAGAAGGCGCTCGCCGATCTCGAGGCGATCCATGCCAAGACGCTCGCCTTCTGCAAGCCGGGCATGCCGGCGCAGGACCTGTTCGGCTTCTGCCACGACCTCCTGAAGGCCGACGGCTTCGTGCTGCTCGACCTTCTCGGCAATATCGGCCATTCGCTGACGGCCGGCGCCGCCTATCTCCACAACTTCATCGATGCCGGCAATTCGACGCCGATGTGGGGCGCCTGGGCGGTCGAGCCCTTCGCCGAGCGCGAGGGCATCGCGGTCAAGGTCGAGGATCTCGTCTGGTTCGGCCGCGAGAGCTGCGTGGTCCTGTGACCGACAAGCTGGCCCTCAAGGGCATCACGCAAAGGTTCGGCGAGACACTCGCGCTCTCGCCGACCGACCTCGCCATCGCGCCGGGCGAATTCGTCTCCGTCGTCGGCCCGTCGGGCTGCGGCAAGAGCACGATGTTCAACATCATCGCCGGCGTCCTGAAGCCGAGCGGCGGGCGCGTCGTCATCGACGGCCGCGACGTGACCGGCCGGGCCGGCGAAGTCGGCTACATGCTGCAGAAGGACCTGCTGCTGCCCTGGCGCACGGTGCTCGACAACATCGTGCTCGGGGCGCTGCTGAAAGGGACGGCCGGCCGCAAGGAGCGCGAGGAGGGCGTCGCGCTGGCGCGGCGCTACGGCCTCGGCGACTTCATCAACCACTATCCCTCGGCGCTCTCGGGCGGCATGCGCCAGCGCGTGGCGCTGATGCGCACGCTCGCCATGCATCGCGACGTTCTGCTGCTCGACGAGCCCTTCGGCGCGCTCGATTCGCAGACCCGCTTCGCCATGCAGCAATGGCTGCTCTCGGTCTGGGAGAGCGAGCGGCGCACCATCGTCTTCGTGACGCATGACATCGACGAGGCGGTGTTCCTCTCCGACCGCGTCGTCGTGATGTCGCCGCGGCCGGGCCGCATCCGCGAGATCCTCGACGTGCCGATCGCCCGGCCCCGTCCCGTCTCGACGCTGACGAGCCCCGTCTTCAGCGCCATCAAGCAGCGCGTCATCGACCTCATCTACGAGAAGACGCCGGAGATCGCCGGAGGTGGCCATGACTGAGCGCGGCGCGCTGGTGCTGAAGATCGTCTATCCGGCCATCGCGCTGCTCGTGGTGGTCGCGGGCTGGCATTTCGCGGTCTCCTATTTCGCCATTCCCCGCTATGTGATGCCCTCGCCCGCCGACGTGGCCGCGCATATCGCCGACGACTGGCCGGCGCTGCTCCGCGGCTTCTGGGTGACCTTCGTCGAGTTCCTGCTCGGCTTCCTCGCCGGCGCCGTGGCGGGCTTCGTCTTCGCGGTGCTGATGGATGCGTTCCGGCCGGTGCGCGGCATCCTCTACCCGATCCTCATCACCAGCCAGGCGATCCCGATCGTCGCCATCTCGGCGGCGCTGACCATCTGGCTCGGCTTCGGCCTCGCGCCGAAGCTCGTCATCGTCGCGCTGGTCGTGTTCTTCCCGGTGGTGGTGAACGTCCTCGACGGCCTCGCCTCGGTCGATCGCGACATCCTGAACCTGGTCCATGCCATGGGCGCGTCGCGGGCGAGCGTCTTCCGCCATGTGAAGCTGCCGGCGACCTATACGCCGCTCTTTTCGGCCCTGAAGCTCTCGGCCACCTTCAGCGTCACCGGCGCAGTGATCGCGGAATGGACCGCCTCGACTTCGGGCGGCATCGGCGCCTATCTCCTGCAGGCCAATTCGCGCCTCAACACCTCCGGCACCTTCGCCGCCATCGTGTTCCTCGCGCTGCTCGGCCTCGTCAGCTTCCTCATCGTCATCGCGGCGGAATATGTGCTGACGCCCTGGCGGCAGGGCTCCAAGGCGCGGCGCTGGTCGCCGAGCTACTGGGAGGATTGAGGCGACGACGCGACTGATCGGCGCCGGGTCTCCGCCGGCGCCGCGCGGAACATTGCACGCTCACGCTTGTTGCCCATCCGCCGGCAGGAAGGATGGCAAGGATGAGCTACGCACGTTTCGCCGCGATGATCGCGGTCTCCACGGTCGTCATGTTCGGCCTCATGTATCTCAACACCTACGCGCTGGACCACGTCTTCTTCAGCCAGACACGCGCGTGGATGGCCGTGGTGATGGGCGCGGTGATGGCCGTCATCATGCTCGGCTTCATGTGGTCGATGTATGGAAACAGGGCGGCCAATATCGGCATCGTCGCCGGTAGCATCGTCGCCTTCGCCGCCGCGCTCTGGCTGGTGCGCAGCCAGGAGACGGTCAGCGATGTCTCCTACATGAAGGCGATGATCCCGCATCACTCGATCGCCATCATGACCAGCGAGCGCGCACATATCCGCGATCCGCGGGTGCGGCGGCTGGCCGACGGCATCATCGAGGCCCAGGTTCGCGAGATCGGCGAGATGAAGACGCTGATCGCCGATCTCGAACAGAACCCGCCCGCCGCCGACGCGCCGGACATTCCCTCCTACCGCGACCGCGGCGCGCCGGCGCCGGCGCAATAGGCCGGCCGGCGCCTTGAGCGCGCTCCGGCCGCGGCTCAGTCGACCTGGTCGTAGAAGGCTTCGGTGTTCGGAAGCACCGGTTCGCCGACTTCGCGGCCGAGATAGGCCTTGAAGGTCGCCTGGAAGAACTCCGACGGCTTCATCTCCGCGGCGAGCTGCTGGACCCGCGCCTGGAGCTTCGCCACAATCTCGGGATTGGCGGCGGCGAGATTGGTCGTCTCGCCGGGATCTTTCGCGATGTCGAAGAGCTCGATCCTCGCGGGAAGCGGCGTGTTCCAGACGAGCTTCCAGTCGCCCTCGCGGACGCCACCGCGGAACATCTCGACATTGTAGACGACTTCCTTGCGCGGCGACGGCGCGCCGGTGCTGATCGTCTGCCACTGGTCGACGCCGTCGAGCGGCTTCGTCCCCTCGGTCGAGGCGCCGGCCTGCCTGGCGAGGGTCGGCAGCATGTCGACGACATGGATCGGCCCCTCCACATCGCCCGCCTTGATATGGCCCGGCCAGTTGGCGAGCGCGACGACGCGCGTGCCGCCTTCATAGAGCGTGCCCTTGCCGTCGCGGAAGGGCGCGTTCGAGGCCGGCGGCTCGCCCTTGGCCCCCGTGCCCTGGCCGGCGAACAGCGCATTGCGCACGCCGCCATTGTCGCTCTGGAAGACGACGATGGTGTTGTCGCGGAGGCCCTTCTTGTCGAGCGCGGCCAGCACGTCGCCGATCTGCTGGTCCATGGCCGAGACCATTGCGGCATAGGTGCGGCGGTTCGGGTCGGCGATATCCTTGTATTTCTCGACATCGGCCTCCGGCGCCTGCAACGGCGTGTGCGGAGCGTTGAAGGCGAGATAGAGGAAGAACGGCTTGTCGGGGCTGCGGGTGTCGATATAGCGCACCGCTTCCTCGCCGATCAGCGTCGTCGAATAGCCCTTCTCGTCGAGCGGCTTGCCGTCGCGATACCAGTCCAGCACGCCGTCGACCGTGTGCTTGTAATAGTCGATCTCGCCGATCAGCGGACCATACTGGTAGTCGAAGCCGCGCGCGTTGGGCAGCAGCGCCTCGCTGGCATGGCCAAGATGCCACTTGCCGATGATCGCGGTCTCGTAGCCGGCGGTCTTCAAGAGCTGCGGCAGCAGCTTCTCGTCGAGCGGGATGCCATAGGTCTGCTCGGGCAGGATGACGAAGCTCTGCAAGCCGTAGCGCAGCGGATAGCGGCCGGTCATCAGCGCGGCGCGGGTCGGCGTGCACATCGGCTGCGCATAGAACTGCTCGAGCCGCGCGCCGCCGGCGGCCAGCTCGTCGATGCTCGGCGTGCGGATTTCCGAGCCGTGATAGCCGACATCGGCATAGCCGAGATCGTCCGCGACGATATAGACGATATTGGGCGCCCGCTCGGCGGCGAGCCCGGCCGTCGCTGATGCGGCCAGCGCGAGCGCCGCGGCGGCGATCCTGCGCAAGAAATGTGACACGTCGATTCCCCGATCACTGGACCCGCGCGAGGGCGCGAGCCTTCCGAAATGCCGGCGATCATCCCACGTCTGACGCAGCCGGCACAGTTCATGGTCTAGCCCGAGCTTCGGGCGCAATCGTGACGATCCGGCACCGGCCCCGGCGAAATTTCGCCGGCACGGGACGATTGCGCGCCACGCGCGCTGGCGGCTGGCGGCTGTCCTGGTGTATTGCGGGCGAGGCGCCGCCTATGCTCGCCATGGGCCGGCCATTCTCACCACGCTTGCAGGGAGACGGGGATGACGGCGGACGAATTGCCCGCGCGCGAGAGGATGGAGTTCGATGTCGTGATCGTCGGTGCCGGCCCGGCCGGACTCGCCGCGGCGATCCGGCTCAAGCAGCGCGCGCCGGACCTCTCCGTCGTCATCGTCGAGAAGGGTTCCGAGGTCGGCGCCCATATCCTCTCCGGCGCCGTCATCGATCCGGTCGCGCTCGATCGGCTGCTGCCGGAATGGCGCAGCGAGGAGACTCCGATCAGGACGCCGGTGACCGAGGACCGCTTCCTCTATCTCGGCCCCGCCGGCAGCGTGCGGCTGCCCGCCTTCGTCATGCCGCCGCTGATGTCCAATCACGGCAACTATGTCGTCTCTCTCGGCAATGTCTGCCGCTGGCTGGCCGGCAAGGCCGAGGCGCTGGGCGTCGAGATCTATCCGGGCTTCGCCGCCGCCGAACTCATTTTCGACGACAACGGCGCCGTCATCGGCGTCGCGACGGGCGACATGGGCGTCGGCCGGGACGGCGAGCCGGGACCGAACTATCAGCGCGGCATGGAGCTCGTCGGCCGCTACACGCTGGTCGGCGAGGGCGCCCGCGGCTCGCTGGCGAAGCAGCTCATCGCCCGCTTCGGCCTCTCGGACGGACGCGAGCCGCAGAAATTCGGCCTCGGCATCAAGGAACTGTGGCAGGTCGACCCGGCGCGCCACCGGCCGGGCCTCGTGCAGCATTCCTTCGGCTGGCCGCTCGACAATGCAACCGGCGGCGGCTCCTTCCTCTACCATTTCGAGGACAACCAGGTCGTGGTCGGCCTCGTCGTCCATCTGAACTACCAGAACCCTTATCTCTCGCCCTTCCGCGAGTTCCAGCGCTTCAAGACGCATCCGGCGATTGCGCCGCTGTTCGAAGGCGGCCGCCGGATTTCCTATGGCGCGCGCGCGATCACCGAAGGCGGCTGGCAATCGGTGCCGAACCTCGCCTTCCCGGGCGGCGCGCTGATCGGCTGCTCGGCGGGCTTCGTCAACCTGCCGCGGATCAAGGGCAGCCATAATGCGATGCTCTCGGGCATGCTGGCGGCCGAGCATGTCGCCGCCGCGATCGCTTCCGGCCGCGCGCATGACACGCTGGAGGACTACGAGGCCGCCTGGCGCGGCTCGGAGATCGGCGCGGACCTCGCGAAGGTGAAGAACGTCAAGCCGCTCTGGTCGCGGCTCGGCACCTTCGGAGGCATCCTCGCCGGCGGCGCCGACATGTGGGCGTCGACCCTCTTCGGCGGCTCGCCGCTCGGCACGCTGAAGCATGGCAAGCCCGACTTCGCGGCGACGAAGCCGGCGGCCAAGGCGCGTGTCATCGACTATCCGAAGCCGGACGGCGTCGTCAGCTTCGATCTCGCTTCCTCGGTGTTCCTCTCGAACACCAATCACGAGGAAGACCAGCCGGTGCACCTCAGGGTCGCCGATCCGCTCCTGCAGAAGACCTCGGAGCACGATGTCTTCGCCGGGCTCTCGCAGCGCTATTGCCCGGCCGGCGTCTATGAGTGGATCGAGGGGTCGGAAGGGCCGCGCTACCAGATCAACGCGCAGAACTGCGTCCACTGCAAGACCTGCGATATCAAGGACCCGAACCAGAACATCACCTGGACGGTCCCCGAGGGCGGCGGTGGCCCGAACTATCCGAACATGTGAGGACGGTCGGCGGCCGGCTTGGCACCGGCCGCCCCAGGTCGATCAGTTCTGCGGCGTGCCCGAAGTGAGGCGGGCGACCATCAGCGCGCCGAGGATGATCGCGCCATAGATGGCCTGGATCCAGAAGGACGGCACCTGCGCCAGCGTCAGGAGGTTCTGCACGACGCCGAGCAGCAACACGCCGGTGAGCGCGCCGAACATCGTGCCCTTGCCGCCATCGAGCGAGATGCCGCCGATCACCGCCGCCGCGAAGACGGTGAAGATCATGCCGTTGCCCTGGTTGGCGCTGATCGCGCCGACATAGCCGGTGATGACGAGCCCGCCGATCGAGGCGAGCACGCCGGCCAGCACATAGACGCCCCAGGTGATGCGCTCGACGCGGATGCCGGCGGCGCGCGCCGCTTCCGGATTGCCGCCGATGGCATAGAGTGCGCGGCCGAGCCGGTGATATTTGAGCACGATGCCGGCGATCAGGAAGGCGAGGGCGGCGAGCCACACCGCCAGCGGGATGCCGAGGAAGGTGACGATCATCAGCGCATAGAAGGCGTCCGGCAGGTCGAACAGCGTCCGTCCCTTGGAGGCGCCGACCAGCATGCCGCGCAGGATGATCAGCATCGCCAGCGTGACGATGAAGGCGTTGAGCTGCAGGCGGACGATCAGGAAGCCGTTGACGAAGCCGACCAGCGCGCCGATCGCCAGCACCAGCAGGATGCCGACGATGGTGGGCAGTTCGAGGCCGAAGCCGTTGCTCGCCACCGGCAGCACGACGAGCGCGCCGATCGCCGGGGCGAAGCCGGCCGTCGACTCGAGCGAGAGGTCGAACTTGCCGGTGATGATGATGAGCGATTCCGCCAGCACGACCAGCGCCAGTGCCGCCGAGGAGGTCAGGATCGTCGTGATGTTGGCCTGGGTCAGGAAGGCGGGGCTGACGAGGGCGCCGGCGATGACCAGCACCACCAGCGCCGGCAGCAGCGCGAGATCGCGGATGCGGCCGGCCAGCGCGCGCGATGACGGGGACCGCGCCGAGCCGAGAGCGGCGGACGAAGCGGCGGTGGGCGTCGTGCTCATAGGGCCTCAATTCCTTCTATCGAGGCGACGAGCGCGTTGTCGCTCCAGCCCGCCTTGTGTTCCGCAACGATCGAACCGTGGCGCATGACGAGCACCCGGTCGCAGGTCCTCAAATCCTCGACCTCGCTGGAGACGACGAGGATCGCCTTGCCGGCGGCGCGCATGCGCTCCACGACGCCGAGCAGCGCCTCCTTCGACTTCACGTCGACGCCGGCCGTGGGGTCCATCAGCACCAGCACGGCCGGGTCGTTGGCGAGCGCGCGGCCCATGACGACCTTCTGCTGGTTGCCGCCCGAAAGGCCCGAGACGAGCTGTTCCGGCCCCTGCGTGACGACGCCGAGCGAACGGATCGTCTCCTCGGCGCGGTTCCGCCGCTTGGCCGGGGGGATGAAGCCGAGCGGGCCGAGCAGGCGGTTGATGGTCATGGTCGTGTTGTCGGCGATCGGCATCGAGAGCACGAGGCCCTCCTTGTGCCGGCTCTTCGGCACGCAGCCGACGCCGAGCGCCAGCGCCGTCGGCACGTCGCCGGAGGGCAGCGTGCGGCTGCCGATGCGGATGGCGCCGCTGCGATAGGCTCCGAGCCCGGCGATCGCCTCGGCGACGCCGACGCGGCCGCTGGAGGTCGAGCCGGAGAGGCCGACCACCTCGCCGCTGCGGACCGTGAGGCTCACATCGCTGAAATCCTCGCCGGAGATCCGCTCGACGGCGAGCGCCACCGGCGCGGTGGGGTCGGGCACGCGGCCGGCGGCGTCGGCGATGTCGAGATGGACGTTCTCGCCCGTCATCGCCTCGATGAGGCGGCTCTTCGGCAGGTCGGCCACCGGCGCGGTGACGATGTGGCGGGCATCGCGCAGCACCGTCACGGTCTGGCAGATCTCGTAGACCTCCTGCAGGTGATGCGAGATGAAGAGGAACGTGACGCCAGCCGCCTGCAATTCGCGGATGCGGACGAAGAGGCGCTTGATCTCCTCGCCGTCGAGCTGGGCGGTCGGCTCGTCGAGGATGATGAAGCGGGCGCCATAGGAGAGGGCGCGGGCGATCTCGACCAGTTGCCGCGCCTCGACGCGAAGATCGCCGGCGCGCATATCCTCCGGTACGGAGACGTTCCAGCGGTCGAGCAGCGCGCGCGCTTCGCGGCGCAGCGTCGGCCAGGAGATGAAGCCGCGATGGAGCGGCTGGCGGTTGATGAAGAGATTCTCCGCGACCGTCAGGTCCGGGATGATCGTCGAGTGCTGGTAGACGCAGGCGACGCGCTGGCGCCAGCCCTCGCGATCGGACAGCGGCGGCGCCGGCTCACCGGAGAAGCGGACCTCGCCGGTATCGGAGGCGCGCAGGCCCGTGAGGATGCCGACCAGAGTCGATTTGCCGGCGCCGTTGCGTCCGACAAGCGCATGGGATTCGCCGGCATGGACGCGGATGCCGGCATCGCTGAGCGCGATGGTGGGGCCGTAGCGCTTCGAGACGCCAATCGCCTCGACGATCGGCGGCGCGCCCCCTTGGGACTGTTGCATGGCGTGGAGCTTCCCGGGAGATGAAGGGCGCGCGCCCGGCGAGGGGCGCGCGCCTTTGCCTCAGAGCTGGTTGGCCCAGAAGCTCTTGTCGTCGACATTCTCCTTGGTGACTAGCGGCGCGGCCAGCTGGTCCTCGAGGACGCCGGGACGGACCTCGACGATGTTGGAATCGTGGTCGGTCGGGCCGGGGGCGAAGGTCTTCCCGTCCATCGCCTCTTTCAGATACATGATGCCGTACTTGGCATAGAGGTCGGCCGGCTGCGAGACGGTGGCGTCGATCTCGCCCTTGCGGATGGCATCGAACTCCTGCGGAATGCCGTCATTCGAGACGATGACGATGTGGCCCTCTTCGCCCGCCGGCTTCAGGAGGCCCTTGCGCTTCAGCGTCTGCAGCGTCGGCGCCAGGAAGACGCCGCCGGCATGCATGTAGATCGCCTTGAGGTCCGGGTTGGAATTCAGGATCGCGTCGAGGCCGGCCGCCGCGTCCTCGCCCGACCAGGCCTTGGTCGGCACTTCGAGCTGCGTCAGGTTCGGATAGTTCTTGGTGATGCAGTCGCGGAAGCCGTTGCCGCGGTCGCGGCCGTTGATCGAGGCCTGGTCGCCCATGATCTGCAGCACGGCGCCTTCCTTGACATGGTCGCCGATATATTTGCAGGCCTTCTCGCCATAGGCGAGGTTGTTGGCGCGCACCACGATCGCGACCGGCCCGTTGTCCGGCGCGACGTCGACGGCCACGACCTTGGCACCGGCCTTCTCGGCCGCCTTCAGGACATTGCCGGCAGCGGCGGATTCGAAGGGCGAGAAGATGATGCCCTTGGCGCCGAGCGACAGCGCGTTCTGCACGCCGGTGATCTGCTTCGCCGTATCGAATTCCGAGTTGAACGGCTCGAGCAGCTCGACGCCCTGTGCCTTCGCCTCCTCGATGATGTACTTGTTGTAGGACGTCCAGAACGGCGAGGTCAGCGTCGTCAGATCGACCGCCACCTTGCCGGATTCGGCGCTGGCCGCGCCGCCGAGGGCGAGCGTCGCGGCGCCCGCGACGAGAAGGGCGCGGGCAATGGCGGCCGGCCCCGATTTCAGAAGCGTCATTCTATCCTCCCTTGGATATTCATTCGTTGCTTGCTTCCTCGTGCCGACGCAGGGCCGCCCCTTCTTCATGAAGGCGAACCTTGCGGCGGCGACGACCTCCTCCCGAAGTCGCCCCTTCCGGGACATGCGAAAAGGGCGGCACCCTTTGATGCCGCCCTTTCCCCTTCAGCCTCGAACCGGCAGCTCCTCCGGCGCGCGCGACACCATGGCGTCGCGGCTTTCTGTGAGATGCGCTTTCAGCGCGGCGAGCGTCGCCGCCGCGTCGCCGCGTTCGATCGCCTCCACGATCGCCTCATGCTCGCGGGTGGTGCGTTCCAGTGTGTAGGTCTTGAGCGTGAAATTGCGGATGGTCTGCGTCTGGCGCTGCACGATGCGGTGCCAGCCGGCGATGGTCTCGTTGGCGCCGAGCTCGACCAGCGCCTCGTGGAATTCGCGATCGAGCCGGATCGCCTCGGCGAGCGCCTCCTCGTTCTGCTTGCGCACCTCGGCGATATGCGCCTCGAACAGTGCCCTGATATGCACGGCGAAGGCCGGCGTCACGCGCCCGGCGGCGAAGGCGCTCTCCACCGCATGCAGCTCCAGGAGCATGCGCGCCTCGAAGATCTCGACGATATCGGCCGGCGTGAAGCGGCGGACGACCGAGGCCCGGCGCGCCGTGCCCTCGACCAGCCCGTCGCGCTCCAGCTGGGCGATCGCCTCCTTCACCGGCGTCTGGCTGATCGCCAGCTTGTCGGCGAGCTCGTCGGCGAGCAGCCGCTGTCCACCCTGCAGGCGACCGGACACGATCTGGCTGCGCAGCTCTTCATAGGCCTGTTCGGCGAGGGTCGATCGCTTCAGCGCTCTCATAGGTTGGGAGCCTCGCAGCAATCCGGCTTCCCCGCAATAAAAAATTTTCTGTTTCCGATTGCGCGCCGATGCGCTACCGCTTGGCCGGGACAAGGGGCGGCAACAGCCCCGGCATCGGGGGAGGACGCCGTGCCCGCAATGACCGACAACCGCCTGATCCTGCTGAGCGAGGCCGACAATGTGCTCGTCGCCCGCGCGCGCATCGGCGCCGGCGAGGCCATCGCGGTCGAGGGCGGCACGGTCCGGCTCGCGGCGCCGCTTTCCATCGGCCACAAGATCGCGCGGCGGCCGATCGGGGCCGGCGAGAAGATCGTGAAATATGGCGCGCCGATCGGCTCGGCCACGGAAGCGATCACGGCCGGCGCCCATGTCCATGTCCACAACGTCAAGAGCGATTATACGCCGACTTACCATCTCGTCGGCGCCGAGGCGGAGGGCGCGCGATGAACGGTCTCGAGATGCGCGGCTGGCTGCGCGCCGACGGCCGCAAGGGCATCCGCAACGTCGTCGCGGTCGGCTATCTCGTCGAATGCGCGCATCACGTGGCGCGCGAGATCGTCGTGCCGTTCCGCGACCGCGACGTGCATGTGATCGGTTTTCCCGGCTGCTATCCGAACGACTATGCGCAGTCGATGATGGAGCGGCTCTGCACGCATCCGAATGTCGGCGCGGTGCTGCTCGTCTCGCTCGGCTGCGAGAGCTTCAACAAATATGCGCTGGAACGGGTGGTGCGCGCGAGCGGCCGGCCGGTGAAGACGATCGTCATCCAGGCGGCGGGCGGCACGCGGAAATCCATCGACGAGGGCCGCGCCTTCGTCGCCGAGCAGCGCGCGCTGCTCGATGCCGCGCCGACCGTGCCGATGGCGGTGAGCGAACTGGTGATCGGCACCGTCTGCGGCGGCTCCGACGGCACCTCGGGCATCACCGGCAATCCCGCCGCCGGCCGCGCCTTCGACCAGTTCGTCGCCGAGGGCGCCGCCTGCATCTTCGAGGAGACGGGCGAACTCATCGGCTGCGAACACATCATGGCCGCGCGCGCCGCGACGCCCGAACTCGGTGCCGAGCTGGAGGCGAGCGTCGCCAAGGCCGCGCGCTATTACGCGACCCTTGGCTACGGTTCCTTCGCGGCGGGCAATGCCGATGGCGGGCTGACGACGATCGAGGAAAAATCAATGGGCGCCTATGCGAAATCCGGCGCCTCGCCGATTTCGGGCCTCATCAAGCCGGGCGACATCCCGCCGCGCGGCGGGCTCTACCTCCTCGACGTGGTGCCGGACGGCGAGGTGCGGTTCGGCTTTCCCAATATCAACGACAATGCCGAGATCGCCGAACTCATTGCCTGCGGCAGCCATGCCGTGCTGTTCGTCACCGGGCGGGGCTCGGTTGTCGGCTCGGCGATCTCGCCGGTCGTGAAGATCTGCGCCAATCCGGAGACCTACCGCCGCATGGCCGACGACATGGATGTCGATGCCGGCCGCATCCTCGAAGGCAGAGCGAGCCTCGACGAGGTCGGCCGCGAGATTCATGACCGCGTCGTCGCGCTCGGCGCCGGCGCGCGCACGCGCTCCGAAGAGCTTGGCCACCAGGAATTCATCCTGACCTACAAGTCGTTCGAGCCGATCGGCCCCGCCTGCCTTCCCGCTGCCTGAGGAACCCTGCCATGACGGCCGAAAGGACGCTCACCGAACGGCTCGAGGCCTGCTACACCGGCGTCGTCCACGACGTCATGCGGGCGATGGGCCTTGCCGACTTCACGCTTCCGCCCGGGCTGCGCCCGATCCTGCCGGAGCGCGCGATGGCCGGGCCGGCCTTCACCATCCTCGGCAAGGTCGATCCCTCCGCCGATCCGCATGAGACGCTGCTCGCCTGGACCGGGCTTCTCTCGAAGGCACCGCCCGGCGCGATCTGGGTGTCGCAGCCCAATGACGACCGCGTCGCGCATATGGGCGAATTGTCGGCCGAGACGCTGAAGAACAAGGGCGTGCGTGGGGCGATTGTCGACGGCTTCGCCCGAGACGTGAACTTCCTCATCGAGATCGGCTTCCAGACCTGGTGCCGGGGCTTCACGCCGCGCGACATCGTCGGCATCTGGTTGCCGGAGGCGACCGATGTCGAGGTCACGATCGGCGATGTCGTCATCGCGCCGGGCGATTATCTGGTCGGCGACCGCGACGGGCTGATCCGCATTCCGCGCGCGCTCGCCGAGGAGGTTGCCGCCCGCGCCGAGGCGGCCATCGCGACCGAGAATCTCGTCCGCAAGGCGATCCTCTCCGGCGTCGACCCGCAGCAGGCCTACCTCACCTACGGCAAGTTCTGAGCTGCCGCGCGCGCCCGCCGGGGGGATGATCATTCCCCGGCAACGCCGACGGGCGCATGTCCTCGCCTTGCCAAAGCCGTGGCGGCGGCGACACTGGAGCCGCACGATTCGGGAGAGAGTCCATGCCGCTTTATGATCTCAGCATCGCGGAGCTTCGCGCCTATCGCGGCGAGGTTACCCGTCCGGGTGACTTCGACGCCTTCTGGGCGGGAACGCTGGCCGAGGCCCGCGCCGTGCCGCTCGATGCGCGCTTCGAGCCGTTCGACGCGGGGCTGAAGATCGTCGAGGTGCTCGACGTGACCTTTGCCGGTTTCGGCGGCCATCCGGTCAAGGCCTGGCTCATCCTGCCGCGCCAGCGCGCGGGCAAGCTTCCCTGCGTCGTCAAATTTATCGGCTATGGCGGCGGCCGCGGCTTCCCGCACGAGCATCTGCTGTGGCCGGCAGCCGGCTATGCCGTGTTCGTCATGGACACGCGCGGGCAGGGCAGCAGCTGGTCGAAGGGTGATACGGCCGATCCGGTCGGCTCCGATCCGGCGCATCCGGGCTTCATGACCCGCGGCATCCTCTCGCCCGAGACCTATTACTACCGCCGCGTCTTCACCGATGCGGTGCGGGCGATCGAGGCGGCGCGCAGCCATGACGCGGTCGATGCGGCACGGATCGCGGTCACCGGCGGTAGCCAAGGCGGCGGCATCTCGATCGCAGCCTCGTCGCTCGACGGCTCGCTGAAGGCGCTGATGCCCGACGTGCCGTTCCTCTGCGATTTCCCCCGCGCCGTCGGACTGACGCCGCGCGATCCCTTCCCGGAGATCTCGCGCTTCCTCGCCGTGCATCGCGACAAGGTCGAGCGGGTGTTCGCGACGCTCGCCTATTTCGACGGCGTCAATTTCGCGTCGACCGATGCGACGCCGGCGCTCTATTCGGTGGCGATCATGGACACGATCTGCCCGCCCTCGACGATCTTCGCCGCCTACAACGCCCATGCCGGCACGGAGAAGGCGATCCGCGAATATGGCTTCAACGACCATGAGGGCGGCGGCGCCTTCCAGGATCGCGCGCAGCTCGACTGGCTCTCCAGCCGGATCTAGCGGCGAAGCGGGCTGAGGAGCGGGGCGAGCGCTGCCTGCGCGGCGGCGCTTGCGCGGTAGGCGGCGACCATTGCCGCTACCCGCTCTCGCCGGCTTTGCTCTGGCGCATGCTCCTCGGCGCTGCCATGCGCCCGCATGACGGCGGAGACATCCGGCCAGATACCGAGCGCGACCATGGCGAGGGTCGCGGCGCCGAGCGAAGCCGACTGTTGGTCGACCGAGGTCTTGACGATCCGGCAGGAGAGGATGTCGGCCATCACCTGACGCATCAGTGGATGCCGAGCGCCGCCGCCGACGATCGTCATCGTCTCGCTGACCGATGTGAGCTTCCTGAGTTCGTCGAGCGCGACGCGGAGGCCGAGCGCGATGCCCTCGATCGTCGCCCGCGCGATGTCGGCGCGGGTATGGCCGAGATCGAGGCCGAGCAGGGCGCCGCGGATATCGGGACCGCCTTCCAGGCTGGTGCCGCCGCCGAGCGTCGGCACGAAGACGAGTCCGCTGGCACCGAACGGTGCTTCCGCCGCCTCGGCGAACAACGCGTCGTAGCTCTTGGCCGCCTGCCCGGTCAGCACGTCCTTCACGAAGGAGAGGCTGGTGCCGGAGGAGAAGATCGACGTCGCCGAGATCACCTGACCCGGCACGACATGGGCGAAGGCGAAGGGCCGCACCCGCGCATCCAGCACCGGCTTCGCGGAGGACACCGTCAGCCAGCTTGACGAGCCCATGGAGGAATAGAAGTCGCCCTCGCGGAAGGTGCGGGCGCCCAGCGCCATGCATGAATTGTCGACGCCGCCGGCGATGACGACGACGTCGCGCATCAGTCCGAGCTCAGCCGCGACCTCGGATTTGAGCGTGCCGAGAATCTCCGTCGAGGGCACCACCTCCGGGAAGAGGGCGCGATCGACGCCGGCGGCATCGAGGATCTCGTCCGAGAACACGCGCCGCTCGAGATCATAGGCGCCGCTACCCGAGGCATAGGAGGGATCGGTGGCGTGCCGGCCGGTCAAGCGGAGATTGATATAGTCCTTGCTGCCGGCGATCGAGTGCGTCCGCGCCAGGATCGCCGGATGGTGCCGGCGCAGCCAGAGGATCTTGAACAGAGGGTAGAGCGCGGCGGGGAAGCCGTTGCCGGTCAGGCCGTACCAGCGGTCGGCGTCGAAGGAGCGGAAGAAGGCCTCGGCCTCGGCGCCGGCCCGCGCATCCGACCATATCGGCACGCGGCGCATCAAGGGCTCGTCGTCGGCGCCGAGCGGGATGCAGCCGAGGCTGTGGCCGGAGATGCTGATGGCGCCGATGGCGGAGGCATCGACGCCTTCGCTCGCGACGAGCGCGGCGATGCTGGCGACGACGGCAGTCCACCAGTCGTCGACATCCTGTTCGTGATAGCCGGGCGCCGGATAATGGGTGCGATAGGCCTCGACCCGCTCGGCGAGGCAGGCGCCGCTCGCATCATAGAGCGCCGACTTGACGCCGCCGGTCCCGAGATCGAGCGCGAGCACCGTGCGCGTCATCGCCTTACGCCTCCGCCGGGATCGGCAGGCGGCCGTCCGGCAGCGCGCGAACCTGGCTAACGAGATCGGTGGCCGAGGCCGTGTTGATGCCGAAGCGGGTCACGCCGATCGCCACCATCGCAGCGACTGTGTCCAGATCGCGGATGCCGCCAGAGGCCTTGATGCCGGCGCGGCCGGCGACGACCGAGGCGATGCGGCGGATGCGCGGCAGCGTTGCCGCTGCCGGGGTCCAGCCGGTGCCGGTCTTGACGAAGGCGGCGCCGCTCGCCGCGACGATCTCGGCCGCCGTCTCCATCTCAGAGTCGGTCAGATGGTGCAATTCGATGATGACCTTGATCGGCACCGGCGCCGCGGCCTCGATCACCGCCGCGACCTCGTCGCGGACGTAAGAAAGGCCACCTGATTTCAGCCGGCCGACATTCATCATGAGGTCGAGTTCATCGGCGCCGGCCTCGCGCAGCGCCCTTGCCTCAGCGGCCTTGATCGCGGTCATGTGGCCGCCGGCGGGAAAGCCGATCGGTCCGCCGACAAGTGTCCGGCCGCCCGCCGGGATCAGCGAACGGAGCAGCGGTACGAAATTCGGCAGCGCATGCGCGGCGATGAAGCCCTGCGCGACGGCGAGGTCGGCGAGCGCGCGCACATCGTCTTCGGTGTGAAAGGCCTGGACGGCGCTGATATCGATCATCTGGGCGAGATCGGCGGCGCCGAGGCTGGCGGGACGTGCGGACATGGGCGTCGAAGGGTCCTGTACTATTGCTACATCGGGCGGCGGCGCGAGATTCGGCCCCGGCCGGGCTCGGCGGCGATCAGATCCTGGAGGTGGAGCGCATATGCGAGAGCGTGCGCTTCATGCGCTTGAAGCTCTCGACATGCGTTTCGCCGCGCCGGAGCGCGACGGCGGTCGAGAGGATGTCGACGACGACCAGCGCCGCGATGCGCGAGATGGTCGGCGTATAGATATTGGTGTTCTCGAGCGTCTCGGTGAGGAGGACGATGTCGGACGCGTCGGCGAGCGGGCCTTCGTTGCCGGTGATGCCGATGACCGTGGCGCCGTTCTCGCGGGCGAGCTTTGCGACCTCGACGGTCGAGCGCGTCGTGCCGGTGTTGGAGATGGCGACGGCGACATCGCCGGGCTTCAGGATCGAGGCGACCATCACCTGCTGGTGGGAATCGATCTCCGCGCCGCAGGGGACGCCGAACAGCGGGAATTTCTGCTGCGCATCCATGGCGACGATGCCGGACGCGCCGAAGCCGAAGAACTCGATGCGCCGCGCCGCGAGCAAGACGTCGACCGCGCGCGACAGCGCCGCCGAATCGAGCCGGTTCCGCGCCCAGTCGAGGCTCGTCATCGTGTAGTCGAAGATCTTGCGGGCGACGGCGTCCGGGCTGTCGGCGTCGGTGATGACCGAATGGGTCGCCGGCACGCCGAGCGCCAGCGCCTGAGCGAGGCGCAGCTTGAAATCCTGGAAGCCGTCGCAGCCGACGGCGTTGCAGAAGCGGATGACCGTCGGCTGGCTGACATCGGCGAGCTGCGCCGTCTCGGCGACGGTCGCCGAGAGGATGCGGCGGGGATCGGCGAGGATCGTATCGCAGACCTTGCGGTCGGATTTCCTGAGATCGCCGCGCATCGCGCGCGCGACCTCGAGGATATTGCCCGTGCCGCCGACAAAGGCGGAAACATGTGGCTGCATGATCGAACGCTCCCCGCCGCGGCTTCTCTACCGCGTTCGCGACCGGAAGACGCCGATCAACGATTGCATGATGCCGACATTGCGGAAAGAGCCTTGCCGGACCTGGTCGAAGATGGCGGCGAGGACGATCACGAGGCCGACGCTCATCTGCTGCAGGAAGGGCGAGAGTTCGAGCAGGATGAAGGCATTGCGCAGCGCGCCGAGCAGATAGGCGCCGAGCATGGCGCCGAGGATCGAGCCGCGGCCGCCGGACAGGCTGGCGCCGCCGATCACCACCGCCGCGATGACGTCGAGCTCGAGCCCGGTGCCTGCCTGCGCCTCGGCGACGCTGACCTGCGCCGTGTAGACGATGCCGGCGATGGCGGCGAGCGCCCCGGAGACGACGAACACCGCGATGCGCGTCGAGGCGATCGGGATGCCCGAGAGCCGCGCCGCCTCGTCATTGTCGCCGACGGCGACGATGCGCTGGCCAATGACGCTGCGCTTCAGGATGAATTGGCCGACGATCACGAGGCCGATGAAGATCAGCACCTGGACGGGGATGTCGAGGAAGCTGCCCTGGCCGAGGAACATGACTTGCGGGTCGACCATGATCGGCAGGCCGCCGGAGATGACCTGCGTCAGGCCGCGGGCGACCGAGAGCATGCCGAGCGTTGCGATGAAGGAGTTGACGCGGAAGAGGACGACGATGAGGCCGTTGACGAAGCCGGCCGCCGCGCCGACGCCGATCGCCAGCGCGACGGCGACCCAGGGATTGAGCCCGGCCGCCATCAGCCAGGCGCCGCAGAGGCCGGAAAGGCCCATCACCGAGCCGACAGAGAGGTCGATCTCGCGGGCGATGATCACGAAGCACTGGCCGATCGACATGATGCCGACCACCGCGACCGCGACGAGCACGTTGCGGAGATTGTCGGTCGTCAGGAAGTTCGGGTTGACGAATGAGAAGGCGACCGACAGCACGACGATGACGCCGACGAGCCCCGCTTCCTGGCCTTTGAGAAAAGGCAGGCGCCTCAGACTGGCGAAGCCCATGCGATGTCCCTCACGCGATGTTGCCGGATCGCCGCCTGTCGCGGGTCCGTTGGAAATGCTGCTCATGTCAGGTCGTGCCCAAGGTAGGGGCGAGGTCCGAGGCGAGGGCGGTCGCCCCCGCGTCCTCGATCTTCTCGCCGAGCGCCGAGGCAACGACTCGCGCCGCTTCCGGGCCGCGGGCGAGGCTGTCGGCGATCGTGCCGCCGCGCACCACGACGATGCGGTCGGCGAGCTGCAGGATCTCGTCGAGCTCGGACGAGACGAACCAGACGGCGAGCCCGCGCTCATGCGCAAGCGAGCGGATGAGCCGGTACATGTCGGCCTTGGTGCGCACATCGACGCCGCGCGTCGGCTCGTCGAGGATGACGAGCGACGGGTTGGAGGCGAGGGCGCGCGCCAGCAGCACCTTCTGCTGGTTGCCGCCGGAGAGCGTGCGGATCGGCACGTCGACCGTCTCCGCCTTGACGCCGATCTCGTCGGCGCTCGCCTGCGCGAAGGCGCGGCGCTTGCGGTCCGAGAAGAAGCCGAAGCTGCCGAAACGATCGAGCACGTTCGAGGTCAGGTTGAAGGCGATGTCGTGGCCGTAGAAGACGGAGGTGCGGCGCTCTTCGCTGATGAAGGCGATGCCGCCCTTGAGCGCGTCGCGCGGCGAGGAGAAGCGGACGCGGCGGCCGTTGAGGCTGACCGCGCCGCCCGTGAGCGGATCGGCGCCGATGATGGCGCGGATGATCTCGGTGCGGCCGGAGCCGACGAGGCCGGCCATGCCGACGATCTCGCCGGCATGGATGTCGAAGGAGACGTCGGAAAAGGCGAGCCCGCTCGCCTTGCGCACCGAAAGCACCGGCACGGCGTCGGGCTTCAGCGCGGGCCGCGCCTCGGCCTCGGCGAGATCGAGCGCCGCCTTCAGCCGCTCGCCGGCCATGAGCTGGATCGCGCGTGCCTTTGGCAGCGCCGCGACAGAGCCTTCGCCGACCTTGCGCCCATCGCGCATGACGATCACCTCGTCGGCGATCTCATAGACCTCGCCGAGGCGATGGCTGACGAGCACGACGGCGGTGCCGCGATCGCGCAAGCGCCGCACGATGTCGAACAGGCGGTCGGTTTCCTTGCGCGTCAGGCTGGAATTGGGCTCGTCGAGGAAGAGGACATGCGGATCGGCGGCGAGCGCGCGGGCGATCTCGACCAATTGCCGCTCGGCGGCGGAAAGGCCGGTACAACGTCCGCCGAGGTCGGGGAGGTCGTTCTCGAGGCCGAGGCTCGCGAGCAGCGCCTTCGCCTCGCCGACCAGCGCGCCGCCGCGGTGCAGCGCACTGCCCGCCCGGCTGCCGAGCCGGGCGAGGAAGATGTTCTCCGCCACCGTCATCTGCGTGACGAGTTGCGGTTCCTGATGCACGACAGCGATACCCATCGCCTTGGCGGCGAGCGAGCCGGCGAGGCGGACGGGCGAACCCGCGACGAGGATCTCGCCGCGATCGGGCTGGTGGACGCCGGAGCAGACGCGGATCATCGTCGACTTGCCGGCGCCGTTCTCCCCCAGCAGCGCCGTCACCACGCCGCGGCGAAAGCGCATGCTGACATCGGAGAGGGCATGGACCGAGCCGAAGCTCTTGTCGACCGAAACGACTTCGAGGGCGATGGGCTTTTCGGTGGACATGGCTTCGACCCGGTCGATGCGTGATGCGTCAGAGCTTCGGCACGGCGCCGAGCGGCTGCATTTCGGGATCGAGCTTGTCGACATTCTCCTTGGTCATGAACAGGCTGACCGCGGGCTGGAGAATCTCGGCCGGCTTCTGCTGCGCGACGATGTTGTTGAAGAGCGCGACGGCGACATTGTA
>Ga0209933_1001404_pt1 | contig 22814 bp, 20 predicted proteins | sample ThiBiot_300_biof_FD_183944 | JGI IMG/M metagenome (GOLD analysis project Ga0209933, IMG submission 183944) | Wastewater bioreactor microbial communities from Cape Town, South Africa - Thiocy_cont_300_biof (SPAdes) | ecosystem: Engineered > Bioremediation > Thiocyanate > Unclassified | place...
GCTGCCATCCTGACGTTCTGGATTTCTTCCGGGCAGTCGATTACCGTGACCAGCCAGACAAGGATTCCGTATTTGGGCTTGTTAAGGGCATAGGTAAAATGGTATAAGTTGAAGTTGAACGCCTTGCTGTCCAACGCATACCATTTCAGGGCCTGATTGCCCACGTTTACTGTTTCGCCATTTTTGGGAACGAAGGTGTAATCGCTGGAAAAGTTATCGGCCGAAAACGTAGTGCGGAGGTAGTTGTCGGTGAAAATATTATTTCGGACAATATCTTTCTTGACCGGTTCCAGCACCAGCCAGCGCTGAATAAATCCTTCAGCATCCGGTGCTTTTTGGGTGGCAGAGGCCACCGTGAAGTGCTTGGATAAGGTATGGGTCGTATCGCCTTTTAGCGGAATGGGAGGGAGGGGGATGCGTGGTCCCGGACCTTGTGCAAAAGCGGTAAGGCCGCCAAGTTGTAACCCTGATAAAACGATAAACGATAGTATCGGCAGCAAGGGTTTGCGGTTTCGGTTCATAGCAGATTGCCCTGGTAAGGATCAGTGTTTCTACAGTAAGCGTAGTTTAGGCAAACCTACTCACAATGGCGCTACTAAAATGGGGGCGGTTTGGTAAAGCTTAAAGCCCCTGGAATTAGTGTAATTGATATAAAATGTAGAAAGTATCAGTGTGCAAAGCGTTATAGTTACCGCTACAACGGGCAGGGCTTTATGCGGGTTGGCGAAGTGGCGGATTTAGAAGCACTTATTGTCAATTTAGCACTAAACTTCATTTGAAAACCGAATGTTCAATTTAGCACTGAACCCGCCATTTTGCCAAACTGCTGTTAGCGGCTGGCTATTATTTTTCGTCATTGAGTTCATAGAGATATTCAAATAATGTTTTCTTGTCGCTATTAGTTGTCAATGGGTAATGAAGTGTATGTAAATATTTTCGCTCACCAATTTCCTGTGAATAAAGTCTTACCCCAATTTGTCTTGTGTCAACAGCCATAGCGGAGTAGTCAAAATCTGTTTCATACAACTCACTGTATGAAGGAAAATCTTTTGATGGAAAAGTTTCCTTGTATTCAGTATTCAAATCTGGTTTGAAATATTTAATTAATGATGCTTCAAAGACTGTTACTTCTTGTCCATTCGTCAGTCGCTTTTTCGCTTTATTTACTAATTCCATTAAACTTTCTACGGTCGGAGCTTTTGTGTCCGAACCAACTGAAACGAATGATGTTCCAAAGTCATTTGTTTTTATCTTAAGTCCAATAATTAGGACTTCTTCGTTTGTCCCCTTTTTCAATATGTCAAGTGCAATTTTTTGAACTTTCTCGTGATTAGAAATTCGATAATCAATAGTCTTAACGGTGGTTCGTCCGAAGGCTTGTCCGATGTATAGGACTTCTAAGTCAGAGGGAAGAGGGTTCTTCTCCTTGTCGCCAATCAAGTCATTTTCAAGAAAATTAAAATTCGTTATTAAGTCAAAGTCTCGAATTTCTCTTGCATCCGTGCCGTTGATAGTAACTTGATAAATACCATCTTTCCAAGAATTAATGAAAAGATTATTGGGGTGTCTATATCTTAAATAAATCTTGTTGTGTTTATCGTCCAAGTAGTAAAGAGTTGTCTTACAAAAATCACCATCAAGTTCGCAGCTTTCAAAGAATATTTTTTTTCTCTTACAGACAACATAGATATGATACTTGTTGTCTGCAATGTATTTTGTAAATTCTTTTGTTGCTAGTTCGTTTGGCTCGAATAATATCGGGTCAGTTGAATAAAAATTAAGTCCTAAATTCCAGTTCATATTTGTCGATGTTGTAGTGTTGTCTTAGCTTGCTGCTAACGGATTAGGTATTTGCGATGGTGCGACAATTCTGAACCGTCAGCCGAGTTTTGCACTAAAGTTAAATAGAATTACCGAAGTTGAGCATTTATTCGTCAGCCGCACTATTGCAAATACCCTGTTAGCGGCTGGTCTTCGTCTTTCGGTCAGCAAGTTCTGTCGGTGTTTGTCCAAATTGCTTTTTAAAAGCGAACGAGAAGTGCGACAAGTCTTCAAAACCTAATTCCAAATAGATTTCACTTGATTTTTTGTTTTTCTTGTCTATGAGAAAATGTGCTTCTTTCAGTCGTCTTTCTTTTAGCCAATGATTTGGCGTGTCGTTAAAAGTTTCTTTGAAATCTCGTTTGAAAGCCGATAAACTTCGTCCTGTCAAATACGCAAAGCGTTGTATGCTTACGTTGAACTTAAAATTCTTGTTCATAAACGCTTCTAAATTCAATTTTTCGGGTTTCCCGAAGTCAAAGAAAACGCCAGATAATTCGGGTTGCAATTTCAAAAGTATGAGCAATAATTCTTCTCGCTTCAAGTCTGCAAAAGTTCCGTCAATTTTTCCCGAACGATTGTAATATGGCATTAGCGAACGAACAAAATTTGGAATGAGTTCGTTTTGTTCTAGTTGTACAAATGCTTCTTTGGAACTGAATTTTGTCGGACTTGATTTGTGCTTTTCTTGAAATGATTTGAGAAACTTTTCGTCAAAAATGATGAACACTTTTTCAAACTCGTCATTTTCTTTCTGCTTGTTGTAACGTGCTAAATGATTTTTGCGAACGACACAATATTCGCCCGATTTCAAAACGTGATGTTTATTGCCGTCATAACCGTGCATAGTGCCTTTTGCCAAAAACAAAAAGAAATGTTCGGGTATAAATTGTTCGGGAGAGATTTCGGGTCCGATATAACAAGATTTTATTTCAGTCGCTCTCATTTTAAGTTCCCAAATTTAAGCATACTTTTTACACTCTCAACAATGGCTTCTTCGTTTGTTGCGATTGGTTTCCAATTCAAAACGCGTTTTGCTTTTTCATTGCTTGTGTTACGATTTGTTTTCATCATAGAAGCCACATTTTTTAATTTCGGACTGAACAAACCGCCAATTTTTACAACCCAATCAGGCACTTTTTTAGTGGAAACATTTTTGCTTGCTTCGGGCATTTTTTCTTTGAGATAAACAGCAATTTCGGGCAACGACATTTTTCCGCCTGCTAACGCTAAAAAGCGTTGTCCTTTTGCATTCGGGTTTGTCATTGCACGAATGTGTAAGTCGGCAACGTCCCGAACGTCAATGATGTTCATATACAAATTTGGAATAGCTTTCATTGAGCCATTTACTAAGTTGCGTAGCAACTCAAAACCGCTTGACAAATCTTTGCCCAAAGCGGGACCAAAAATGGCTGTCGGATTGATTGTCGCTAACTCCAAATTTCCGCCTTCTTTTTTGATGAAATCCCAAGCCGCTTTTTCGGCTAACACTTTTGATTTGTTGTAAGACGACAAACCTTTTTCGTTCGGGTCTGTCCAATCGGTTTCTGTTATTTGTGTGCTTGGGTCTTTGTGGCTGTAACCAACTGCACCAAAGTTTGAAGTCATCACAACTCGTTTCACGCCTGCATTTCGTGCCGCTTTCAACACTCGCAATGCACCGTCCACCGCAGGACGAATCATTTCGTTTTCGTCTTTTGGCAAAGCCAAAAAGATTGGCGAAGCAACGTGCAAGACATAAGTGCAACCTTTTACGGCTTCGTCCCAATTTTCGTCTTTGGTCAAGTCAGCCGACACAAATGTTAAGTTGTCAAACGAAGTAATGCCGCCATTTTTCAGCATTTCAATTACTTCGTCTTTTCGTTTTAAGTTGCGAACTGTTGTCTTTACGTTGTAACCTTTTTGTAAGAGTTGCAAAATGCAGTGAACACCGACAAAGCCTGTTCCACCTGTTACCAAAGCTGTTTCTTTATTTTCCATTGTCTAAAAATTTTATGGTGCAAAGTTGAGCATAAAATTTTCAGTCTGCTTTGTTGTAGAGTCCAAAGTCATTTTGCCAGAAAGTCCAAATTTTGGGGTGGTCTTGCTTCTGTTTTTTGTGTGTTTGTTGAAGTCAGCACGGTGGTCTGTTAGACTTGCCGCTAACGAGCAGGTATTGCCGATGGTGGGGAAATAGTATTTCGTCTGCCCGGAACCGCTGCCTGCCTTTTTGATAAAGTTAAATATTAAGAACTAAAGCTGGGCTCTATTCGTCGAGCCCCGAACCACAGCACAGCAGCATTACCGTTGCTGATTGCTCCAATGTCCAGCCCCACTATTGGCAATACCAATGTTGGCTGTAGTGCTTTCTGTCTATGCGGTTTACCTTTTAGCCAGCCATTGTAGCATTTCATTTATTCGTTCTTTGTCACTTTCTTTGTCTGTCCAGCCGAAATTGTTTGTCATTTCTTTAATTACAAATGGGTTATAAACTGTTTTAAGTCTCCAGTTTGTAACTCGGTCTGAAGGAATAACCATTGTTATCAGTCTTGTGGATTTTCGGTGTCTACCAATGACTTTTATATTTTCATAACCGTCTCCCCACATTGGTGGATAACAGTAAACTTTTGTCCCAGGTGAAAAATGTTTTGTGCCCAAAACAGCTTTATTCAAATTTTTGTCAAATCGTTCTTCAACAATATTTCCAACCAAGCAGTAAATAAAGGATATTTCTGAAAGAGCCTTAGGTTGATGAAACTGCTTTTGCAATTCAGAAACTCGTTCTTCAAAATTGTCAAACTTAATTTTCTCCTCGTACATTTTACCGTCGTCAAGTTCAAATTTGAGCAAAATATCTTTGTCAAGTGATTTGTTACTGAATAGCTTTTTGAAGAAGTTTATCATGTCTAGGTGCATTACAGCCAACGAGCAGGTATTGCCGAAGTGCATGGAATAGAATTCCGTCCGCCCGGCTGACTGCTGCAGAGTAAAGATAAAAAAGATGATGATATGCACATAGCTAAAAAGATAAGGTCAAGCTGGATATGCAGCACAACAGAATTACCAAAGTTGAAACACGGCTTCCGTCAGCCTGCATTTTGGCAATACTTATGTTAGCCGTTCGCTTTTCGTCCAGTTATATTATTTTGCAGTACAATTTAATGTTATGGATAAAAACTTGAAGTCTGATTTCTGCATTGTCATTGACTATAAAAAAGATAGCGAAAACCCTTCAAGAGTATTTGAGGCAATGGCATCATTAATAAAAGCCTTTCAAGATTTTGATAACGACTTAATAAAGACCATTGACAATAAAATAGAGACTGTTCTTTTACTTGAGGATATTGAAATAAGTTCTTTAAAAACATGGCTTGCAAATGTGTTAAGAGGTGTCCCGGATGAAGCTGTTAAAGGTTTGAACTGGAAAAAAGCTGTCGGTCATTATTTAGTAAAAGCAAAGCATATTGTCGTTAAAAAACTTGAAGGAAAAACAATTATAACAGATGCAAAAGTCATTGAAGATATACAGTATGAGATTGTCGAAGAAGCAAAAAATACCGATGTAAAACTTTTGCCTAATTATACACCATTACAATTACCAAAATTGTTGGAAAACATAGATAAAATAAATAAGTCACTTGAGTATTTGTCGCCAGAAGATAAGGCAACAATGAAAAGTGAATTTGGTGATGCTACTTTTAATTTGGAGTTAAGCATAACACCAGACGAACTTGAAGATTTAGTCACAAGAGAAACGGTGTCAAACGAAACTATCATGATATTGAAAGTCAGAAAACCTGATTACTTGGGTAATACTATGTGGGATTTTAAACATGGGAGTAGAAGTGTCCCAGCTAAAATTTCACATGAAGAATGGCTAAAAGATTTTCAGTCACGAAAAATTGATATTCGTCCCGGTGATTCTATTAGGGCCAAAGTGAAAACAGAAGTCAAATATGGTCACGACTTTGAGGTTATTGGATATAATTATGAAGTCTTAGAGGTTCAAGAAGTCCTACAAGAAAAAGGCGATAACCAGTCGAAACTACCATTTGAGGGGTCTGTCTAAAGTGACGGCTAACGTTTTCGGGCTTTGCGTTCGGGCGGGTTTCGGAGCACAAAGCTTCATTTTATTACTAAAGTTCATTAGAAGCATAATGCTTCAAGTTTGCACGTCAGCCCGCCTGACGCAAAACCCGTGTTACCAGCCGTTATTTCTCTAATAAGTCTGCATATCTATCCACTTTTTCACCTTTTGTCACCATAATGTTTTTTTCAAAGTCAAAGAAAGGCTCAAGTTGCCAGTCCTCACTCCCAGCGAACCCTATTCTAGAATAAAAGTCGAGGAAGCTCCACAAATTGTCACCGAGAATTTTTCCGTGCATGCTATCTCCTTCGTGAGAAAAATATATTATCTCGGAAGGATTATTTCCAATGGCGATTACATCTCCATTTGGAACATCCATAAAAGGCAATTTGTCTCGCCATTGTTTTTCCGTTATTTCAATTGCTTCTCTGTCGTTATATTCTGGGTCAATGGATGCCTTTATCCATTCTTGAAAATTAGAGTACTGTTCAGCAAGTGAATTTAAATTCCAATAAATGTCACCAGAAAAATTCTGTCTGAACTCCTCTGAAAGTGTTTCGTCAAATTGATAGCTAAATTCTAAATGTCTAGAAAAAAGAAATAATTTTCTTAAGTCGTCAGGTATAGTCTTGCCAATTTGCTTTTCAATAGAATCTATTTCAGTCAGGGTCGCTGGTCTGTCGATGAAAGGCTTAAGTGTAATTGTCCAGTTTTTTCGTTTGGCAATTTCCATTAGCCAATCGATTTTATTTATCACTTGTTTGTATGTCTGTTCGTCTGTCATTATAATGGCTTGTAACGACCGGGTATTGCAGGTGTTGGGGAATTTGCCAACGTCCAGCCCGGTGCTGAAGTTAAATTTATAAAATAAAGTTGATGATTAGGAGAGAAGCTCAATAGAAATCCGTCCGCCTGAACCAAAGTTGATTAAAGCTTTTCCAGCCGATTGTTATTCTGTCCGCCCCAATGACTGCAATACCATGTTACAAGCCGTTTTTCTTTTTAGGGTATTTTGAATACTAAATCTATAGTTTCATAACTTCTTAACTTTTCTATACAAGTTATTTTATTTTCTGAGTTATAGTAGTATTTTTCTATTATTAATCCATTAGGTAAATTTTTCCTTTTTTTCCAAACTTCATATACTGTAGAATGTGTTAATAAAGGTTTAAGATTAAATGATGTATCAATTATGTAAACTTCACTACCTGACTTTTTCTTCAATTCTTTTTTACTCTTTAAAATAAAACGTTTGCAAATTTTGTTGTTTAAAATAGTATCATTTAATGCTGTAAAATCGTAATTACGAACTTGATATTTATAAGGATTAGCATAAATGTGTAAGTTTTCGCCTTTAAAATAATATACTGGGTTATTAAATATCCCTGTATCAGTTTTAGTACTATAGGATATACCTTTTTGATCAACAAACGTTAAAGTGCTTTCTTCATCTGTAAGTTTCCATAGATATGCATTGTAACTATTGATTTTATCATTCATCAAATAAGTTATTACACCATTTTTTTGATTGTTTTCAAAACGCAAAGAATCATATACAATTTTCCTATTAAAGTTGTATTCATTAGCATGGGATAATAGAAAAAACGCTATTTGTAATTTGAAAAGATTGATCATAAAATGGCTTGTAACGGTTTCGGGCTTTGCGTTCGGGCGGGAAATCTAAGCACTTACGTTGATAAATATACTAAAGTTTAATAATATACAAATGTTGAATTATGCACTTCAACCCGCCTGACGCAAAACCCGTGTTGGCAGTAGTTTTTGTCACTCTGCTTTAGGAAAAACGACTATAGAACCAAGCTGATTAATTATTGAATCTCTACACTTTTTTTTGAAATCTTCATCATTATTCTCCAAAATATGTTTTGCAATAAAGAATAAGTCGGCCGTTTTAATTAATGCAATATTTTCTCTTTTTGCTCCAGCTTTGCATTTTTCTGTAAAATCTAAAGTCCTTTCACTTAAATCAATAAGTCTTTGAGGATTCCCAAAAATTATCCCTTTCGCTTTTTCAAGTACTTCTTCTCTTTCAAAATCTTCCGCAAGCGAATCATTTAATTGTCTAAACTTCGATACATCTATGTCTTTATTATCTTTCCCTTCACATTCACCTATAAATCTATCACCTTCAGGTGAAACAATAACAGCATCTAACTCCAACTTGCCATTGTCATAATTTTCAGCACTATAGCCTAATATTTCAAGTGCTTTTATTACAGCTTTTTCAAGTTGCTTCCCTGTCTCAAAAATCAAGTCTTTAATAATAGTTTCCTTCTCTATTTGTTGAGAAATGCTGCTGTTCTCAGCAGTAAGTTTTTCAATTTTTTGGTTATTTGTAATTATCTTTTTGCATAACTCTAATTCAGCCTTTAGCTTAAATAAATCTTTGTCTAACCAAGTTGGTTTCATCGATTTTTCTTGGTTGTCAAGTATTTTATTATTTAATTCAACAATGAAATTTATAAAATTATTTCCAAGTTGTATTGCTTGCTTTGACCATACTTCTTTTCCATTTTTAGTTTCAGTTAAGTCCTCAAAGTCTATAAAAGGAAGTAAAATAAGATTTCCTTTATCAATTGGAATAATTCCAGAAACTATTTCCCTGCCATTTTTGGTAGCTAATAATGGTTTCAAATTATCTGCATCTATGTAACATTTGAAAGATAATATTGAGCTGAATGTTTTAACTAATTCACTCATTGAGTTATCAATAACTTTAAATGATGAGCCATTCGTATTTGTTAATTTTATCTTTTCAATGAATTTGTAATTATTGTAAGAGTCAACATAATTTGTCCTTCTTGCATTTCGACCAGTTCCAGAAATATCGTATTTCCCAGTCTGAATAAAGAAGTCATAGAAACTGCTAACAATTACAAAAACATTTTTGCCCGATTTTATAAAAGATGAAATTTCTTTTTTCCAATACTCCGAATCCTCTTTTATTATTTTAGAACCGGTATCACCATAACTATCCTTTCCTTGATAGTTGCTTTCAATGTTAAGATAGCTGTCAAAAGGTTTTATGATTACTATATCACTTTCGTCAAGTGATAATTTTGTGTTAAAGAAACTATTAAATTTTCCTTGTCCAGGAATTTCAAAATTAATTGCTGTTATATGTTTCATAGGGTGTCTATAAAATTACTGCCAACATCCGTATTTACGGAAGTCTCTTTACTTTCAGGCAAACTTTCGTAAATATCGGCTATGTCTGGGAGTGCCTGAGCCCTAAATTGATACAGAGCCTTCATAGCCTGACTACGGATTGCCGTATCAAACATAGTATTTCTGACTAAATGTCCAAATTATCTAACGGGCTTTTTATCTGATCGAACCCTTTGGTAGTCAGGTGGGTATAAATCTCGGTAGTCTTGCTGCTTTCGTGTCCTAGCAGGAGTTGTATGTATCGTAGGTCGGTTCCGTTTTCGAGTAGATGTGTGGCAAATGAGTGGCGCAGCGTATGCACGGTTACGTGCTTTTTGATGCCTGCCTGCTCACAGGCCCGTTTTAGCACTAGTTGAATGCTTTTAGTGGAATAAGTGGGGCTGTCCTGACCTTCAAACAGGTAATGTATGGGTTTGTATTGACGATAATACTCACGGAGTAGTATCAGCATTTTTTGAGAGAGCAGCGTATATCGGTCTTTTTTACCTTTTGATTGCTCAATCCGTATTTGCATCCGGCTTGAGTCTATGTCCTTGATTTGTAGATTTATGGCTTCGCTAATACGCAAGCCAGACGAGTAAATGAGCATCAATACGGCACGGTGCTTAAGGTTTTTGACCTGAGCAAAGATGCGGGTAATTTCGTCGCTACTAAGCACTGTGGGTAGCTGGCGTTCTTTGGGAGGGCGTTGTAGGGTGTAGAGCTTTCGTTTTCCGCCGAGTACTTTCTCATAATAAAACTTAATGGCATTGATGGCCTGGTTTTGGTGCGAGGCCGATACCTTACGGTCAATGACCAGATACTGACAAAAAGCGATAATCTTACGGTCGTCTATCTGGTCAATATCGTCGGTGGGGTAGTAGTTGATGAACTCCTCAAACAAGCTGACATAGTTTTTTAGCGTCTGCTGACTATATCTTAATTCCTTCATTTTCAGTAGGTAGCTTTCTGGGCATGGCCTATAATTGGCTATTGATGAAGCCGACGGACGGGGTACTCGCTCAACGATGTCGGTGTTTTCCTGATAGCGCACAGGCAGATTATGCTGGGCGGCTGCTTCCCGAATTTGACTAACAATCCTGTCGGAATAGGGCAAGGTCCACCATTTGTTTTTAGCATCCCACTTGCAGAATGGTAAGGATTTGATAACCTTAACAAGAGCGGAGTGGTAGCCAAAAATAAGACGCAATCGGGTGGCATTATGCCGATAAATTAGTACTTCGCCAGCAGGTGTGCCAGCGAGTTGTGGAGACTGATTAGGTTGTATTACTGGTTGATGTTCAATGATTTGTGAAATCCGACTACCAAAATAGGTCTGAATTTGCTGAAAGTTGTCTTTGTAGTCTGGCACCGTCCAGAAGCGGCCTTGTTTATCCCAGCGAACAAACTGAAAACCGAGTATAAACCGAACATCAATGTCGTTTTTAGGCATTCTGATGAGGATTTTGTTGCCTAATTTCTCAATAACTACTCCCGTTGTGCTGGGCAACAATGTAGGCTCAGGTTTTATGCCCGTTGGTTTGGTTTCAGGAGCAGGCGTTGACAAATTCTCAGTGTGTTCGGTCAACTGTTGTTCCTGCCCTACGATAGTAATATCAGGGAATAAGGCCTTTAACTGATTGAATGCCTGCTGATTGTAAGGGATGTGCCAGGCCCTGTGGGTACGACTCCACCTGGCATCGGGTATTTGCCGAAGTATAGCTGCCATTTCCCGATTGTAAGGAAAATCAACCTTGATTCGGTCTTTATTATGATGATTGATTTTCAGAATATTAGGCATATTGAGTTTCGTAAATACAACTTGATTTGAGGAATAAACGAAACAAATTAAGGGAGTTCACTGGCCCCTGTATCGACTTTTCGATCCAGCATAATGAGTTGTTCGGCTACTATTTCGGTTACATATCGGCGGTTGCCGTCTTTGTCGTCATAGTGCCGTGTCTTCAATTTACCTTCGATATAAACAAGGCTGCCTTTCTGTAGGTATTTGTGGGCGAGGTCGGCCAGGCTGCGCCATAGCACTACCGTGTGCCATTCGGTGTTGTATTGGGGCTGACCGTTTCGGTCTTTGTATGCCTCAGTAGTGGCCAGTGTTAATTTAGCAACAGCTATGTTCCCATCAAGTTGTTGGTAGTCGGGGTCGGCACCGAGGTTACCAATGAGGGATACTTTGTTTAATCCGCGCATGTGACTATTCGTTACAGGTGAGAAATGCATTCATCAAAAACAACTAGTTGGCTAACTAGCGAAAGGATGGAAATTCAGGCGGGTTTTTCAGGAACAAGCCCGATATTTGCCCCTCCAAAACTAGACTGATAATCGGGCGGTTAGTAACCCGTTATCTTTTTGCCGATGTCTCAAAAAGTAGTTCTTGCCTTTAGTGGAGGTCTGGATACCTCCTTCTGCGTTAAATATCTGTCCGAAGACCGGGGTATGGATGTGTATTCGGTGCTGGTCGATACGGGCGGTTTTTCGGATGCCGAACTGAAAGCCATTGAAGAGCGGGCGTATTCGCTGGGCGTGAAATCGCATAAGACGATTTCGAAAACCGACGATTATTACCAGCAATGCCTGAAGTTTCTGGTGTTTGGTAATGTCCTTAAAAACAACACGTACCCGCTTAGCGTGAGTGCCGAACGGATTTTTCAGGCCATCGCTGCGGCCGAATATGCCCGTGAAATCGGTGCGTCGGCTATTGCTCATGGTAGCACCGGAGCTGGTAACGATCAGGTGCGGTTCGATATGGCGTTTCGGATCATAGCGCCCGATGCCGAAATCATCACGCCCATTCGCGATCTGCGGCTATCGCGGGAAGCCGAAATCGAATACCTTAAGTCGAAAGGGGTAGATCAGGAGTGGCACAAAGCGGCTTACTCGATCAACAAGGGTTTGTGGGGAACCTCAGTGGGCGGTAAGGAAACTTTAACCTCCGATCAGTTCCTGCCCGAAACGGCCTGGCCTACCCAGATCACCAAAACCGAGCCTGAAACCATTACGCTGACGTTCCAGCATGGCGAAATCCGGGGTGTTTCGGGCGCTACATTCTCGGAAATGTACCCCAACTCGGTCGATGCCATCCGCAAGATCACTGAAATCGCCGGACCGTTTGGTATTGGCCGCGACATCCACGTGGGCGACACCATTATTGGTATCAAAGGCCGCGTTGGTTTCGAAGCCCCCGCTCCGCTGATTCTGATCAAGGCGCACCACACGCTCGAAAAGCACGTACTGGGTAAGTGGCAACTGTATTGGAAAGAACAACTGGCCAACTGGTACGGGACTATGCTACACGAAGGTCAGTTTATGGACCCGGTAATGCGGAATATCGAAACCTTCCTGGCCGATTCGCAGGCGCATGTGTCGGGTAAGGTACACGTGCTGCTGGCTCCTCACCGTTTCCAGGTGCTGGGCATCGAGTCGGAGCATGATCTGATGTCGTCGAAGTTTGGTTCGTATGGCGAAATGAACAATGCCTGGACCGGCGACGATGTGCGGGGCTTCTCGAAAGTAGCCTCCAATCAGGTGATGATCTACGAGAAAATCAACAACCAGTGATCGGTAAAGCCCGAAAATACTGTGCTCCCCGGAGTGTAGCTTATCCATTGCAACTGCTCGATGTAGTGGTGGATGGCTATGCCCGGGGTAGCTATTCCCGTCGGGATTTTGGGCCGCCCAATCTGGATGCGCCCGTTATACTGGTGATGACATCGGGGCATCTGGGCGATGCGTTGATCGTATCGTACATTTTCCCGCTCATCCGGCAACGCTATCCCAATGCACAGATCGATGTGTTGGCCGGAAGCTGGTGTGATCCGATCTGGAAAGGAAATCCCTACATCCGGCGGATTGTCCATCTGAACCATCCGAACACTAACCGACGGCCGTTGTCGAAATGGCAGAAATGGCAGGAGTTTTACCAGACTACCAAAGCGGCCATCGCGACGCTTGAGGATACCATCTACGATTTTTCGATCGATGTTCGGTTTTCCGATTCGCCCATGCATTTTGTGTTGCCGTATTTGAAGGTGAAACGTAAAATCGGCTATGGCACACGCGGCTTCGGAGGACTGCTCGACGACGAGTTTTTTATGCCCGACGAGGAGGTTCACAACTTCGATCTGATACTGAAGCTGCTGAAACCTATGGGAATCGAAGCCGATTTGCGTACCGTAAAGCCCTATTTCATACATCCCGACGAATCCCCTGCCCAGTTGTGGGGTAAACTGGATCGGTCGGTTCCAACTCAAAAACCGATTCTGATCTTCCCGGAATCGGGCGATGAAGTGCGGATGTTGCCGCTGGAATATTGGAGTGAACTGGCGGTCCGTCTGCTGCAGGCAAGTAGCTCCCCGATTGTTTTTGGTGGTCAGAAAGCGTTTACGACAAACCTTTATGAGCACGTTCGGGCGGCTGAACCTGCCTTTGCCGACAGACTCATATCGGCCGTTGGTAAGCTAACCCTGCAAGATATGGCTAGTCTGAGCGAACAGGCAAAGGCTGCGTTTACGCTCGATTCGCTTCCCATGCACTTGTGTTGTTTGGGTTGCCCTACGCTTTCGTTTCAGAAACGTGGTATGGGTATTCAGTTTTTCCCCATTTCGAGCCAGCCAACGCTGGTGATCCACAATCATGAGCCGAGCCGATACCTTACCCTTGACCGTCCTAATTTCAAGAGTGAATATGTCACGATGTTTGACGATGCGGTGCTGGATCTGGCTATGGAATGGTTTCGGGCAATAACTGGTTAACTAGCTATGGCACAGAGATACACAGAGGGCTTATTAAAATTCTCTCTATGAATCTCTGCTTTTCTCCGTGTATCTCTGTGTTCCAATCCCTTTTAATAATGGAAAAAATTAACGTTGGTATTATTGGCGGAGCAGGCTACACGGGTGGCGAACTGCTGCGTATTTTGATTAACCACCCCTTTGTTAATGTTGCGTTTGTGCATAGTAAGAGCCAGGCTGGTAAACCCGTCTGGTCAACTCATACCGATCTGCTGGGCGATACCGATCTGACCTTTTCGGGCGAGGAAACAGCCGAACTGGTGGCGCAGGAAGGGCTGGATGCCATTTTCCTATGTTCGGGACATGGTGCATCCGCTACCTTTATGGCCGACCACGAGGTATCGGACGATGTGATGGTGATCGACCTCAGCGCCGACTTCCGCGACGAGCACGACGATTTTGTGTACGGTCTGCCCGAACTGCAACGCGAGCGGATTCAGGAAGCGACCCGGATTGCCAACCCCGGCTGCTTTGCAACCAGTATTCAACTGGCACTCCTGCCCTTGGCAAAAGCGGGTAAGCTGACCGATGCTGTACAGGTTAGCGCCATTACGGGCAGCACTGGAGCCGGACAGGCGCTGGTACCTACAACCGGCTTTACCTGGCGGAACAACAACGTGTCGATCTATAAAGCGTTTACGCACCAGCATCTGGCCGAAATTCGTCAAAGCCTGACCCAGTTAGAGCCTGATTTTAAGGCGGCTATCAATTTTGTCCCTTACCGGGGTGATTTTACGCGGGGCATCATGGCCAATGTGTACACGCCTTTTTCAGGGACACTGGACGAAGCCAAACAAGTCTACAAAGCCTATTACGAGAACCACCCGTTCACGCATGTCAGCGACACGCCCGTTGACGTGAAGCAGGTGGTGAATACCAACAAATGTTTGTTGCATCTGGAAGTACACGATGGTCAATTGTTGATTACGAGCGTGATCGACAATCTTACCAAAGGAGCTTCGGGCCAGGCTGTTCAGAACCTGAATCTGGTCTTCGGCTTGCCGGAAGATTCTGGCCTTCGACTGAAATCAGTGGCGTTTTGATAATGTAACGCGGCTGGAAAGCCGCAGCCTGGCGATTAAAATCACGGCTTTCCAGCCGCGTTACGGATATGTTCGAAACCGATCGGCTATTGCTTCAGGAGTTTACATTCGAGGATGCTCCGTTTATCCTGGAGTTGCTGAATACGCCAGCCTGGCTCCGGTTTATCGGTGACCGGGGCGTTCGAACGCTCGACGATGCCCGACAGTATATTCTGAATGGCCCTCTACACAGTTATGAACAGCATGGGTTTGGTCCTTATCTGGTCAGACTGAAAGAAGATGGCCTACCTATTGGTATGTGTGGGCTATTCAAGCGCGATACGCTGGAAGATATGGACATCGGGTTTGCTTACCTGCCCGAACACATTGGCAAAGGCTATGGTCTGGAGGCTGCCGCTACCGTGATGAATTTTGCTCGCGATGGGCTAAAGGCAACGCGTATAGTGGGGGTAGTAGACCCACAAAATGCCAATTCGATCCGGCTGCTCGAAAAACTGGGAATGCATTTTGTACAAGCCATTCGTCTGAATGGGCATGATGAAGAGTCTTGGTTATTTGCCAGTGGAAAGTAATTTTTTTCGACAGGATTCACAAGATTGACAGGATTTTTAAGACAACATATTTCGTAAATCCTGTCAATCTTGTGAATCCTGTCGAAAAACAAATTAGAGTCGAGCTAACGCATCCTGCCATTTTTTGAATGCTGTCCGATACACTTTATGCCGATGTAAGTCTGGTTCGAATGTTTGGCCGAAAGCGACTCGTTCGGCGGCTTCTTCCAATGTTTTGACGAGGCCGATGGCTTTCATGGTTAGCAAAATAGCCCCCATCGAACCACTTTCATTGCTGGCATTCAGCCGAACGGGTACACCTGCCATGTCAGCCAGCATCTGCACCCACAGCGTCGACTGAGCGAAACCGCCATTGGCGTGAATGACACGTGCCGAGCCAGTAAAATCAGTTAACAGTTCGTTGATACTAAGCAGGTTGAATAAAACACCTTCCAGTGCCGCCCGCACGAAATGGGCACGTGTATGCTGCCAGTCGACGTGTAGGTAAGCCCCCCGAACCGAAGCATCCCATAAGGGAGCCCGCTCTCCTTGCAGGTATGGGAGAAACAGCAAACCGTCGGAGCCGGGAGCAATGGTAGCGGCTTCGTCCAGAACGGTTTTCGTTTCCTGTTGAGTGAGCTTTTCAGATACCCATTCCAGTACATTGCCCCCATTATTGGTCGGTCCGCCTACGGCGTAATGACCCTCGTCCAGATAATAGCAGAACAGGCGAATTTGAGCATCACGGAGGGGCTTTCGAACCGTTTGGCGAATGGCACCACTCGTGCCGATGGTCAGCGTAGCCGTACCCCGCTTGATGGCACCAGCACCTAGGTTCGCCAGACATCCATCCGATGCGCCAATCAGTAGCGAAACCCCGGCGGGTAAATGCGTAGCTCGAGAGTTGGCATTTGGCTGGTAAGTTCGCTGGTAGGTTGTTGGAACAGGTGTCGAAAGCTGGTCGGGCCGCACACCGGCATAGTCTAGGGCTAGTTTACTCCACTCTCGGGCACCTTCATTGAACAGCCCTGTAGCCGTAGCAATCGAAAAGTCGACCTCGAAATCGCCTGTTAGCTTATACCATAAAAACTCTTTGATGGAACCAAAGTGAGCGGTCCGACGAAGCAGTCGGGGGTCATGTTCGCGTAGCCAGGCCAGTTTACAAAGAGGAATCATCGGATGCAGGGGCGTTCCGGTTTCCTGGTAGATCGACTTGCCTAAATCGGCTTTCGATGCTCGAAGTTCAGCCGCCTGTGCTTCGGCCCGATTGTCGGACCAGAGGATGGCATTACCCAGAGGCTTTCCATCGGTATCCATCGGCAGGAGGCTGTGCATGGCCGTGCAGAAAGCCAGATGGGTGATCGTATAACCCCCTTTGTCTGCTTCTCGGACAACCTCGGCAATCACGTCGACAAAAGCGGACCAGATTTCGTTGGGGTCCTGCTCGGCATAACCCGGCTCGGGATTCAGGGTCGTTAGTGGGGCTGATGCATGGGCCAGAATCTGACTCAGATCGGCAGGCATAGCTATTGCTTTTACATTCGTTGTGCCGACATCAACCCCAACAAAACAATTCATATACGTGGTGGTAATGAGTTATTACACAGAGACGCACGGAGGGAGCGCAGAGATACACAAAGCTTTATTTTATTCTCAGTGTATCTCCGGGCCTTTCCGTGTATCTCTGTGTTATAATTTTTAAGTCAACCGATAAAACGACACAGCGTTGGCACCAAAAACTTTCGCCCGTACTTCATCGCCCCAGGGGGCTACATACTCTTCGATCAATGTTTTGACCTGGGTGTAATTGGCGGCTACAAGACAAACCGGCCAATCAGAGCCAAATAGGAGCCGATCGGGACCGAATTGCTCGAAGACTACATCCAGATAGGGGAAAAAGTCCTGCTTGCTCCAGTTATGCCAGTCGGCTTCGGTAACCATTCCCGACAGTTTGCAGGAAACGTTCGGCTGGCTAGCCAGCTGGGTCATATAGTTTGACCACCGATTGATTTCCTTTTTCGTAATGTACGGCTTGGCGATATGGTCAATGACAAAGTTAACTTCAGGCACAGCCCGTACCAGCTGCAAAGCCGCTTTCAACTGACTGGGAAAGATCAGAATATCGTACGTCAGGCCAAACTTAGCCAGTTGGCGAATACCTTCAATAACGGTTGGCCGAGCCAGAAAATCGTCGGGTTCAGCCTGGGCAACGTGCCGGTAGCCTTTAATCTGGCTATGAGCCGATAAAGCGATCAGGCGTTCGTTTAATTGATCTGACTGCAAATCGACCCAGCCCACAACCCCTTTCACAATATCGTAGGATTGGGCCATGTTAACCAGAAACAGGGTTTCCTCTTCCGACTGTGACGCCTGCACGGCTACACAGCCATCGATACCGTTTTCTTTGAGTACGGGTTCTAAATCGGCCGGTAGAAAATCGCGCTGGATAACGGCCATATCGTCGGTAATCCAACTGTCACGAACGGGGTCGAAATGCCAGAAATGCTGGTGCGAATCGATGGTCATTGAAAACTTACGGCTACCTGCTTTTGTGAGCCCAATCCTTCAATGCCTAATTCAACCACATCGCCGGGCTTAAGGAAACGCTGGGGTTTCAGACCCATACCAACACCAGCAGGTGTACCTGTCGAGATCACATCGCCGGGAAGCAGCGTCATGAACTGGCTGATGTAGCTGACCAGCGTTGGTACGTTGAAAATCATGTCGTCGGTGTTCGAGTTCTGGAGTTGTTCACCATTTAGGTTCAGCCAGAGCGGAAGATTGTTTGGTTCAGGCACTTCATCTTTCGTAACCAGGTAGGGCCCGAGTGGGGCAAATGTGTCGGCGCTTTTGCCTTTTACCCATTGCCCGTTGCGCTCCAACTGCCAGGCCCGTTCGCTGTAGTCGTTATGAACGGCATAGCCCGCAATGTAATCGAAGGCGTCGTCCAGCTCAACGTAACTCGCCCGTTTGCCGATGATAATGGCCAACTCCACTTCCCAGTCCGTTTTTTCGGAGCGTTTGGGAATCACGATGGCATCGTTTGGGCCAGCTAGCGCCGTAGTCGATTTGAAAAACAGAATGGGTTCTGATGGAACGGGCGCATTGGTTTCAGCTGCGTGTTTGGCGTAGTTCAGGCCAACGCATACGATTTTAGAAGGTCGTTTTACGCAAGGACCGAAGCGGTCGGGCGTTACTTCGGGGCAGGTATGCGCATGGGCCGTTAGCCAGTGAGCGAGTCGTTCCGGGCCATTGCTGGCGAAAAAGGATTCGTCATAATCTTCGCCAAAGTGGGTCACATCGATATGCTGGCCGGTGGGCAATACAACACCAGGGTGTTCGTGGTCGGGCAAGCCGAAGCGGAAAAGTTTCATGCGGTAAAATTCAGATTTTTTTTAATAAAAGACGTCTTCAACTTCTTTTTAATCAGGTTGCCATCAACTTCAGAGGGTTTTTGATCAATGGGGGTCAAGAATAAGGTGATTAAGGGTAATTTGAATGATAGCAGGAAAAAGCTGTAATATTGCCTGTCGTTAAAGCACACTATACACTTTGATGACTCAATATGACAAGCCCTGTTCGTTCTGATATACTCGATACTGAGCTATGGAACGCCTTTCGGCAGGGCGATGAGGTCGCGTTTGGGCAGATTGCACAACGATATTATAAAAGTTTGTTCAGTTACGGGGCAAAGTTTTCGAAAGACCGCGAGTTCGTCAAGGATTGTTTGCAGGATTTATTTATGGAACTCTGGTACAGGCGCGAAACCCTGGGCGATACGGAGTTTGTCAAGTTCTACCTGCTTAAATCGCTCCGTCGGAAGATTTATAAGGAAAGCCTTAAACTCCAATGGCTTACCAGCGAAGAAGAACTGGACTTCGATGCCGATATACTGGAGGAACTTTCTATTGAACAGCAGATTATTGAAGGTGAAACCCATACGCTACAGCTACAGCAACTGAACCGGCACCTGGCTACGCTCTCTAAACGCCAACAGGAAATTATTTACCTGAAATTCTATGAAGGGCTTGAAAATGAGGCCATCGCGCAGGTGATGTCTATTTCAAGACCCGCCGTAGCCAACCTGCTTTACCGAACAGTACAGGAGTTAAAAAGCAGGTTATAAATGTATCTTTTGCTGGCTCGGCCCACTCATTGAAAAAAAATCTGTTTTTTTTTGATTATTCCCCGACAAAGGCTGCCTATGTATGATAGAAGCCTTTGTTATGATGGAACACTACGCCGACTATTGCCTTGAAGATTTTGTATTAGATGCGCGTTTTCAGCGTTGGGTTCGCTATCAGCCTGCCGATGAGGAAAGCTTTTGGCAAGCGTTTCTTGAACAGCATCCGCAACAGGCGCAGGACATTGAACGCGCCAGAACATTGCTGCAAAGCGTGTATCGTCGTTATGAAAGCCAACTGAGTGATTCGGAAATTAATAGTGAGATCCAGAAGTTGGTTGCCAAGGCAAGGGCCAGTAAAGAAACAAGCATCGATAGAATTCCCACTGATGATGACTTGCCCGCACCAAAAATTATTTCGTTCAGGGGGCCGTATGGCTGGCTGCTGCGGGCTGCTATGGTTATTCTGGTGCTGGGCGTTGTGGGCTGGATGTGGCTGGCTCAATCGCCCAAAAGTGCCTACGATCAGCGGGTGGCGGGGCAGTCGTTTGTCGAGCATACGAATCAAACTCATACTTGGCAGCTTGTTCGGCTGGCGGATGGCACCCGCGTAACGCTGGAGCCACATGCCCGGTTGAGTTATCCAGAGCCATTTTCGGCCACTAAACGCCAGGTTTATCTATCCGGGACTGCTTTTTTTGACGTTGCAAAGGATGCGAAACGGCCGTTTTTGGTGTATGCCAATGAGCTGGTCACGAAGGTGTTGGGGACTAGCTTTATCGTGAAGGCCCCCGATCGATCTGCCCAAACCATTGTAGAGGTAAAGGAAGGACGAGTATCGGTGATGGAAGCAGCAAATGATCCGGCACAACAACTTGAGTCGAGCCGGGAGCTAACGGGGCTGATTTTAACGGCAAATCAGAAAGTGATCTTCGAACGGGATCAGGAACGCATGGTTAAAACGTTGCGGGATGTGCCTGAAGTTGTTTCCTCGGCAAATCAGACTCCGACATTTCAATTTAAGGATACACCAATTTCGGAGGTGTTAACCGAGCTGGAGCAGGCGTATCAGGTTGACATTCTGTTCGATAAAGACGTGTTGAGCCATTGCCCGCTGACGGCTACACTGACCGACCAGCCACTTTTTGAAAAACTGACCGTAATCTGCGAAGCGATCGGTGCCCATTATGAAGTGCTGGATGGGCAGATCGTAGTCGACAGTAAAGGCTGTAAATAATAGTCTATCAATAAATTGTGTACCATTTCTCACCTGTTTCTGCCCTATGTCTGTAATGTAACCCTGCCTTTTCAATGCAAAAGAGCACCAGTGGTTCCAGCACTGGTGCCCTACGTCTGATTCCCCGCCACTTTTTGCCTGATCGAACATCTTCTACAAAGATGACGGGGCTTGCTGTATCAAAATTTTCACCTTAATACAAAGCCAAAACAATGAAAAAACGACTATACTTCCAAATAGTCCTGACCCTTATGCGCCTGTCGCTCACTCAATTCATTTTTATTGCCTCGTTTGTGAGCGGTGCTTATGCTATCGATGGCAAAGCCCAGGAGGTGTTGCAGCAAAAAGTAACTTTCCACTCGCAAAAACAGAATGTAGAGCTGTTACTGTCCCATCTCGAAAAACAAGTCACAGCCCGTTTTGTGTTTAGCGGGAAGCTGATTCAGGCTGATCGAAAAGTTAGCATTCATGCTGAGCAACAACCACTGGTTAGGGTGCTCGATGAACTACTTACTCCGCTGGAACTAAACTATCGGGTTTCGGGTAAACTCATCATTATCACGCCAAGCCCTAAACCGGAGGCTCCAGCAACCAAAGAAGCCCCCAAAGCCAATCATACGATTAAGGGCCGGGTCACCGACGCCAAAGGTGAACCCATGATCGGAACGACCGTTATGCTCAGTTACCAGAATATGGGCCAAGTGACCGATCAGAGCGGAACATTCGCCTTCAACAACATTCCCGAAGGAGTATACACGCTTAGCCTGAGCAGCATTGGATTTATTACGTTAAAAAAGGACGTGGCCGTTGGGGCTAATGATGTTCAGCTTGAACTGACTTTGCAGGAAGATAACTTACAGCTAGAGCAGGTCATTGTTACCTCGAATGGGTCCCCTAAAAAGAAAATAGAGTCCAGCGTAGCGATTTCAACGGTAAATGCCAAACAGCTTAGCCAACGCCCACCACTCAACAGCACAGATATGCTGAAAGCCATTCCGGGATTGTCGCCGGAAGCCAGTGGCGGAGATGGACCCGGCAGTGTACGGGTGCGTGGTTTGCCAGGTGGAGGGTACGTATTTATGGGTGTCATGGAGGATGGATTGCCTGTATTGCCAACTGGCTTCAGTAGTATCCCTTCGGCCGACCAGTACTATAAAGTTGACTTAACCGTAAAAACGGTAGAAGCCGTTCGGGGTGGGCATGCCGCTATTCTACTGGCCAATACACCGGGTGCGCTGATCAACGTAATTTCGAATACGGGTACTGATCGACTGTCGGGGAAAGTAAAAGTGACGCGCGGTTTGTCGCAGAATGCCAATCGGTTCGATTTTAATCTGGGCGGTCCTTTGGCGCCTAAGCTCAAATTCAATGTGGGCGGTTTTTATAGGGCCGATGATGGCATACGGCCCCCTTCGTACCGGGCTAACGACGGCGGTCAACTAAAAGCGAATCTGACGTACCAGTTTAAGCCCAATAGTTATATCAGGGTGTATGGCAAATATCTGAACGACAAGACGTCATGGCTGGTACCGGCTTACTATAGTTATGACGGTTCAGGCACGGGCAAGGCATTGCCTTCGTTCGATTTGCTGACCCAGACGCTGGCTACCCGCGATACAAAAGTCAGTGTGAAGGCGCCCAATGGCATTACATATAACTATGATCTGGCTGATGGTTTCCACACAAAGTCGCTGGCTGGAGGGGTCGAATTCAAGCATACGACGCAAAACGAATGGACGATAAAAAATAACCTGCGCTATCAACAAACGGACGGTAGTTTCAATGGCGCCATCGTAACGGCTGCATCAGCCTACCGCAGCGATGCAAAGTATTACTATCTGGGGGGGCAGCAACTGATTAGTCCAACCGGCTACTATACAGGTCAGTCGCTTACGGCGACAACCAATGCCGATAAGCAATTTGCCGATAACCTGGATATCACCAAGCAGATTAAGAACCATGCGTTATCGATTGGGGCTGGTATTCATACGTATGAT
>Ga0209933_1001409_pt1 | contig 22661 bp, 25 predicted proteins | sample ThiBiot_300_biof_FD_183944 | JGI IMG/M metagenome (GOLD analysis project Ga0209933, IMG submission 183944) | Wastewater bioreactor microbial communities from Cape Town, South Africa - Thiocy_cont_300_biof (SPAdes) | ecosystem: Engineered > Bioremediation > Thiocyanate > Unclassified | place...
AACCTGACCCGCCGTGAAGGGACCGATATTCAGAATATGATCGGGCTCCGGCTCGCGGAAGAATTCGCACGTCGCACGCGCGATGGCGTACCAGATGAGCCAGATTCCGGTGACGAGGCCCGGGCGTTTCAGCGCCAGCAGGCGATGCGTCGCGAAGCGGATGATGATCCACATCACGAGGCCTTCGAGCGCCGCCTCATAAAGCTGGCTCGGATGGCGCGGATCGGGTCCGCCATTCGGAAACACCATGCCGACGGCCGCCGTCGTCGTGCGTCCCCAGTGCTCGGCATTGATGAAGTTCGCGATGCGGCCGAAGAACAGCCCGATCGGAACAGCCGCACAGCACAGGTCCATCACGGATCGTGCGGAAACCTTGAATACGCGCGAGAAGAGCAGAATGAAAAGTCCGGCCGCGATCAGCGCGCCGTGGAAGCTCATGCCGCCCTTCCAGACTTTCACGATCTCGGCCGGGTTCGCAAAGTAGAATTCGGGATCGTAGAGCAGCACCTGCCCGAGGCGGCCGCCGATGATCACCGCGCCGGTCATGTACAGAAGCAGATCGTCGACGCGCTCGAGCGTCATGGGCGGCTTGTCTGCGAACCAGAGCCTTGGCGTCGAGATCAGGCGGCGGATATACAGCCAGCCGAGCACAAGGCCCGCGAGATACGCGATGCCGTACCACTTGATCGAGATCGGCCCATACTCGATCGCGATCGGATCGATGTTCGGATACGTCAGAAGGGCGAGGGGTGTCATCGATGCTCCAAAATCAGGTCCGGCCCTTCATGAACAAGCCCGCCGAGGTTGTTTGGGAAGGCACGGTTAATGTCAAGCACGGCCAAGGCCCTGCGGCTGCCACGGATATCCGCTCTCTTGCGGTCCGCACCCGCAATGGCCATAGTCGATGCGAGCCCTGAAGTCTTTGAGACCCGATATGACCCAGACGACAAACAAACTGTTCGACGACTTTGCCAAGCTGATGACGGAAGCCGCTGGTGCGGCAGAGGGCGTCCGGCGTGAGACGGAAACCGTGATCAAGGGGCAGGCCGAGAAGTTTCTTCGCGACATGAATGTCGTGACGCGTGAGGATTTCGAAGCCGTGCGCGAAATGGCGCAAAAGGCGCGTCAGGAGAACGAAGCGCTCGCCGCCCGCATCGCCGCGCTCGAAGCCGCGATCGCCAAGCCGAAGACGGTCTGACGCATCCCGCCGGCCGACGCTCCGCTGCATCCACAGATTAGACGGCGTTTTCTACAGTTCGCTGCGCGACACGCATTGCAGACGCGCATATGCCCGCGCTTCGCCACTTTCACCGTGGACAAGGTTCGCGCGCCAAAGGCGTCAGCTTGCGACTCGTCGAGGCGTCTGGTTTTGTCCGGCGCAGCGAAAAACGGCGAATTTGCTGATTTGATAGAGCCGTTTCGCAAAACCCATTCGTCTCGCGGCAGACTGGAGATCGATACACATGGCAGTTGCGGAACAGAAAACTGACCGCGTCCTGAATCCGATCGATCTCATCGAGCAGCTTGCGAACGGCCATGACTGGCCACACGACCGCGCCAGCGACGAAGAAATGACTCTCATCGTTGCCGGGACCTGGGCCGACTATCACATCTCGATCAACTGGCGCGAAGACCTCGAGGCTCTGCATCTCGCATGCGCCTTCGACTTCCGCGTTCCGGAAAATCGCCTGACGGAAATGTACCGGCTCGTCGCGCAGATCAACGAGCAGCTTTGGCTCGGCCACTTCGATCTCTGGACGCGGGAAGGCCTCGTCATGTTCCGCCACGCGCTGCTGCTCAACGGCGCGGTCGCGACGGTCGCCCAGTGCGAGGCCATGCTCAAGGCGGCGCTGGAAGGCTGCGAGCGCTATTACCAGGCCTTCCAGTTCGTCGTGTGGGCGGGTAAGGAGAGCCGTGAAGCCCTGGTTTCGACCATGTTCGAGACGCAGGGACAGGCTTAATCCGGGCGTTTCTCGCCCAAGGTATATCGCGTTATGTCCTTTAAACTGGATGGCCCGGTCGTCCTCGCCGGCGCCGGCAAGATGGGCGCCGCGCTGCTCGCGGGCTGGATCGCTCGCGGGCTTCAGCCTCGCGACGTCATCGTTCAGGAACCCAATCTCGCAGGCGACGCAGCCGAGCTGCAGCGTCAGCACGGCTTCAGCGCCGTGGCGAACCTTGAAGACTTGCCATCGCCGCCGTCCGTGATCGTCGTCGCGGTCAAGCCGCAGGCGATGGACGCGGTATTTCCCGAGCTTGCCAAACACGCGGGGCCGGCGACGGTGGTGATGTCGATCGCGGCAGGCAAGTCGATCGCTAGCTTCGAGCGCCATCTGCCATCGGGAACGGCCGTCGTTCGCGCCATGCCGAATACGCCGGCCGCCATCGGTCGCGGCATCACCGGAGCCGTCGGCAACGCCCACGTCACCGAGGCGCAGAAGGATCTCTGCACAAGCCTGCTGAGCGCGGCGGGCGAGGTGGTCTGGCTGACCGATGAAGCGTTGATCGATGCCGTGACCGCCGTGTCCGGATCAGGTCCGGCTTACATCTTCCTGCTCGCCGAAACCTTGGCCCGCGCGGGCGAGGCGGCTGGCCTCGACGCCGCGACGTCGATGCAACTCGCACGCGCGACCGTTTCGGGCGCGGGCGAACTTCTGCATCGCTCGCAATCCGATCCGGCGACGCTTCGGCAAAACGTGACCTCGCCCGGTGGAACGACGGCCGCGGCTTTGTCGGTCTTGATGCGGGAGAAGGGCGGTCTGCAGGACTTGCTGACCGAAGCCGTGCTGGCTGCAAAAAAACGAGGCCGCGAACTCGGAAGCTGACGGGGCTGGGTAGTCCGTCAAAATCCATGTTCGCGGCCGATTTCTCCCGAATGGGCTGGCGACCCACGGCGATCGGGATTTCGGATCCGGAGACTGAAGGCTTGGAGGACACCTTGCCGAAGTCGAAGAAACGCCAGAACCGATGCGCCAATGGTGTAATATCATAACATAACGGTCAACTCACAAGGCTGTGTTCCAGCCAGTGAAGAAACGTAAGTAATTGAGTTATTTAGAGTATTACTGTGGAAGCGAGATGATCGCGCGCAGCCCGCCGATCGAGCTCTGCCCAAGCGCAATTTCACCCCCGTGGCTTTTCGCGATGTCACGCGCGATGGCGAGCCCAAGGCCGCTGTTGCCTTCATCCTGATTGCGCGCGTGGTCGAGCCGGTAGAACGGCCGGAACACGTTCTCGCGCTCCGACTCCGGAATGCCGGGACCATTGTCGTCGACCTCGATCCGCACCCACTGACCCTCGGGCGCGACGCGGATGATGATGTGATCGCCGAAACGTGCGGCATTGGTGACGAGGTTCGTGATCGCGCGCTTCAGAGCCTGTCGCTTCAGCGGCAACACGATATCGCCCTTGCTCTTGCGCACCTTGAGATCGATCGTCGCCGCGTAGATCGAAGCTTCGTCGACGATCTCCTGTAGTAGCTCCGGCAAGTCCGTCGGCTTCGCTTCCTCGCCGCCGTCGCCCTTCGAGAAGGCGAGATAATCTTCGAGCATGTGCTGCATCTCGTTGACGTCGGTCGAGAGCGCGCGCGTTTCCGGCGTATCTTCGAGCAGCGCGAGTTCCAGCTTGAATCGCGTCAACACCGTTCGGAGATCGTGACTGACGCCGGCCAGCATGGTCGTGCGCTGTTCGACGTGCTGCTTGATACGGTCGCGCATTTGCAGAAACGCGACGGCGGCCTGCCGGACTTCGCGTGCGCCGCGCGGCTTGAAGTCCTCCGAGATCGCGCGGCCCTTGCCGAACGCGTCGGCCGCATCGGCGAGACGCAAAATCGGACGGATCTGGTTGCGAAGAAACAGGATCGCAACGGTCAGCAGAATGACCGACGATCCGACCATCCACAGCAGGAAGATGTGCGAGTTCGAAGCATACGTCTGGCTGCGCGTCGCGACGAAGCGCAGGATGGCGTCGTCGCGCTTGACGCGGATTTCGACGTTCTGGGATTCCCCGACGGTATCGATCCAGAACGGCAGCTGCACATGCTTTCGAAGCTCATTCGAAAGCGCCTTGTCGAGCAGACGGAAAAACGGCTTCGGTCCGGGCGGCGGCAGATCCCCCGGCGGCAGGATTTCCATTTTGAGGTTCAGCCTGTCACGCGCGAGATCGACGATTTTCTGCGCGTTGTCGGCTTTCGGCAGATCGCTGTAGACATCGATCAACGCTGCGATATCGCGCGCCGTCGCCTCCGAAAGACGGCGCGTCACCGCCTGCCAATGGCGTTCCATGAACGCGAACGCGATGACGCCTTCGAGCACGACGATCGGCGTGATGATGATCAGCAGCGCTCGCGCATAAAGCCCTTTCGGCAGCATCTCACCGGCAATGTTGGTGAGACGCAGGACATGGGGATGCTCGCGGATGCGCCGGTAGAGCGACAGGTCCTTTTGGGAGTCGGGCGTCGTTTCGTTGATAACCGCCATCGCCGTTTCGATTTGCCTATGCTTTGGAGACGACGAAGCGCATCACGCGTCAATCGGTATAAAGAATATAGCCCTTGCCGCGAACCGTTTGCAGATAGACCGGGTTCGATGGATCGGCCTCGATCTTGCGACGAAGACGGTTGATTTGCACGTCGATCGCGCGTTCGCTGCCTGTGCTGTCGTCGCTCGAAAGCTCGTGCCTCGGAACGGCGACGCCGATGCGCTGGGCAAACAGCCGCAACAGGTCGCGCTCGCGCTCGGTCAGCTTGATCGTATCGTCGTCGCGTCGGAGTTCGCCGCGCGTCGTGTTGAACACGCAGCCGCCCATGCGGATCTCGTCTCGCGTCGCAGTTGGCGTCTGGCCGCGCCGAAGAATGTTGCGCAGTCGAAGCAGCAGCTCGCGCGGCTCGAACGGCTTCGAGACATAATCGTCGACGCCGGCTTCGAGACCCGAGATGCGATCCTCCGCATCGGCGAGCGCCGTCAGCATGCAGATCGGAACGGGGCGGGTCGCCTTGAGATCGCGCGCGAGAGTCAGGCCGCATTCGCCGGGCATCATCACGTCGAGCAGCACCAGGTCGAACGAAAGCCCGCGCATGAACGAACGCGCCGCGGCGGCATCCTGAGCTTCTGTGACGCGGAATCCGTTGCTCTTCAGAAAACGTCCGAGCAAGGCTCTGATCTTCTGGTCGTCGTCGACGACGAGAATGTGGGGAGCGTTATCAGCAAGCAGTTCGGCGCGATCCTGCATAACTGCACCTCTCATCCGTGGCTTTCGGTTTCCCCCGCAATGTCGGCGTGCGGGCCTTTGATCAAGACTTCAACGAGCGGGCGATCCTTTTCGGTAATCATAGCGAAAAGGAACTTGCGCGCGAGTTGATCCGCTCCGGGACCAAGCGTCGCGAGCGCTTCGGCAACGCGTTTGACCTGAATTTGTGTCAGTTTATCGGTCAAGCGCGTGCCTTTCGCCGACAGATAAAGCCGCCGCTCCCGCCGATCCTCGCTGCCGGCGCGCTGAATGACGAAGCCCTCGTCGACAAGCTGCTTCAGAACGCGCGCCAGCGACTGCTTGGTGATCTTCAGAATATCCAGCAATTCCGCGACTTTCAGGCCGGGATTGCGATGAATGAAATGCAGCACCCGATGATGCGCCCGCCCGAAGCCGTACTGTTCCAGCATCGTGTCGGGGTCGCGGGTGAAATCGCGGTAGGCGAAGTAGAACAATTCCACGCAGGAAATGATCTCGGGGTCGATGCCTTGCGCCCCGCCGTCAGGAGGGGCGCCGGCTGAGCCCCGGGCTTTTGCGCGACGGGCAGCGATGCCTTCAGAATTTATGTCAGTCATGTTGACTTATTGGTCCCAATCGTATTCTGTTTCAAGCCAAATCGCGGGATAGCAGCAGGTCTTGTGCCCTTGCGAGCGACGCGCCCAAGGACTAAGCGTCTTCCAAACGATCGGGCAGCCGCCGCACGCCACGAGGCCGCGGAACAGACGATAGCGCCGCGATTCCGCCAAACGATAATAACCAGCGAAGGACTCTGACGGGCATGGCCGACCTCGTTCCTTATCACGATCGCGATGGGCTGATCTGGATGGATGGGGCTCTGCTCCCCTGGCGCGACGTCAAGGTCCACGTCCTGACCCATGCCCTGCATTACGCCAGCGCGGTCTTCGAGGGCGAGCGTTCATATGAGGGTGAAATCTTCAAGCTCACCGAGCATTCCGAGCGCCTCGTCGAAAGCGCCAAGATCCTGGATTTCGACATTCCCTATTCGGTCGCCGAAATCGATCAAGCCTGCCGTGATACCGTCGCAGCCAACAAGCTGTCCGATTGCTACGTCCGGCCGCTCGCCTGGCGCGGCAGCGAGCAGATGGGCGTTTCCGCCCGCCAGACCAAGATTCATCTGATGGTCGCAGCGTGGAATTGGGGATCGTATTTCCCGATGGAGCAGCGCCTCAAAGGCATCCGCATCACGCATGCGCAATACCGCCGTCCCGATCCGGCCTGCGCGCCCGCGAAAGCCAAAGCCGCCGGTCTTTACATGATCTGCACCATCGAGAAGCACCGCGCCGAGCGTGCGGGGTATTCCGATGCGCTGATGCTCGACTACCGCGGCCGCGTTGCCGAGTGCACCGGCGCCAACGTCTTCCTGATCAAGGACGGCGTCATCCACACGCCTGAGCCGGACTGCTTCCTCGACGGCATCACGCGCCGCACCGTCATCGACCTCGCGAAGGCGCGAGGCATCGAGGTCATCGCGCGCGCCATCATGCCCGAGGAACTTGGCAGCTTTACTGAATGCTTCATCACTGGCACGGCGGCGGAAATCACGCCGGTGTCCGAGATCGGCGAGCATCACTACAAGCCGGGCAAGATCACCGAAACGTTGCTCAATGATTACACGGAACTCGTGAAACCGAAGAAGCGCGTAGCGGCCGAGTAACCACGCGCCCGTTTTCACCCGTCGCCATCTTGCACAGTCGCTCATATGGGCCGATGCTCGGTCCATGTGTGCAACGGGCGGTGCTCGGATGTCGAAAGTCCTGTCTGCTGTAATGCTCGCCTTCGTGGCCGTCTCGTTCGGCGGCGGAGGCCTACGCGCCCAGGAAGGCCCGGGCGGCGCCATCAATCCCAACCGCGACTGCCAAACAATTCTTACATGCAACTTCCGCAAGGGCGGAAGCTGGCGCGGCTGCGTCTCATCCTATTCCTGTCGCAAGTGCGAATTCGTCCCCGCACCCTGTTCGATTGTCGGTGGAAAGAAACGCCGACTCTGCCGTCAGCTCCAGTGCGATTGGAACGGTACGTAAGCTTCAGGGATGAAAAGCTGGAAGCCTAGTTGCGATCTCGCAGGATCAACGGCGCGCATACGATAGCGAGGAACACCGCAATCGTGACGCCGATGATAGCGGTCGTGAGAGCCGATAGCGGACCGCTGATCCACATCGCGACGACATTGATCAGCACGCACCATACCGCTGCTGGAACGATCGAAGCGACAGCAAGCCCGATCAGTTGTGCACGGCTGACCTGCTGCCGTTTCTCCGGCGCAAATCTCGCAACTGCACTTGTCACGACGGCTCGCATTTTCGCGTGTGCTCCATTTGCAGCCAGAGCCCGATCCCCGATTAGCTTGAGTTTTTTAACTAAGCTAGGAACGCGCGATAAACTGCTGGTTAAAACTCACGAACAAATTGTACGAGACGTTGTCTCTATTGAAAAAAACCGGCGCACTTGTCTCTACTTTGGGTTTAACGCTCTCCGATGGTGGTTGTTTCCAATTCGGAGGCGAATCACCAAGCAAGCCTAACGCAGATTCTGGAATTCATCAGCTTGGGTACAATTAATGATCCCCGACATTTTTGACGTCGCGATAATCGGCGCCGGTCACAATGGTTTGACCAGCGCGGCCTATCTCGCAGGCGCGGGATTGCGAGTCGTCGTTCTCGAGCGCAATGGCGTTGTGGGCGGCGCCGCCGTGACCGAGGAATTTGCTCCGGGGTTTTCTAACTCAGTCGCCTCGTACACCGTCAGCCTACTCAATCCAAAAGTCATCGCCGATCTCGATCTGCATCGGCATGGCCTTGAAATCATCGAACGCCCTGCCGCGAATTTCTGGCCCGTGGACGACACGCGGTCGCTGCTTGTGCCGTACGATCCAGTCGCGCGCCGCAACGCATTCGCATCTTTCTCATCGAAGGATGCAGACCGGCTCGAGTCCTACGACAACGAACTCACACGCGCGGTCGACGTCTTGCGCGACCTCATCACACGCACGCCGCCGAACGCTGGCGGCGGCATTCTCGAATTGATCAAGGCCGGAACGATCGGCCGTCGGGTTCTCAATCTGTCGCTTGCCGATCAACGTCTCCTGCTCGAATTGTTCACGGCAAGCGCCGCCGATTTCCTCGATCGCCGCTTCGAGAATGAAACCGTTAAAGCCGCGTTTGCTTTCGACGGCATCGTCGGCGCCTATGCCGCGCCATCGACGCCGGGCACGGCCTACGTGCTGCTGCATCACTGCTTCGGTGAGGTGAACGGCAAGCCCGGACGTTGGGGTCACGCAAAGGGCGGAATGGGCGCCATCACGCAGGCGATGGCGCGGGCGGCGCAATCGCGCGGCGCGATCATTCGCGTCAATGCGCCCGTCGAACGCGTGCTTGTCGAAAGAGGACGCGCCGCGGGACTCGTGCTGAAGTCAGGCGAGATCGTGAAAGCGCGCGCGGTCGCGGCCAATGTCGGACCGAAGCTTCTCTTCCGCGATCTCATCGCAGCCGGCGATGTCGATCCCGAAACGCGCGAAACGTTTCTCGCGATCAAGACCGGCTCTGGCACGTTCAGGATGAACGTCGCCCTTTCGGAACTTCCGGATTTCACGAGCAGGCCGGGAAAACATTTGGGTCCGCATCACGGCTCCGGCATCGTCATCGGCCCGACGCTTTCCTATCTCGAACGTGCCTATCTCGACGCGCGCACGCATGGCTGGTCGCGCGAGCCGGTCGTCGAAATGCTGATATCGTCAACGTTCGATCCATCTCTCGCGCCGCCCGGACGCCACGTCGCGAGCCTTTTCGTGCAACACGTCGCGCCGAAGCTGCCCGACGGCCGAAGCTGGTCGAATGCGTACGAGAGCGAAGCCTTCGCCGATCTCGTCATCGAGACGGTGACGCGTCACGCACCGAATTTCAAATCTTCCGTCGTGGCCCGCCAAGTGCTTTCACCGCTCGATCTCGAACAGCGCTTCGGCCTCGTCGATGGCGATATCTTTCATGGACAGCTCGGCCTCGGGCAGCTCTTTTCGGCGCGCCCCGTTCTGGGCTATGGCAATTACCGGATGCCGCTGCCGGGCCTTTATCTGTGCGGCTCCGGCGCACATCCGGGAGGCGGCGTCACTGGCGTGCCCGGCATGAACGCCGCGCGGGAGATCGTCAAGGACATGAAGCGCTGGCGCTCGAAGAGGTGACGAGATGCACGTTGCGACGTGTGTGATTGCGAGTGTCGGCGGTTCCGATGCCGACGGCCTGACGGTCGCTGCGGCGGTCGAGGGGGCATAGCGTGCGCATTACCCCGGCGCTGGAGATCGACGAAGCCGAGATCGAGGAACGCTTCATCCGGGCCTCGGGACCTGGCGGACAGAACGTCAACAAGGTTTCGACCGCAGTCGAATTGCGCTTCAATCTCGCGGCCAACCGCTCGATCCCGGATTTCGCGCGCGGCAAGCTGAAGCGTCTCGCCGGACGACGCCTGACGACCGAAGGCATCCTCGTCATCCAGGCCGATCGCTTTCGAAGCCAGGATCAGAACCGGTCCGATGCGCGTGCGCGTCTGCAGGAACTGATCGTCGAGGCGCTAGAACGTCCGAAACCGCGCATCAAAACCAAGCCGTCACGCGGCGCGCGCGAGGAGCGCGTCAATTCCAAAACCGCGCGAGGCAAGGTCAAGAAAATGCGCAGCCGCAAAGTCGATTTCGATTGAGCGGGCAGATCACCTGCGCGCGGCTTGCCGAAGCCTGTTGTTTTGAGAAACCTGGTAGCGGGAGGCGGACTTGAACCGCCGACCTGCGGATTATGAGACCGCCGCTCTAACCACCTGAGCTATCCCGCCACACTGTCCGTCATGCGGACATCGAGCGCCCGTCTATAGGGAGCGTAATATCATCCTGTCAACCGGCGCTTCGCGCGCCGGCGACCGAAGTTGAAGTGATCAAACCATCTTTCCGGATTCGGAGCGATCCGCGCCCTTTACTCGGCCGCAACCGGCTGCTCGGCAGCCGATGTCAGCTTGCGGAAGCGCATCATCGTGAACAGGCCCAGCGGACGCAGGGACTTGCGATCCACCAGCTCGAGGTCGTCGCACACCATCACGCGCGACACGTCGAACACCGAATGCCAGCCGACGAGATCGGCGAACGGCGCCATTTGCCGCTCGACCCAGCCGCGGACGCCTTGCTCCTGGCTGAAGTGGTTGACGAGCATGACTTCGCCGCCCGGCTTCGTCACGCGTGCGAGTTCCAGCATGACCTGCCGGGGGTCGGGAACGACGGTGATGACATACATCGCGACGACGGAATCGAATGAATTGTCCGGGAAGCGAAGGCTGCCCGCGTCCATCTCGTACAGACCCGAGACGTTGACGAGCTGCTCGTTCTTGACGCGCTCGCGAGCCTTTTCGAGCATCTCCGGCGCGAGGTCGATACCGACGATGTCGAGATGCTTCTTGTAGGAGGGAAGCGACAGCCCGGTTCCGACGCCGACTTCGAGCACCCGGCCCGAGCCGCTGTTGATGATCTCGACCGCATGGCGGCGACCGGCCGTCGACACGGCTCCGAACGTGTAATCGTAAACCGGCGCCCAGCGGCGATAGGCATCGCGAACGGCGCCTTCATCGAGTTGAACGGCTTTTGGCTCGAACCGCCTTTTCGCAACACCGGCTTGAGCGCCAGCTGCGCGCCGAAAATCCGATCCGTTATCGCCCACCGCCTTCTCCATCACTGTGTAACGCGCGTCCCGACTATCTCGGCGCCTCGGCCAGAGTATGGCCTTGTGCGCGATAGTCCCCTTGATTTGCAGCTTTCACCGTCTTTGCGATCCAACCGCCGCCGAGCACGCGGGCTCCAGGCTCCTGGCTGGCATAAAACACGCAGGCTTGCCCGGTCGCAATACCTTCTTCCCCGTCGTGCAGCTCGACTTTGCCGCCGGTCTCGCCATCGGCTGTCACCAGCGCGGCGCGAAGCTTTTGCGAGGAGCGCATGCGCACGAAGAGTTCCAATCCGTTCGCGGCGCTTTCCGCGAACGAATTTTCCCCGAGCCAGTTGACGTCGCGCAAGATCAGTCCGGTCGTCGTCAGCGCCGAGCGCGGCCCGACCACGACTTCATTTTTCGCTGCATCCAGCCGCACGACGTACAGCGGCTCTGCCGCCGGGATCTTGATGCCGCGCCGCTGACCAACGGTGTAATGGACGATGCCTTCGTGCCGCCCGAGCACGCGTCCGTCGAGATGAACGATGTTGCCGGCGTCGAGCGCATTCGGCTTCAGGCGTTCGATGACGTCCGTGTAGCGGCCCGTCGGAACGAAGCAGATATCCTGGCTGTCTGACTTGTCGGCGACCGGCAGATTGAACGAGCGCGCGAGATCGCGAACTTCGGACTTTTCCAGCGCGCCGACCGGAAACCACAGCGCCGCAAGCTGCGCCTTGGTGATGCCGAACAGGAAATAGCTCTGATCGCGATCGGTATCGACGGCGCGCGCAAGCTCTGGTCCGTGCTCGGTATCGCGTCGCTGCACGTAGTGGCCTGTAACCAGCACCTCGGCGCCGAGATCCTTTGCCGTTTCCAGCAAGTCGCGGAATTTGATTTCGTTATTGCAGGTGACGCACGGGATCGGCGTCTCGCCGTGCACGTAACTCTCAGCGAACGACTCGATCACCTTCTGGGCGAAGCGGGCCTCATAATCGAGGACGTAATGCGGGATGCCGAGAGCATCAGCAACACGACGGGCGTCGTGGATGTCCTGGCCTGCGCAGCAGCTGCCCTTGCGCCCGGTGGCGCTTCCATGATCGTAAAGCTGCAGCGTCACGCCGATGACGTCATGCCCGGCCGCCTTCATGATCGCAGCCGCAACCGAACTGTCGACACCGCCGGACATAGCGACGACGACGCGCTTCTTGGCACTCGGAACAGCGGCTGGCGTCTTAAAATCGGTCATCTGAGGTGGCAAAAAACCCTAAACTGCTGACAAACGGCAATGCCAGGGCCGGAGCCAGGATCTAGCCCCGGCGCGGGCGGGCATCAAAAGACCAAATGTATTCAGCGAGTTATCTTGGTCTTGGCGGCAAAACTCGTCGGATCTTGCCACACACTCTAATTCCTTAGTTCATTAAATGGGTGTCCCGCAAGTCGGCGGCAAGCATTTAACCAGACTGGCCCGGTATTCGCTGTGAGCCGTCGAGGTTAGCGGCGTGACTCGATCCGGAACGGTGAGGAACGCGCCGAAGTTTAACCACGTTGAATTGGCACGTCTATTTAAGCACTGTTCACTCAAGGGCTTAGTGCTAATTTAATGGCAACCCGCTATAAGTATCCCCTGTGGTCAGAGAGTGTGTATCGAGTATCATGACCGAACAACAGATGAGAGCGCGCGGGCGCTACGTGATCGGACCCGATGGGTCGCCGCTCACGGTCGCCGATCTTCCCCCGCGGGACACCAAGCGATGGGTGATCCGTCGCAAAGCCGAAGTCGTCGCCGCCGTGCGCGGTGGCCTTCTCAGCATTGAGGAGGCATGCGAGCGATATACGTTGACCGTCGACGAATTCCTGTCGTGGCAGCGTTCCATCGACAAGCATGGGCTTCCGGGTCTGCGCGCCACGCGCTTGCAGGACTATCGAGAGTAGTCGCGACGAGCGATCGATGATGCGAGGGGCCGATCCGTCGGCCGCTCCGCATACTCGCGCCGACAGGTCCGCTGATGTTTCAGCTAAGGACTTGCGGTCGCTTTGGCTTGCGCCGGAGCAGCGATCGCTTTTGGTTTTGAGCTGTCTTTCGGCTTGGCCCCAGGCTTCTTGCTCGTTTTGGCTTTCGCCACCGGTGCTGCGTCAGCGACCGGCTGCGGAGCCGATGGCGTCCAGCCCGCGACGGCCGACGACGAACTGCATCCGCTCTCGCCTTTGGTCCAGCGCGTAATGTCGCCGGTCATGGCGGACGCGAAGGCGTCCGTCATTTTCATGTTTTCAACCCTGACGGTTGCTGACGTGTCGCCGGTCGGATCGATGTCGACGCGGTAGGCTTTCGGGCCGCGCGGATTGGCCTGCGTCGGATCGCGACGATGGATGACGATCTCCGCCTTACCGCCGCGTGACGGCGGCGCTGCCGTCGCGTGATAGACGTAATCCGGCTTCAACGGTCCACCGACGGCAAACCAGCATTTCATCGCACCGGTCGCGACGCGCGAATAGATGTCCGTCGCCGATCCGCCCTCGCCGCCGATCTGATCGATAACGGTACCCGCGTCCTGCGCAGCGCCCGGTGCGGACGCCGGTCGCGCTGCGGCTCCCTCCGCCGAGGCAGCTTCAACGGACGGTGCGCTCGGCAAGCTGAGCGTCGGCAATTGCGGCGCGCTTCCGGCGCATCCCGAAAGAAGCACGCCGGTGACGAGTGCAAGCAGCGCCTTGGATAAGCAACTGTCCGCCATTGTGCTCCGCTGGATGACGCGCACGAGAAGCCCTGACGAGGGATCGACTGAGAACCCCTTTGCCCGGCAAGCGGCCATCCGGCAAGAGGGTTACCCACCGGCCAAACGGCGCGATCTGGAATGGACACAAGAAAAAGACGGCGCCTTTCGGGCGCCGCCTGCTTTCGCTCGTGTCTGTGATTTGCCGGATACGGACGATTCGCTGGCCGTCTAGCGCAGCGCGCTCAATCCGAACGGTCTTTCCCGGCGCCCGCGCGGATCATGCTGACCCTCGATCTGCTGGCTGGCGCGGGAAAACTGTTCCATCGTGTCGTCGCGTTCGCGGACGGCAGCGGCGAGTTTCTCGCGCAGACCTTCCGTCGACTGCCGGAGGTTGTCGCGGCGAAGCGCTGCAGCCTTGGCGAACGTCGAATACGAAAAATGTCCCCGGTCGCGAACGCCGGTGCGATCTTCTTCGAGTTGGATCTGCCGCTCCAGATCGGACGCCATCTGATCGAATTCGCGAATGATTCTTTCGAGATCCTCGACCTTCCTCGATTTCTCCTCGACCTCGCGACGCTTGAGGAGAATGGTCGTTTCACGTGATTTCATCGTTCGATACCCTGCACACATTCGAACTTACGTGGCCGATCAATCAAAAAACGTGCCAAAGGCGCGAAAAGATTTCGTGGCCGAAGCAACATGAACATCAGCGGTAATCGCGACACGTTAACCGCGTTGCATCGCCTCGTTGCTACTTCAATACTAGACATAACATGTTACGCTTAAGTTGCGGTAAAGCAACGCGTAACCTTTTCTGACGTACCGTCCCGTTCAGGGGCAGATTTTCGCCATAAGCAATCTAGGGGCTGGCTGCGAATTCTGTTAGCTCTTGATTCGAACCGAATGCGGGTCGCAAGGCGGTCGAGAAACAAGCCGGAAGGGTGGGCGCCCGGACGGCAGGTTTCCGCGGCGGGATCTGTTAGGCGGTCGAGAGGGGCGCAGTTCTAATATTTAGATATTTTGGCGGGCCATCTTTGGCGCGAACGGACACCTGTGTCCGCGAAGCAAGATCGATGTTCCGTCCCCGAAGGCCAAAAGCGGTCTGGATATGCCGTTAATACACGGCAGCACCCATTCTGCAGAAATGGCTAACGCGGAATTAGGGTTTGTTAACCTCTCGTCGCTAACTTCCTAACGATCGCTTAGCTCGAACTGTAGTGCGTTTCTTTGGGCGAACAAGCAGACATGGCGCGGAGTCATTGGATAGGGCACCAGAGGAACGGTCATGAGGGTTCTACTCATAGAAGACGACAGCGCTACGGCGCAAAGCATCGAGCTGATGCTTCAATCTGAAGGTTTTAACGTTTACACGACCGACCTCGGCGAAGAGGGTGTCGATCTCGGTAAGCTTTACGACTACGATATTATTCTTCTCGATTTGAATTTGCCGGACATGAGCGGCTATGAGGTTCTGAAGACACTCCGTGTCTCGAAAGTCTCAACGCCGATCCTGATCCTGTCGGGCCTCGCCGGCATCGACGACAAGGTTCGCGGCCTCGGCTTCGGCGCCGATGACTATATGACGAAGCCGTTCCACAAGGACGAGCTCGTTGCCCGCATCCAGGCGATTGTCCGCCGTTCGAAGGGCCATGCCCAGTCGATCATCGAAACGGGCGATCTGCGCGTCAACCTCGACACCAAGACGGTCGACGTCAACGGCCAGCGCGTGCATCTGACGGGCAAGGAATACCAGATGCTGGAGCTTCTCTCGCTCCGCAAGGGTACCACGCTTACGAAGGAGATGTTCCTCAACCATCTCTACGGCGGCATGGACGAGCCTGAACTGAAGATCATCGACGTGTTCATCTGCAAGCTACGCAAGAAACTGCAGACGGCAACCGGCGGCAAGCACTACATCGAGACGGTCTGGGGCCGTGGCTACGTGCTGCGCGATCCGGGACACGAAGGTTCGGAAGCCGCATAAAACCGCGCGCTCGCCCTCTCCAAAACTCTATCCACGCGTACAGGGGCCATGATGGCCCCTGTGGTGTTTTTGGATGCCGCCGACGCCAGCGTCGTGATCGGCGAACCTTATTTCAGGGGCGCCGCGGATTCTGACGGCGTTGCGCCAAATCGATAATTGATCGACAGACGCCCTGTCTGAATTTCCGGATCGAACTTCGTCGACACGATCTCGTTGATCTCGGGCAGATCGTTCGGAAGCAGTTTCACCGTCTCGCTGCCGAGATCGATGTAGCGATACTCGGCCTTGAGAGAGAGCGAGTCGTTCAAGCGCGTTTCGATACCGCCGCCGATGAACCCGCCGCTCAAGCGCCGCCCGGATATGAGCGTCGTTCCGCCGCCTGCGACCGTCTCGCCCTCGACGCTGATGCCGAGCGCGAGGTTCGTGTCGTCGGCTTCGACGTTGGCGTAACCGCCGCTGAGGAACAGCAGCGTGTCCGGGCGCGCCAGATAGCCGATGCGGCCGCCGACCATCAGCATGTTCTTCAACTGCGTTTTGGTGCCGGCGCGGATTTCCGCATCTTCGTCGATCGCAAATGACAGGCTGTTGCTCTGCTTCAGATGCGAATAGTCGGCATCGCCGAACGCGCCGATCACGAAGCGCGGGCTGATCTGATAATCGTAACCGGCCGTGGCGAACAGAATGCCGCCGTCGTGTCCGAACGGAATGCCCGCGCTGAAAATCGAACCGGGCTCGGAAGAGCGATCGCTGAGTTCCAGCGTGTTCTTGGCGACTCCATAACCGCCGCCGACGCCAATGTACGCGCCGGTCCAGCTGCTGGTGACCGGCGGAATGGAATCGTCAGGCGCCTCCGTCTTGCCGTCGCCGAAGCGATAGTTCAGCGAAATACGGCCTGTTTGGATCTGCGGCTTGATCGATCCCGTGATGAACTCGTCCGCGCCGGAGCCCGGCAGAATGTCGAGCCTCTCCGCTTGCAGCGACGTGTAGCGATACTCGGCCTTGATGCTGAAACCGTTCGAGATCAGCGTTTCGACGCCGCCGCCGAGGAAATACCCGTCAAAGCTTCCCACTCCCGCAAGCGTGGCGCCGCCCGAGCCACCGCCGATATTGAGGTTGGCTTTGATGTCGCTTGATTCGGCGTGTGCGTATCCGAACGTCGAAAAGAACATCGTCGTCGGCGCGATGAGATAGCCGATGCGTCCGCCGATCGAGAGCTGATTCTCGATCTTGAATTTGATGTTTGCATCGATTTCGCCAAGCTCGCTGCCGGCGCCGATGTTCGTGCTGATGTCGGAGAAGTCGTAGTCGATGAAAGCGCCGACAACCAATGGTCCGAACAGGACATGATCATACCCGGCGCTGAGCGTTGCAAAGCCGCCCGATCCGCCGAAGCCATTGATACCGATGTTCGCGTCGATGAATGACGAGATCGCGGGCCCGGTGCCCAGATTGAGATCGTTCTTCGTCATGCCGTAGCCGCCGCCCACGCCGAGCGAAATACCTTCCCAGTCATTGGCGGAAGCCGGAGTGGCAAAAGCCGAAGCCGACACCGCGGCGCTCGACGCAACAAGCAACCCTGCGAATATTTTTTCATGGGCCCCCGCCACATTAAATTAATAAATTGGTTGTGCTCAATCAGTGCCCTGATATTCCCGATTCGGCTCGAGCACACGCCCCCGGACCAGAGATTCTCCTGTACGTGGTTTTCTATCCACATCAGCCGTTTGGCCGACGAAGGCGATCCGCTATGACAAGTTGGATCATGTGAGCTTGCGGTGACGCGGAGCAATGCTCTAAGACCGCAGCTTGCCCGCAGGAGCATTCAATGAGCGACGCGACCACCCCGCCTCAATCTCCACTTAAGGCCGCGATCGTGCGCGTCACGCCGTTCGAGCAGAACTGCACGCTGATCTGGAACGAGGCGTCAAAGCGCGGCGCCGTCGTCGATCCGGGCGGCGATCTCGACCGCATTTTCCGTGGCATCGATGAAGCCGAAATCGAGATCGAAAAGATTCTGCTGACTCATGGCCATATCGACCACGCGGGTGCTGCGGCCGAACTGCGCCAGGAGCTTGGCGTCAAGATCGAAGGGCCGCATAAGGCCGACGCGCTCCTGCTCGACAACCTGGAGAAGCAGGGCGAGATGTACGGCATTCCCGACGTGCGCAACGTCAAACCCGACCGCTGGCTCGATGATGGCGACGTTGTCACCGTCGCCGGTCACACGTTCAATATCTTCCATTGCCCGGGGCACTCGCCGGGATCGGTCGTGTTCTTCGACGCGGCGCAGCGGTTCGCACTCGTTGGCGATGTCCTGTTTCGCGGCTCCATCGGCCGCACGGATTTTCCCTATGGCGACCACGATGCGTTGATCGCGGCAATCAAGACGAAGCTTCTGCCGCTCGGCGACGACATCGCCTTCATCTGCGGACACGGGCCCCCAGGCCAGTTTGGGCAGGAACGGCTGACGAATCCGTTTTTGGTCTGAACTACGGTATTGCCGTAGAGCCGGTCTTCCCGATGAGAAGCGCGGCGAAACAAAGACCTAGAGCCGATCCGAGGTTCCGCGATTCAACGGAAAGCGGAGAGGCTCTAGAACGACCATTCCCAGTGTAGGCATCCGAACACGCCGCATTCGCGTGCCAGCGTGCCGTATCCGCCGTTCGATAGCGTGTTGGTACCGTCGCCGAAAATGTCGACGGTCTGCACGCGCAGGGTTTCTTCGCAGCTCCGGCGGCAATCGACCCAGCCGCCGCGAGGCAGCTTAACCTGCCAGCCGTATCGGCCCGGCCGCACAACGCTTTGCACCGAACCGTTGCCATAGTGGCTGCGCGCCGTGATGATTTCGCCCGGCTCGTAGTTCGAGCGCAGCCGGCGCGCCAGCGCATCGGCCGGAGTCGGCATCGAGGCAACCGCGAGCAATGCACCGATCACCGGAAGGGCAGCCCAAAGTCTGGAGCGCATGATCTCGTATCCTTTTTCGGCTAACCGCCGGGCTGCCTATGACGAACTCAGCGCGACATGGAAATGTTGATGCCCTTGAGAGACGGGCCACTGGTCAGCACGGCGACCGAATGAGAGCCGTGGCTGACGGTCACCATCATGGAACCAGCGATGCCGCCGCTGATCGCCAGGTTCAGCCGGTTGGCCGACGCGCGCCCCGTCACCAAACCCGACTGATTGTACGTCCGCTCTTCCCAATTGCCGCTCACCGTGCCGCCAGCATCGACCAGATTGGCGCGCAGTTCCACCTTCGCCGAAGCGTTGGCGCAGCGGATCGAGATCCCGAGATTATGCGGGCCGCCCGTGTTCGTGTAATAGCCCTTGCAGCGCAGGCTTTCCGTCTTGCCACCATCGAACTTCGCGACCCCGGAGCCGCTCCACGTGCCGACGAGGTCAGGGAATGGACCGTCTGCGGAATAAGCCTTCGGCGTAAACGACAGAGCGCCAGCCATTGCCGCCGTCGCGGCAAGCGCGCCAAGATAACGGGAAAAACGCCCGAAATAGTGCTGATGGCGAGACACGAAGCCCTTCCTTCCTGCGTATCGCGAAACGGCGCGCATTATTGTCTGACGCCCCTGATTTGGCGAGCCATATGGACAAAGTTGAACGAGATGCGCCGGAGTGTTGCCCTCGAACGACAGTCCAATACTGCGCTGCACGCGCGAACGTTCTAAGGCCGCTTTCCGTTCCGGTGCTTATGGGGAGAACATACGCGTCGCGCAAGGCCCTGCTTTGGCTCCGCAGCAAGGAAGCCCGTTTTGCTCGCTGCACCGCTGAGCAAAAATTGAACTCGCGATATCTCCCCAATACGGCCCACAAACAGTCGAGATCGGCGATCAGTTTTCTCTCGTCGCCGCCGGATCGCTGAACGCATGAAGGCTCAGCTGACAGGCGACGGGGTTCTCGAAAGATCGGGCAAGCGCGGGGGTGCTTGAAGCCGGACAGGCTTGACGAGGGAGTCGAAAAATCAATGCGTCAATCGTATCGCGTCGCCGTGTATGTCACGGTTGCAGCTGTTTCCAGTTTGATCGCCAGCCAGAACCAGGCCGCGCCGCCCGCCGACCCGTTAGCGGGCCTTGCCGGGCGCTGGGTCGGCATGGCGACGATGACATCGGTGTCCGGACCGGCCTCGAACTTCAAATGCATCGTCACCTATGTCGCCCGCAAAGGCACGCCGGGAATGCGTCAGACCTTGCGCTGCGAGGACGGCGCGACGAATTTCAAGCTTCACGCTGCAACCGATCTGACGGTCGAGGGCGAAAAACTGACCGGCGCCTGGACGGACAAGATCAACGACATCGGCGGTACGGTCGACGGCACGATCACGCCGACAGGATTCGACGTGCAACTTTCCGGACAGTTCTTCGCGGCGCATATGGCCGTTGCGGGGCAGGGCTGCGACCAGTCCGTCAGAGTGCTGCCGCAGAACTCCGACGTCTTCGTTGAACTGGCCGCGAACCTCAAGAAGTGCTGATCCGCGCGCCGCGCGACATCCTTTAAAACGGCTCGGTGACGCGCGTCACGGTCGGCGCGCTGCCCGAGTTCGGATCGTACCGGAAATCCAGGATGAGATTATACGCATCCTCGGGCCAGGGATCGGGGTAGCTGCCTTGCGCCGCCCCGAGCAACGCCGCGATGGCTGGCAGCTTGCCGTGATGCCAGCAGATGACGAGCGTCTTCCCCTTGTATTCGGGATTTGAGAAAATCTCGTCGACGAGATCCTCGAACTCGTCGTTCTCGTAATCGTGCTGAACTTTGAGGCCGAGAGCATTCGCGAGCGGAGCAACCGTTTCGCGAGGCCGGTTCGAGTGCTTCGAATGCGACGTCGCGATGATGTAGTCCGGCTTTCCGAGCGTCTCCGGGATGTACGTTGCGAGACGCTCGGCGCGCGCCATCCCGGCCTCCGACAAATCCTCGTTGTTCGGATCGTCGGTCTTGTCCGCATGACGCATCAGGATGATGCGGCTCGGGCCTCCGTTCGCGTGCTCGAGCGGCGCAAAATTGGCGCCCGATTCCCGTGTGCGCCAACACAACGCGCAACCGCCCTTCAACGGCGGCACACCGGCTGTCAGGGCAACGACAAAACCTGCGTCGGCGATCGCAGCATCGGGAGACACCGCACACGCGAGGAATCCCGCGATCAGTGAAAAGCAGCCGAGCATGATGCGACGTGACGTCAGAAGCGTTGTCATGAACGTCTCCTCCGAAGGGAACGCAATAACGCGCGGGACGCCACCTCCGCCGCACAACAGCCCTCGCTGAGAATATTAATAAGACCTTAACGCTCAATCGATAAAGAAGCACGCATGTCGGCGCGATTTGCGCGGCCTTATATATCGGAACGCGCGATCCTATTTTTCTTGCACGCGCCTGAGTAGCTTTTTCCAGACGCGCATGTGTTTCGATCGGGAATGCGGCAGAGCGATGAACCGCGCGGCGCCAGATGCTGAGCTGCTGAGACAGCTCGGGGATATACCCGAGGTCGGTCTAAGCGGCTTTGGCGTGCGCGAAGGATTGGCGGGTACGGGCGTAACCGTCCTCAAAGGACGCGACTACTTCGGCAGCTGGCGAGCAACCCAACACGGCGAACTCGTCTGGACTTTCGCTGACTTGTCCGAAGAGGGCCGGACCGTCAAAACGGTGGACGACGCACTCCGCTACACGCTGCTTTTGATTTTGGCGAGCGTTGCGAAATCTCACAACAGCTCGCCAAGGTTTACGCGGACTGGCTGAACGCGTGCTGCTCAGGCAGCAAGAACGGCGCGCTCGTGCTTGCCCTCTTCGACTTCTTCGATGATCTTCGCGACGAACGCTTCGAGATCGCCGGGATTTCGGCTCGTAACAATCCCCTGATCGGCGACCACGGGTTCATCGAGCCAATTCGCACCCGCATTGATCATGTCGGTCTTGATCGAGTCATACGACGTCGCGCGCCGGCCGCGAACGGCGTTCGCTTCGATCAACAGCCACGGCGCATGGCAGATTGCAGCCACGACTTTCCCGTCCGCGAGGAAAGCTTTGATCAACGCCAACGCTTCTGGATTTTTCCGCAGCGTGTCAGGATTCATCTGTCCGCCGGGAAGCACGATCGCGTCATAAAGCGACGTCGATGCGTCGGATAATTCCACGTCGACCGGCACGGGATCTCCCCAATCATGATCTCGCCAGCCGAGAATGGAGCCCTTTTCCTTTCGCTCCTTTGGCGCCGCGACGTGTACCAGTTGCGCGACCGCCTTGAGCTTTTCGCGCGGCACATCCAGTTCCGATTGCTCGAAACCATCCGTCGCGAGAATAAGAATTTTAGCGTTCTTGATTTTCGGCATGTTCGCACTCCTTGACCGCAATTCAAGGAGCAACATTTACGGCGCGTGGAGGTTCCGAACGACGCGCGCATGCGTCCTTACGCGCAAGCCTTGAAACGCATGAGCTACTGCCCCGGCCGGCCCGTTTTGCGCGGACGCCCACGGCGGCCTTTCTTCTGTGACGGATCGTCGAACTCGCGCGTTCGCGTCGGTATCTGCAGGCGCGACGGCTTCTCGCCCGACTTCACCGGCAGCGACGCGTGCGGTCCCATCTCGTCGAGCGTCGGCTTGTGCGGACCGGCAATCTTCTCGCCGAACGCACCTGCCTTGGCGCGGCTATCGACATTCGGCGCGCGAGCCGGCACCGGCCGATCCGTTCCCGGCCCCATGTCGTCAAGCGACGGCTTCTTGATCCTTGATCCCGCGCCCGGCTGCCGGCTCGCGGAACGCGAGTCGCCGGGCGCAGATAACGACGTTGATTGCGCATGGCTCGGTTGAACGGGCTCGTATTCCGTCTGGATGCGCGAACCTGATCCCCTCTCCCCGTTCTCCACGGGGAGAGGGTTAGGGTGAGGGGCAGCCGCGGACTTGCGCGACGGCGGAACGTTCGCGCTCGGGCCATACTTGCGGTCGCCCTTGAAACTTCCGGCGCGATCTTCGACATCGCTTTGCCGCGCCAGCGGATCGTCCGAAATCGCAAGCTCCGTCTCGCGCAGCCGCTTGATCT
>Ga0209933_1001411_pt1 | contig 22619 bp, 21 predicted proteins | sample ThiBiot_300_biof_FD_183944 | JGI IMG/M metagenome (GOLD analysis project Ga0209933, IMG submission 183944) | Wastewater bioreactor microbial communities from Cape Town, South Africa - Thiocy_cont_300_biof (SPAdes) | ecosystem: Engineered > Bioremediation > Thiocyanate > Unclassified | place...
CATAACCATAATTTTGAGCAAAGTTAGTAATTATTTAATTTTTTCATATAAAGTTCTTTTATTTCTTCCCATACAAGTTTATTGCCAAATTTTTGCACACTTATACGGGAATTTTTTATCAATTTTTCAAGAAAAGCCGGATTTTTATAAATCTCACACATCGCTTCTAGTAATTGTAGTTCATTTTTAACATCAACAATCATCCCATTAATGTGTTTATTAATTATTTCATTACTACCACTTATATCGGTGACAATAGCAGGAACGTTCATTGCTAATGATTGCAATACCACATTCGGAAATCCTTCTCTATAACTAGGAAAAACAAATATATCAGAAATTGCAAAATAAGGTCGAACATCTTTTTGAAATCCCACAGAAATTATATTTGAATTTTCTTCAATACTTCTTTTTGTTTCAGGCAAAATCGGATCAAGTTCTTCTTCAAAGGGACCTACCAAAAGTAATTTGATATTATCAACTTCTGAATTAAGTTGGTTAAAAGCCCTCACTAATTCATTTATTCCTTTATCTCTTACTAGACGACCTACAAACAGAAAAACAAAATCATCTTCTTTTATAGACAAAGCTGTCTTTAAAGTTTGTTTTTCTGAATAAGATATTACATCCGGATCAAAAAAATCAAGATCGATCCCATTAACATTACCATTAGCAATAATTTTCAAAGGTTTATCTGTAATATTAAATTTTATAAGATCATTCATAACACCCTTACCTTCTGGGAAAATATCAGTAGCACAGTAACATAAAAGCTTATCCATTGTTATCAACAGTTTTTGCATTATTCCAGTTTTATATGGAAAAACAAGTCCTGTGAATGTATGTATACGTACGGGAACTCCCGCTAACTTTCCTGCTAACATTGACAAAAGTCCCGCTTTGGGTGTAATTGAATGTATTAGTTCTGGTTTTACCTTTCTGAAATAAGTGTATAGCTTTATAAGAGATACAAGATCTTTAAATGGTGATATTTGACGTTGCATATCTATTACATGGATATTTACGTCTTCTCGTTTTTGCACTTCCTCTAAATCAATACCGCTTCCGGAAACAGCAGTAATTTCAAAATATCGATTTAAAAATTTTAATTGCCCTTTTAATAATATATTAAGAGAACTCGGAACAGTAGATATTCGAAGAATCTTTGGCATATCATTTATTTCTTATAAAGATAAAATGTTATAATTATTTGTATTGTAAATTATAAAATCAAATTATACGTAAACTTCCAATCAAGTTGAGTATAAATAACATTATAGTACGTGGAAGTGATCCTGTTTTATGATAATAAGGAAACAACCCATTTTCTTTCAGCTGCGTTAATAATTCTTTTTTCTGTAATTTATCCAATCCGTTTCCTTTTAAGATCATCCATAAAATACCTGTTACAAAAAATGCTACTTTTTTCTTAATGGTATTTTCAGAATTGCTGTCAATATAGAATGCTGCAAGATTTTTGATTCTGTTTGTCACTAGAATAGAATCTTTGATAAACTTGAGCAGATAGGCTGAGGTTCTTTTATTTCTGGTTATAGATGAAGCATTTTGTAAATATGCTACCGCAATAAGATCGATTGCCATAACATTAGAAGCTTTTGCAAAAACCTCAACATTAAAAGGAGCGTCTTCAATATAAACCCTTTCAATAAATAAAATATTTTGTCTAATCAGGAATTCTCTGTTATAAATCTTGTTACACGCAGAATTAGCAAAGTTGATTATATTGACATAATGTTCTCCTGTATATATATTATTATTTGTTGTGTTAATAAAAATCTCGTCTATTTGTTTATATTCTTCATCAACTCTGATGGCTCCAAATTCTAATACATCCAGTTGTTTTTCATAGGCTAATTCTAATAAATTACGAAATGTATTCTTCAGAATATAATCATCAGAATCCAAAAAGAAAATATAGTCACCTTCAGCATTTTCCAATCCCGTATTTCTTGCGCCTCCCAGACCTTTATTTTTTTGAGAGATAATTTTTATTATTGAATCCGGATGTCTAGTTTTAATTTCTTTAACCACCGTAATACTATTATCAGGCGATTCGTCATCAACAACTATAATTTCGTATTTATACTTTCCCCAGTTATCGTCGATAATGGACATCATTGCTTTTCCTATATACTTTTCCACATTGTAAACGGGAATGATAAAACTAATGTTCATTATTTTATAAATTTTTAATTTTTTGTATAAACTGAATCCCTTTTGCTAGACTATAAACCCCAAGAACTGATTCTCTTTTTGCGAATCCGTAAAAAAGTTTCCAATGAAGAGGCAGAAGGCTTATTTCGAGTTGATTTATAGCATTTTTGTATAGCGGAGTTGACAATATTATTTTTAAATTTTTAAATTTTTCATTAATTGATTGTTCATTTCCGACTTCTGTTAACGTTAATCCCAGCAAGGAAATTGCTATTCTATTCTTTAATGCTGTGTGAAACTCATTATTCTTTCCTATAATCAAAGTCGACAGGATTTCAAATTTATTGAGCCATTTTTTATACAATCCTATTTTTGATTTACTTGTAAAGGATTGGATATTATCCTTTCGATAATGGTAAAAAGGTTCATCCATGATCAATACTTTGTCACATTGTTCTAAGATTTCAAAATTAAAAAGTCCATCTTCCCAAGTACCTATTTTAGTTACGTCAACAAATTTTTTACCTTTTATTTTGTCGGATTTGTACAATTTTCCCCAAACAGTAACTAATGCATCAAGATTTCCAATATTTTTGATCTCATCTTGAACAGGCCCCAAAATTCTTCTCTGAAGATATGATGCAGAAAAAATACCGTTGATTCCTAATTTTCTGGGAAGACTGATATTCTTGAAGTCTCTGAAATAAGAAAAACAAATAATATCATAATCTATTTGTTTCTTCATAAGAAAGTCTATACAATCGGTTTCTAACCAATCATCACTATCTACAAACAAGATATATTCTCCAGAAGAAATTTCAACGCCCGAACTCCGGCTATCAGAAAGTCCTTTATTAGACTGATTAATTAATATTATTCTACTATCTAACTTTATATATTTTTCTAAAATCAATTGAGTTTCATCACTTGATCCGTCATTTATACAAATGATTTCTAAATTTTTATAAGTCTGATTAATAATACTCTCTATACACTGTGAGATGTACTTTTCAACATTATAACAAGGTATTATTATACTTACTTTATGATTCATTATAAAATTATCCTTTTAAAAACATGAGATAGGTGAACAAGTAATACAACATCAATATTATCCCAAAAGTTTTATATTGATCTTTCCAAATTTTATATCTGAACATAGGATAAGAGATAATCGGAGCCATCATAAACCAAGACAAATAAGCGGTTATAACCAATACCCAAAATGCATTGGCTATGGTAAAAATCCCATACAAGTGATTATAAAATCTATCCGAAATTTTCTTTACGAAAATATAATAGTACCCACTAATTATTCCAAACGAACTGTAAAATAAAAAATCCCATCTAAAGCCCGTTGAAGAAAATGATCCTTCAACTTTTTGACCTTCCATGTAACCTGTAGTTCTATCGGAAAACCCTAAGTGATTAAAAAATATTTCTTGCCAGATCTTGCTACCAGCTAATGACAGTGGGATTGCTGCCAACCAGATATAAAGATACATCTTAGGATTTTTATATATCCCAGATAATACAAAGGCCATTACAGGAATAATAAGAGAGCTATGAATCATGAATGCTAATATAAAAAAGCAATACATGAGTATTTTTCTATTATTATAAAAACACAATGCCAATATGAAAACTGATGTTGCAACACCATTTCGTATCCCATTTGTACCATATGCCCAAAAGGAAAAGGATCCTATCAGCATGAAAAATGAATAAAACCAGTATCTTCCGAAGTAGATTTTCGAAAAAAAGTAACAGGGCAATATGTAAATCAGAGCAACAATAAAAAAGAAAAACTCAACCGACATTATCTTTGAACAGAAAAGCATAAAATAGTTGAATGCATAGTCATTGTCTATACTGAGATTGGTTCCTTGTTGCATCATTTCATAGGCCTGAGCATATATCTTCATATCAACAAAGATCCCATCGATAGGACGAAAACCTATGTATAAAACTAGGAGTATGGCAATAAAATATCCAAATACATTAAAAAATAAAACACTCCTATTATCTGCAACATCAAATGACATCCCATGCAATAGTATCATAATTGCAATAATCATCAAAGCATGATAATAAAAAGGTCCGTATTGAAGTATTGGGATAAGATCAGACATATAATTTAGTTCAGATTATTATATATTTTTTCTATTATTTTTACAGAGCCATGTATATCAAATCCTGTCTCATAAAATCTCGGTATAATATTATCCTTATTAACAACTTGTGTTCTGATTGTAAGAATTTTCTTTACCCATGTATCAATATCTAATTCAGCAAAGTGGATCAAATTTAATCCTAAATCAACTTCTTTAGAAATATTTTCAGATATCAAAGCCGGTAATCCTGTAGATTGAGATTCTACCAAAACAACCGGAAATCCTTCAAAAAGTGATGGCATTATCATTATATCAGCTCCTGCCATTAATAGTGGTATATCGGTTCTGAGTCCTAACATCAGGACTTGTTCCTGGAGGTTATTGATTTTAATCTCATTCTCAATATTTTCTGAGAGTTCTCCTCTCCCAACAAAAAACATTTTAAAATTAACTCCCTTTTCCTTTAATTTTTTAGCAATCTGGATAGAGAAAGAATGATTTTTAACCTCGAGCATTCTTCCTATCTGTACAATTTTGAGAGTATCTTTTTGTGTACAAAAGTTTTCATTGATATAATCAGAATTTTCTGTTCCAATTTTATAGAATAATTGACTGTCTATTGCATTTGGTAATATCAAAACCTCTTGCAAAGATTTCTTTACAAAAAGACATTTTGCAGCTTCTTCTCCACAGGCAATTTTATAAGTAGAATATGTATCGATTATTTTTTTTGAGAGTGTTTTATATATTTTAGAAATTAAGAAACCTCTTGCCTGATCATCCGTATTGTGAGAATGAGATATTCTAAAGGGCACTTTAGCTCGTTTGGCAGCCAAAATATGAAACGCATTACTGAAAAGAGTATGTGCATGGACTATTTTATATTCTTTATTAGCCTTAAGAAATCTTTCAAGTGACAATAGTCGTTTAAAGGGATTAGCTTCTATTATTGGGATGATTTTCCCGCCTAATGCATTAATTTCATCATCATAATCACCTTTATCATTAGTAAATACAACAAAATCGAATTGGTACTTATCTCTATTAATATTACGATAGAGATTCATAAGCATTGTTTCGGCACCTGCTCTATCCATTTTTCCAATGATGTGTAAAATCCTTTCCATTAACGCAATTTGAGAAATAAATCTGAAATAAAACCAAAACTATATACTTTCAGAAAAAGTAAAATTCTATGATGTATAGACAATTCTTTACAGAAAGGTATTCTCGAGTTAACTTCCTTAAAATCTTTTTTGTTATCTATACTTTTTCTATTGAGATAAGCCAATAACTTATAATAAATCTTCAAAAAACTTAAATCAAATGAAGTATTTTTATTTTCGAATTCTTTTTCTAATTGTAATATCACCTTCTTTATGCTTTGTAAAGAATTTTCTGACAAAGAACTTGTAATAGATCCTGCATGTTGAATATACTTATAAACCACCTTATTTAATACAATAACTCTTGGTTTTCTTAATAATATCTGAACAAGAATTAACTTATCCTCCATGTAATTTACCGATTCGTCAAATTTCAAATCTTCATAAAATTCTTTTCTAATAAGCTTATTCCAAAGTCCTCCATGTATTTTGTTTGTAATAAGACCTTCTATTATTCTATCCGAAGCCGTATTATAATTTTGAAGTTCCAGATTCTCTACATCTCCAGTCTTAACAATATAATCTCCAATAACAATATCTGCATTATCAATTATTGCATCATACATATTCATAATTGCATCAGAAGGTATGATGTCATCTGAATCATAATGGATGATATACTTTCCTTTTGCTTTTTCAAGCCCGACATTTCTTGCTGAAGCCACACCTTTTTTAATATTAAAATGTAAATTAAATCGAGTATCTTTTTCACAAAAACGACTAACTGCATTTGCTGTATCATCTGTAGAATGATCATCAATTATAATCACTTCGAAGTTTTCAAAAGTCTGTTGCTTCAAATACTCCAAGGTTTGCTCGATATATCTGGCGCCGTTATAAACAGGCATGATTATAGAAACTTCAGGCACGTTTAACATCCAATGACTTATTTAAAAATGTTATTGCATCTTGTTGTAAAGCGGCCATTTTATGATTAACAGATGTCCAGTCTATTTGTTTCTTTATAACTTCAACATCAAGGTTATTGATATCAACCAAACGATCCTGAAGATCAAACAATTCCAATAGAGATATGAATCTGGCCATTCCTCTTTCTTTATTGCCAATTGCTATAAATGGTTTATTAAATATAATTGAAAAAACACATCCATGAAAAGAGTCAGCAATAACATAATCCGCATCATCAAATGATCTCAACCACTGCAATAAGGAAGGAAAAACATAATCCCCTTTCTTATCATTAAAATTATTATCAAATGTTTTAGGCATTACTTCGAAAGCTTTCCCGTCAGTAACATCTTCTACTTTCTCTATAAATTTTTTTATATTTTCATTCTGATCCAAAATATATGTAAATATGGTCCCTTTACTTTCATAAGTAGAGTTTTTTGAAATCAGAGTTTGGTAATCTTTTACATTTAAAAGCATTGTGGGATCAATGAGTTGAACTGCGTCTACAAAATCAAGCTTGTTTTTTACCAAGTCCACACCACTGTTTTCTCTGACAGATACTGCATCAAATCTCTTTATTAATTCCTTACAGATATTTTCTTCCTGATCGTTGTAAAGCCAATTATCCGTCCCGAAAGATGCCGCATATGATATTTTGAGCTGTTTATCTTTAGCAAATTTCAAAAAATAATTAGCAATATCAGGAGTATAATTTGGTCTCCAGACCTGATCACTTCCTACTATAATAGCATCTAGTAGCTCTGTTTCTCTTTTCAGTGATGCATCATCAGTTACTTTGCGAGTCTTATTCTCAAAATTATTTCTAATAAAATCTAATGTGTTGACAGATATGTAAGTATTTTCAGAAATATTAGGATAATAAGGCGCATTCTCAAGCTTGAGTATTCTATGTTTGATAAATCTCAAAAAATTATTCTTTAAAATATCAAAATCAGTTTGATGATGATGATAGTCTATAAGACTCACTGCATGCCCCAAGTTGGTTAATGTTTCTTGTAGTGCATAAGCCTGAATAATTCCACCATAATTATTCCACAAAGGCAATGTTAATATTCCGATCTTCATCTTAATTTGATATAATTGACAAAAGTAGCCCTTGTGATACTTCTGACCTACCTTTTATTTTTGAATATTTGTTAATATAAATAGTATCTCCCGAATTATTTTCTACGAAAAAGCCTGTATCTATAGAATTTTTCAGCGCGATATTAAGCTCTTTTTTAACATCGATTCCCATTACTGATGCAGAGTAGTATAGCATTAGGGTAGCAGAAGCATCTATCGAATTATCATCGGAATGAGAAAAAAATTGAGGCCAATAATTATCTATTCTCAGATCTAAAAGCTTACTGTAATACTGATCAAAAGTATCTTTTAAATCCACATTATTTTTTCCCGCATAAGCAACACCTATCATCAGCCATGCGATTCCCCGAGACCAGTTATTGGATCCTAATTTTAAATTATTATTAAGATCAAAGGCATGACAAGGAAATTCATTGTTGCATGTTGTAAGTTTTATATAATATGACAGCTGATCATGCGCTTCTTTTTGTATAAGAATATTATTCGAAATTTTAGAATATTCTGTAAGAAATGGAACTATCATTCCTAAAGTATCTATAAATAAAACATCTGAGTTTTTCCTGTATAGATATATATCCTTTTCATTTTTAAAATTTTGAATCTCTTGATAAATACGATCTGCAGCAATACGATAGATGTTGTTTTTTGTTAGATCAAACATCTTAATAAATACCACTCCAAATAAAGATTGATCAATTTTATCAAACAAAAATTTTAAATTCCCGGAAGAATCAACATATTTTTCTTTCAGGATTTTATCCACATCTTCATAAAAGTCCTCATGAGAAGACAAATCTAAAATCCCAATCATCAAAAAGGCTTTAGGGAAATTATAGTAAGTATAATCTTGGAATTTTTTATCCCCTTTCAATTTTGTTTTTAGTTTTGCTAGGTCAGTATATAGATTATCTTCTTCATAAAATGACATAAAAGATTTTGTAGAATATAACATCTCTAAGGCAGCTTTTGTCAAACTTTCTTTAAGATCAAGGATATTGTTATATTTTATCGTTTTTACTTTCTGAAACTTTTTTTTGAATAGAGGTTTAATAATAACGATTATAAGTAAAACAATAATAATTAGTAAAAAAAATACCATTATTTCAATAAGTTATTTAATTTGATAATTCTAAAATGCAAATTTAATATAATCGTCAACAAAAAGGCTTGATTGTAAAAAACTAATTTTTGAATTATATAGAAAAAAGGTGAAGAGTCTTTTTTTAATCGATAGTTTTCCCTATATTTTTTTATTTCCGGTTTGGAGAGAATTTGCAAAATTGATTTATACTTCTCAGAAAAGCTCAATCCATTATTAATTTTACCTTCTTCATAAACAGATTTTCCAGCAACTCGGAAGTATTGGTATAATTCTTCTTCTTCCGTAATTTCATGATATTTTCGGACGATATCAAAGTATGCTTTTTTAGTATCTTTAACCTGTTTATAGTAGTTCTTGAAATATTTTTGAGTGACGCTGGAATCACTTTCTTTATTATAGTTGTAAGTATAACTGTTAATAAAATCTATTTTTTTGCAAACAAGTGCATACTGTAAAACAAAAATAAAATCCTCGCCATTTTTCAAATTAATGTTAAATCTTATATTATTGTCATCAATAATAGATTTTTTAAAAAGCTTAGCAAATGGCGTATTCTCTAAAATAAAATTATTCCCGTTAAAAAAATCTTCCGGAACAAAAGATTCTGATTGGATTGACCTTTCAACAAACGGTTTGTTATTCGTTTTGCTGTTATTTTTTTGATTAACGACATTCGATATTATAAGATCAGTATATGTTGTTTGATAAAAAGAAACAAAGCTTGACAGATAATTAGGTTCTACCCAGTCATCCGAGTCAATGAAACAAATAAATTCTCCATTGGCTACTTCTAATCCTTTATTCCTTGCGTTACTAACTCCTCCATTGGGCTGATCTATTACTCTTATCCTTGAATCCTGATTAGCATAATGCTTACAAATATCCAAAGAATTATCTGTGGATCCGTCATTCACTAATATTAATTCAAAAGTGTTGAAATCTTGTACAAGAATTGATTCTATGCATCTTTTGAGATATAAAGAAACATTATAAACCGGTACAATTAGCGATATCACCATAACAGAATGATTTATAATTTATCAGTTAAAATCTCCAGATAGAATCTAATTCTATTCTTTATTTTTTGAGGAATATCCTTGATCGTAGTTTTAGTTTCCTTGATATAATTTTCAAACAAATTTTCTTTTAATTCTATTCTATATATTTCAAATATCTCCTGGAGTATTGGATAGGATACTAACCTTTGAGAATATCCATCAACGAATTCTGAGTTATAATAATTATATCGTGCAAAATGATAAAATACCAACGGGATGCTATCATTTATAAAATAACGATTCCCATTTCTGGAAATCTCACGTTCCTTCAGATTCCAAAATGCTACATTGTATCCAAGATGATCCAGAATATGCAGCTCTTTATTAAAATACAAAGTTGCCAAATCAAGCCAAGTCTGGTCGTATAGAATACCTTTTTTTTCATCCTGAACACAATATTCGAAGAGCATCCGTTTCCACCAATTAAGAAACTCATTACCAGCTTTTGTATTTTTCACAGCAAAAAAACCGGCATTAAAAATCCCATATTTTCTTGTAAAAGCATTAAAAATAACTTCTCTGGAATCCTTTACAACTTTATAATTATGCCCAGTCAATATAATTGAGCTTTCTTCTGTATCAAAAATGCCTGTTATTGTGTCTAATTTATCGAAAACTTTAGTATCCGCATCTAAATAAATTACTGATTCTGCGGAAGAATCCTTTATCAATTGCTCAGCAAAATACGGTTTCAGAGCGCAAGCCATAGAAAGATTACTGTACCTTTCTCTCATACTGTCATATTCTTTTAGATCTAATTTATTTTTATCATAAATATTATAATCTAAAAACACCGGATCTTTGATATTTTTTTGGTCATCAAAGAGACATATGTAAAATGGTATATCGGGATTATGTAAAATAAAACTATCCGCTAAAGTCTTTGCAACAGGCAGGTAAGCTATATTAACTAGAGTAAAAGCAATAGATTTCATTTTTATTTTTTTATTGTTCTAATTAATCCTGCAAACAACTTATTATCAAGGATTTTCCTTTTAACCATGATATCGATGGCCTTTTTATCAAATCCTGTTGAAAAAGCCATTTTTATAATATAAAAAAAGCTGAGCTTATCGGCTTTATAATCTAAAAAATTGAGTTTTATAATAGATGCTTGTTTGCTACTTAACTGGTGCTTGGAAACGAATAAGGAATGTGTTTCTAACAGTTTATCTTTCAGCTTATTTGTTATTCTATCCGTTCTGTCATTATGATCCCAAATATAGGTAGCAACGGGTATTTTCTTTGCTTGACCTCCTGATTTTAATAATCTGTACCAACAATCGTAATCTTGCCACATTTTAAAATCTGCATCAAAGCCTCCTATCTTCTGTAAAACAGATGTCCTAGTGAAAACCTGATTACCAATCAAATTACTATAAATAAGATCATCTTTCGTAATATATCTTAACTGAGGATTATCGTCTTTTGAAAATTTATCATTTGCAGCAATTATTTTATAAGCACACAGTGCTTTAACCTCATTTTCTGTCCAATTCTCCAAAAATTTGGCAAGTCTATCCTCGGTGAACATGTCATCATCGTCCAAACCGGTAATGAATTCCCCGGAAGCGGAGAAAATAGCTTCGTTGCGGGAAATACAGGCTCCTTTGGACTCAGTATGATGTATGACTTTAATCTTGGAATTTTCCAAGGAAAGTTGATCCAGATATTTTTTTGTACCATCTGTAGAGGCATCATTTACAATAATAAGTTCCCAATTATCATAAGTTTGACCCAGTACTGATGCAACAGAACGCTTTAGAAGTTCTAATCGATTTTTTGTAGGAATATAAATTGTGATTTTATCAGCCATCATTTAGCTTCTGTATTTTTCTTTATCTCTGGTATATAAAATGTATGCATGCAAAGCTGAAACCAAGAGTTTATTTTTTAAACTTAATGACGGGTTTCTTTGACCAGTTTCTGTTATGTATTTGAAGCAAAAATTTTTTAAATAAAATAACATTAGATGCAATGATGAATATTGTTTTCCTGCATTTGATGCTTTTCTCAATCCTTTCCCTACCCGTTTCATTTTTCTGACTAATTCTTCCACTGTCGATCTTGTAGGATGATTAATCAATACATCTGGAGAATATACAATGCTAAATCCTTTCTTTGTTGAGTTCAAGCCCCATTTCAAATCGCCTCCGGATTCAAGTTCTTCATCGAAATAATTGTTATCCAGCACCTTCATTCTAACAAAAAGATTTCCCGTAACGGCAAATCCTCCTTCAACATAATCTTTCTGTGGAAATGCATAAGTTTCATCATATAGATCTGCTATAGAAACATTCTTGTTCGGATAAAACAATTTAATTTTTCCGCCAATTCTATCTACTTCAGGTTTATTTTCAAAAATTTTCACAGCATTTTTGATCCAGTTTTTATCCGGGATACAATCTGAATCTGTAAAGCCTACATATTTACCTGTTGCTACCGTTAAAGCTTTGTTTCTTGCAGCGTACGATCCCGTTTTCTTCTCATCCAGAAAAGTGACGTTCTTATTCAGGAAAGCAAAGTTTTGATTAAAACTATCATTCGGATCATTATTAACGACTAGAATTTCAAATTGTTCCTGATCGTAAGATTGAGAATATAATGCATCTAGACATAATTTCAACCTATCCCAATCCTTATATGTTGGGATTATCACACTTACTAATATTGACTTATCTTCCATGAGTTATTTTAGGATTCAAAAAGAATATCTGAAAAATTATCAATATCTTTTAATTCGTTTTCAAATATAAACTTGTTCTTTCTTATTTTTTCTATGGTCCAATTCCACCATTTGAGGTCAAGCAATTGATTAATTTTCTCATCTGGAAAACGGTATTTAATGATTTTTGCAGGAGAACCAGCAACAATTGCATAATCAGGAACATCTTTATTTACCAAACTATTGGCTGCAATTACGGCACCGTTACCAATAGTAACACCGCCTAGTATTACGCAGCTTGCTCCAATCCAAACATCGTTCTTGATAATTACACCACCATTACTTATTTGTTCATTTTCCCACTCTTCATTAAATATGTTTTTACCTATGTAATAACTTGTTAATTTATTATGATTATGATTGAATGTCTGTATAGAAACATTTCTTGCTATTGAACAAAACTTCCCTATTTCTATTGGAAATTTATCTGTCGATATTAAACTAATATTTGGACCCCAGACAGATGAAAAATCATCAACTTTCACCTCTCCCATTATTTTACACATGGATATTTTGCATCCGTCTCCAATTTGTAACTTTCCAAAGACCTGACTATTTTCTATATAAGAATTGTCTCCTACAATTGTTTTGCTTTTAACAACAGTATCAGAGATTTCCGATGAAAATCCGATAGATAGATTGTCTTTGATAATACTATTTATAATCTTAGATTTTCCTTTTGAATCAATTTTTGAAAAAATCTGGCTTCCTTTTATTACAAGCCTTTTTGTATTAACCGTGTTAGGAAAAATAAGATTTTGATTTTCTATAAATCTTAAAAATTTTTGTTTAATTCTATAATTTAAAAGTTTAAAAAATGTCATAATTACAAGCATTTAAGAATTGTAGAATAACTGTCAATAAAGGCATATTTCTGCTCCTTTATTTTATTTTCGTAAGAATTATAACCTTCTTCACCAAAGATAATAACTTTTTTACCAAATTTTTCTGCTTCTAAAGCGGTTCCGGAGAATGATGTAATAAGAGTAGACACTTGCTTAAAAACATCATACAAATCATTATTATTTGCTTCTTCTATAAAAATTTTATCCGTTATTTTTGCCTTTAATGCTAATAATTTTTCTTTATCCTGTGGATATCTTGGATGTAAACGAAAATACCAATTATATTTCTCATCTTCTAAAATAAAATCTTCTAGGAAGTATGGAATCCACTGCCCCTGCAGACAAACAAGGATATTATTTTCAACATCATCTTTTGTTTTCTCTGCATGCTCTGCATTATGACTTAAATATTTATTTCCAACCACTTCAACTTGAGGAATATATTTTTCTCCAGAAAAGTTGTTTAAAATGATGTTTTTATCTGTTTCTTCCCATACATAAAATATTTGTGGAAAATGGAAGAATATCTCGTCTGGATTTTTCCACTTTGCATAACCAAAATGAGTATCTGTAATAGAACTATGTTGATACTCTATCGTTGTTATTTTAAGAGCATTGGCCGCATAAAGTAATGAATTGGTCAGACTGCTGTAATAACAGTAGCAAAAAATTTTCTCGGGATTGAGAACTTTAAGAAATTTTTCAAATGCCCTGCTGTGAGTTACAAAATAATTAAGCTTGAAAATTAAATCCTCATGTAGAATAGTACTCTCTTTTTGTATGTTTCTTTTAAACTCAGTTATAGTCTCATTTGCAACATTGCAGATTTCATTTCTATAAAAAGGATATTTGAAATCATAATTATAATATTCGAATAACGCAGAAAGAAGATTTTCTATGTTACTTTTTGCTTTTTTATCAAAATATAAAAGATATCCTTTATCATCTTTATCATAAAAAGGATGAAGATAAGGATTATATTCTTTACCACTGACATTGTGAGAATAACTGCCAAAATAAAGTGTTTTTCCTGCTAAGCTGTCATTTAATTCTTGACTTAATTTTTTAATCTTAAAAAACAGCTTTAGCTTTATTCTCGCAGTATTGAAGTAATATTTTAAAATCGAAAATTTATCATTTTTTTTGATGTCATCAGAATTTGTTTTATCTGCATTTATCTTTCCACCAAAAATAAAATGAAGAAAAAAGCCTGTCTGAATTTTTACTATAAACCAAGGATTGACTTTATCAATCTCATATTCTACAGAAGATAATTTTTCATACATCTTTTGCAAAATATCTACATATTCTTTTCTTGATTGAAACATTTCTTGCCTATAATTGGTAAAACTTAATTTGAGTAGCAATTATTTTGATAAATCATCCACAATTTCAGCTAACTCCTCTTTACCAATCACATACTCGACAAATTCTCTAAATGCACCTTCTCCACCTTGTTTTGCGGTAACAAAATCAACCTTATCTTTAATATAAAAGGCTGCATTAGCTGGTGCACAAGAAAACCCCACTGCATTCAAAAGCTGTATATCACCAAGATCATCTCCAATATAAGCGACATCGGAGAGACTAATATTTAGTTTTTCACATATTTCTTTTGCTGCAGAAAGTTTATCATTAATACCTTGATAAAGGAAATCGATTTTAAGCTTTTGGGCTCTTCTTTCTACAATCTTTGTGTTTTCTCCTGTTATAATTCCTACAGGAATATTTAACTTTTTACAGAAAAGAATACCTGCACTATCACTGGTATTGAATTTTTTCCATTCATTTCCAGTTTGGTCATAATACATCCCGCCATCTGTCCAAACGCCGTCAATATCTGTTAAAACAAGTTTTGGTAAGTTCATCCTTAAAAAATTTTAGAATTTTCCGGGTAAGATTTATCAACAAAAACATTAGCACCAATTACTGAATTATCGCCAATAATAATGTCACCAACGATTACTGTTCCCGGATAGATTGTTACACCATTGCCTATTGTAGGACGACCGCCATTTTTATCACCTAAAGTAATATTATGATGCATTAATACATCATTTCCAATTTTAGTTCTGGCTCCTATAATAGTTCCGACACCATGATTCATTTTAAAATTATTCCCAATTTCTGCAGAGTAATAGATTTCAATTCCAGTATGAGAGAATGCCAATGATGAAAATTCCTGAGCATTTTTATGATCCCCATTCAAAAAACAGAAACGAGCAATTCTATAAAAAAATGTCGCTAATAATGCCGGAAAATATTTTATTTTCTTAACATTAAATTCTTCACTGTAATATCTCTGATAATCTCCTTGGAATTTATTTATAATTGATTCCCAATCATTAGGTTTAATCGATTCAACATCAGGAGAAAAAATGGATTTTTCTTTAAAGAATATAATTTCATCTTTAATTGAATCAATCATTTTTGATGACATTTGGATAAATAATTTCGTTTGCAGCTATATCAGTTAGCAAAGTCTTGCCTACAATTTCTTCACGACTAGACCATTTGAAACCATCTCCAGGAGAAAGCAGATGTAGATCTTCTTCTCTTACAATATCACCAGCTTTAAGATCTTTGTTAGTTGCGATAGATCTTTCCAGTTTTACTTTTGCAGCCATTACTGCAGGTTCGATATAAAGATCCTCTGTCCCGAATGACATTTCCAAAACTCTGATGTCTCTCACCATTCTATTAACGCCATCTGGTCCAAGAGATCCTGCCTGGTCCGTTCCTTTCATTCTTCTGTCCAGCGTGATGTGTTTTTCAATAATCTCGGCTCCCATTGCTACTGCATTTACAGGAGTCGAAATACCTATAGTATGATCAGAAAATCCGATTTTATATTCCGGATAATTTTTCTGAAGGTATTTTATTGTATTTAGATTAACATTCTGTGGTTTTGTAGGATATTCTGAAACACAGTGTAAAATAGATATCTCATTGTGGTATTTTGTAATCACTTCCAATGCTTCATCTAACTCTTTTTTTCCAGCCATTCCTGTAGAAACAATAATCGGGATTTTTGTTTCTGCCATTGCAGCTAGTAAGGGTAAATTTGTAAGATCGCGGCTAGCAACCTTCAGTCTGTCTGGTGTGAACAATTTTAGAAGCGATAAACATCCTATGGCACATAGAGTTTCAACAAAATCAAATCCATATAATTTGGCATGCTTATAACATTCGAAATGTTCTTCGTCATCAAGTTCAAGAAATTCTCTATGCTCGCCATATGTTCTTCCAAAAGAGTTAGGATTATCATAGATTTTGTTCATTTGAGAATCTGACAGCTCTGCATTTAGATCTCTTTTTGTCAGCTTAACAGCGTCCATTTTAGGAAGATCCAGACCAAATAGTTCTTCTTTTACAGGTCTGGCTACCATTTCTATAAGGAGCTTTGCGAGATCCAGTGATCCATTATGATTCTGCCCTATTTCTCCAATAATATACGTATTGTTCTGCATCTTATTTTGTATTATTAATTATGATTTGCTCCATACTTTCTTTTAGCTTTTGGTTTGAAAGTATATAATTTCCAATCTCAAAAAAATTAGTTTTCGAAATGTTTTTAAATTCTTTTTCAATCAATTGAGTGTTTTCATAATCTTCGGGCGTATCTATAGTAAGTCTTATGTTATTATATTTTGAAAATTCATTTGTGATATCCACAAAATGGATTTTAAAGCTCTCGGGGTTATTATAAATCCCAAAAGTTACATGTTCACTATAACTTGGATCGCTAAAATTATCTCTTAAAAATCTGAGTGCATCCAAACTAACCAGTTCTGCAAAAATACCAATGTGGGATAAAACGGTCGGTTTATTATTTAAAACAAAAGACCAATAATCATGATCTGGATTTTGTTCAAAATTAGCAATTAATTTCTGTAAAATATCTGTATCTAAGAAAGGATTGTCTGATGTAATTCTAACAATTTTATCAATTCCAAAGAATTCTGCAGATTGTATATATCTTTCAAGAACATTACTTTCACTACCTCTGTAATATTTATAATTGTTCTTCTCCAGATAATCAACGAGTTCATCATCAGAAGGAGATATGGTAGTTGCAATTATCACAGGAATATTCAGAGGTAATAACTTGTCTACAAGAAAAGAAAGTATCGTCTTTGACTGGAAAGGCTTGAGAATTTTTGCAGGTAGTCTTGTAGATCCTAATCTAGCTTGAATAATAATTCCTAACATATTTAAAGTCCTTGTAGTTGTGCCATTCTTCGGAAATAATCCGATTTTGATTTGAGCTCATCAAAATTACCGCTTATTTCCAAATCTCCGTTATTCATCAAAAATATCTTATCCGCTTCTCTAATAGTGGATAGTCTGTGTGCAATAGAAATAATTGTTATTTTACCTTTGAGAGAGTCTATACTTTGTTTGATTTCTGCTTCCGTTTCTGAGTCGAGTGCTGATGTAGCTTCATCCATTATTAATATTTGAACATCACGGAATAATTCTCTTGCAATAGAAATGCGCTGCTTTTGTCCACCTGAGATGTTCATCCCGTTATATCCTAAAAGTTCATTATAGCCATTCGGTAGATTGTTTATAAAAAACTTGTTGATATTTTCTTCCGTACGATCTGCCCAAAAAGTTATGTTGTCAAAAATATCCGCATTGAATATTGTCGGCTCCTGAGAAATATATCCAATCTTATTTTTAAAATCAAATCTATTAATTGTCGTAAAATCAATTCCATTTACAAGATATTGACCCGTGTCATATTTCAATAATCCACTTAGGATATTTACTAAAGTAGATTTACCAGAGCCGCTTTCTCCAACTAATGCAACTGATTGGTTTTTTACAATTTCGACATTAATATCATTTAATATTTTACGGTCACCAAATGAGACTGATAAATTCTTGAGTTCAATCTTATTTATTTCTGTTAAACCCGATTTTCCAATTTCAGGTTCGGCATTCTTTTTAAGATATATTTGATAATCTTTTATATTCTCAATCGAACCGGTAGTTGCCAAATAATTATTCCAAGACCCTTGCATACTCATGAGATACGCCATAGCTCTATAAAATAACATCAGAATAATCATAATTGAACTTAATGCTACTCCTACTACTGTCACCTGAAAACCAATTATTACACAAACTAATGTGATCATAATAGGCTCTCTCATTGCAGATAATCTGGCTTGTAATCTACCTACTAAGATATTCTTATCAATCATTTGGTAAAGAATATTCAGCATACGATCAGTAAAAAAAATATTTCTACCTGTAGCTTTTAAATATTTAAAATTATTAACATTCTCAATTACAATGCCTCCATATTGATGATTATTCTTATTGAGTTCTCTGGATAATTTTTTCGTTTTGACATAAAATCTGTTATAGATTTGATTCGTTAAAAATCCGCCAACTAATATTAATATTGAAAATTTCCAATCTATAAAAAAAGCCATACATAAGTATATAAAAACAACCATGCCAGATTTTATACTTTCTATATACTGAGCACATGCTTGAGCCATTTGACTTGACTCTCCAATCAAAGAACTTTGCAGCCTTCCAATATCAGTTGAGATGAATTCTTTATACGATAAGTCCCGGAGTCCAAAAATTAAATCTACCCGAATTTTTTTCACAAAACTTTGAAGCGTTAGTGTTTGAAAAAACTGTGTGAAATAAAAAAAAACCGCTTTTAATAAAAAGATAATGATAATTAACACAAGCATATTTATCACATTGACTTCCAAATGGATAAACTTGAAAAAAACGGAGACTATATGAATAAGCTTATTATCTCCTTTAACACTATTAACCCCATCTGCAACCTGGATTAATGGAACAAACATCGTAAGACCTACACCATCAAGCAATGCCATTATAAAATTGCAAAATAGCATAACCCATAATCTTAAACCAATATATTGATAAAAAAAATAAAGAGTTTTAAAACGTAAAGCTAAAATTGTTTTGAGATTATTCAAAATAAGAAATAATTATTTTCTATTAAAAAGCTTTCTAAGTCTATTTGTTGGTTTGGTGTATGAATAGTAACCATAGCCATATTTGTAGCCATATTTAGAATACTCAGGTTTTACAGCATTAAGTGCAAAAACCATATTATCTATCTGATTATCTCTTCTGAAATTTTGTGCAAATGATATCATCTCATTATCTGAAAATTCCGATTTAACAGTATATAAAACCAAATCTGCGATATCAATTAAATGCATGGAATCACTTACGAGCATTACAGGCGCAGAATCCATGATAATATAATCATATTCTTTTTTAAGACTATCGATCATGTCATCAAATTTTTTCATGTCCAAAAGATCATTTGGATTAGGAGCTTTTGCCCCACTAAATAAGACATCTAATCTACTATCTAAACCCGAATTGGTTATAAATTCATGTACATCCGTTTTTCCCGAAACCAAATAGTCGGTGAGTCCTTTTTTATTTCTGTCGATAAAACGATGTAACTGAGGATTTCTGATATCGGCTCCAATTAATAATACTTTTCCACTGCCTGACAAGCTCAATGCTGTATTGACTGAAACTGTTGTTTTACCTTCCCCTTTTACAGAAGAGGTTACTAATATTACGCCCCCTTCATTAGTCTCTTTAGCCCTAAGAATAAATTTAATATTAGAAATTAGAATTCTAAAAGATTCTGCAAAAATAGTAAAATCATTTTTTTCAATCAATGTTTTACCACTATCATCAAAAGGAATTTCAGCAATTACCGGTATATGTGGCGCCAACGATTCAATATCTTCTTTTGAACGAATTTTAGTATCCAGAACCCTAACAATAAAAAGAATAATCAGAGGAAAAAGTAACCCCATAATAAGGGAAGCTGTTTTGATTTGATTATAGTTTGGATTTACTACACCTACCGTATATGCAGGGTTTACCACCTTAGCTTTTGGAGCTGTAACTGCAAGGGTGATTGCATTTTCTTCTCGCTTTTGTAAAAGATATAAATATAATGATTCCTTGAGGTTTCTTTGACGCTCAATATTCCTAAAAATTTTTTCTTGTGTTGGATATTTATATATCGCCGCCTTATCTTCACCCATTTCAAAATTGGTCTGTCCCAATTTTCTTTGCAGTTGTTCACGACTTTCCTGTATGTTTTTTCTAATAGAAACTAATAATTCTGCTAATTGAATGTCAAATGCTTTAATTGTAGGATTGACTACTGTTGCTTGTTTCAGCGTTCTTTTCTTTGTTAAAAGCAGTTCATTATATTGAGTCAGCAAAGACTCTGTGGCACCCGGTAAACCCAGGCCAGTAGGAAATAATTGTTCTTTTCCGCTATTGACCATATCGGAAATAGCATTTAAAACCTCTAATTGTACAGATTGATTAAAGATATTTTCAACATTACCACTAAGGCGGTTCACTGCAATACCAGCTTGTACATCAAGGTCTGTAATTTTATTTGTTTTTTTGAAGTTTTCTTTTTCCCCTTCTATTTTTTCTAAGTCAACAGATATAAGGCCTAATCTGTTATCAATGAAATCCTCAGTATTTTGTGCTTCAATATTTTTGTCATTGATACCATCAATATTATACTGTCTGGAAAGCTCATTGAGGATATCTTCGGATTTTTGAGGTATAGGGCCTGTTAATGTCAGGTCCATCAATAGGCCTGATGGGGTTTTTACTACTATTCCTCCTTCTAATTCTTTTACAAGAACTGTTTCACTTTTAAAAACAACTTTAACTTTATCCGGGGATTTATCTTTGATTTTTTCAATTATTACTGTTCCAAAAGGCAAAGAAGCAGGATATCCATAACGGAACAAATTATTATCAGATAATAATGCACCCTCTGTTAATCTGTATGTTTTATTATCTACAGGTTCTAATATATAAGATGCCGAATAAAAATTCTTTTTTTCGTTAATAATACGACCTGTATAAGGAGAATAATTATATAGCTCTACTTCTCTAATTTTACCTTTGATAAAAAAACTTACTCCAAGATTTAGGTTTTTGACTACTTTGTTTAGTATTGGTTTTGAAACAATAATAGCCGCTTCACCTTGTAATTCATTATCTCCGCTAATTCCCATACCTAAGCTCTTAAGATCCCCTAAGGCACCTTTACCTGATTTAGATTCTTGAAATAACAGTGTTGTCTTTGACAGAAATTTTGGTTGGGTATATTTAAGATAAAAATAAGCCCCCAAATAAAAGATAACTAGGCTCAAAATAATCCATGGCCAATATTTCAAAAAACGAAAAATTTCTTTTTTGAAGCTTATTTTTTTGTTTGAACCTAAGTCCTGATCTAACAAATCCATTAATTTGTAACTCGAATTAAAAATAATCCCAAACTAATTCCTACTGCTAATAATTGTAAAAATAAAGCTCTATTTGGGTTAGTTGTATTTGCGGCAATCTGCTTGTTACGATCCGGCTCTACATATAAGATATCATTCTGTTGCAGGTAATAATATGGCGAATTAACAATATTAGCCTCAGAAAAATCAAGATGTATTACTGTATCTTTTTTGGTTTCTTCAGAAAATCTCAATAATTTAACATTGGTTCTATCCGCGGATGGATTCATATCTCCTGCTAAAGCCAAAGCTTGAAATAAATTGAGTTTTTCATTATTACTTGTCTTTTGCCCCGGAGTTTGAACTTCTCCTAAAACGCTAATACTAAAATTAGTCAATCTGATATCTACCAATGGGTCCGTAAGATATGTTTTCAATCTTTCTTCTAAATCTTCTTTTAGTTGTTTTTTAGTCATCCCTAAGCAATAAACCCTTCCTAAAACCGGCATCTTTATATAGCCATCTGGAGAGACAATGTACGAGCCAGTTCCATCTTTATCCGACTTATCAGGATCATTGGTAGATGGCATTGTATTGATATTGAAAGGTTTTATTGCTAATTCATCAAAAGCAGATATAGATATTGTAAGCGCATCGCCCTCCTTTATCTTTAATCCCTGATACCTAGCCTGACTTACTTCTTGATCAAAGTTATGATTGCTCATATAGATCATATTTTTTTTAGGCTGACAAGAACAAACTAAAAAAACCAGAAGTAATAAAAATATTTTTTTCTTCATTCTTTCATTCTGTAAGAATAAGAAATCCTACAGTCTATAATTCTAACGTTAATATGTTTCTCCTAAATAATAGTTAACGCCAATACCTAAAAATCTATTATATGTAGCGGTTTTAGTATAATCAGGATATATCTTTGAAAGTCCTCTGTCAAATCTTATAAAAGCCTCAAGCTTATCATTAACTCTTGCCCCAACTTTAACAGAAACACCATAACTGAATTTCTTTATTTTTTGACCTAATCCAAATTTATACGGATCATAACCCGTAAACACAGCTTCTTTCACAGCATCATCTTCTTTTGTGTTTTCAGACACTAAAAATTCGAA
>Ga0209933_1001412_pt1 | contig 22587 bp, 16 predicted proteins | sample ThiBiot_300_biof_FD_183944 | JGI IMG/M metagenome (GOLD analysis project Ga0209933, IMG submission 183944) | Wastewater bioreactor microbial communities from Cape Town, South Africa - Thiocy_cont_300_biof (SPAdes) | ecosystem: Engineered > Bioremediation > Thiocyanate > Unclassified | place...
AGGTGGTGGCGGCCTGCGGCGGCGACGTGCGCGGCAAGGTGATCGCCGTTCTGGGGCTGACCTTCAAGCCGCGGACGGACGACATGCGCGAGGCGCCGTCGCTGTCGATCATCCAGGCGCTGCAGGATGCGGGCGCGAAGATCGTGGCGCATGACCCGGTCGGCATGGAGGCGGCGAAGCCGCTGCTGGACGAGAGGGTCTCCTATGCCGAGAGCCCGTATGAGGCGGCGGCGGGCGCGGACGCGATCGTGCTGGTGACGGAATGGGACCAGTTCCGGGCGCTGGACTTCGGGCGGCTGAAGGCGGCGATGCGGGTTCCGGTGCTCGTCGACCTCCGCAATGTCTATAGCCGCGAGGAAGTGGCGCGGCACGGCTTCGCTTACGAAGGCGTCGGCCGCGCCGACAGCCGCGAGGCCAGCGTCCTCGAGACCGCCGCGGAATAGGTTATGCCAAGCGCCGCGATCCTTCGAGGTTCACGGCGTGCCGATTGCCGGCGCGAACCGGCTCGAACAGGAGGAGGGCGCTTTGGACGCTTTGCTGCTCATCGGGGCGGTCGCCGTCGAGGTGGTACTCATAATCATTGCGCTGAAGCGCTTCGGCTTCGCGCCGCTGCCCGGGCTGGCGCTGATCTATTTCCTGGTCGCGCAGGTCTCGCTGACGCTCGTCTATCACGGGCTCGCAGTGAACTCCTTCATGGAGACCTACAGCCGAGGCGGGGTCTATACTTACTATTTCCAGACCATGATGCTGTATTTTGCTGCGTCAATGCTCGTGGTCCTGTCGTTCTGGAAAGGCATGTTCCGAAACGGCGCCCAGCGCCTCGGTTCGATCCACGTCGACATCACGCGATTTGCGACCGTCATGCCGATGATCAATGTCAGCATGGGCGTTCTGACGGCAATCGTCCTCATGGTTTTCGCTCTCGTGTCCGACTGGGAGATGATCTGGTCGAACTATACGTATCTGTCGATGACGCGGGCGGACGTGATCACCGTCCCATCCTTTGCCATCCTGCCGAACCTCTTGCCGCTCTTCGGTATCGTCGCGGCCGTGCTCGGCGCGATAAACCTCGCGATGCGACGTCCGCTTCCGGCGATCTATTTCAATGTCGTCTGGGTGGCTATCTCGGTCTACTTCCTCGCCTCGCATCAGCGCGTCGCCATCGTGCCGCCGGCCGCCATGGTCGTCGTTCTTTCGATCGTCTCGACCGGCTCGCACCCGATCGCGAAGATCCTGACCATCACCTACACCGTCTTCGCCTACGCCACGGCGCTGACGGGACGCGGGTCGTTGGCCCATCACGGGCTGAGCAGTCTCTTCGATGCTCCCGACCAGTTCGTCGGCGTCGGCGTCTTCGATCTCGCGACGAAGCTCCTGCTCAACGGCGCGGAAGGCGCGTTCGTGGTTGCAGAAGGCTTCGCGCGCAATGCGTCCTATCCTCCGATCTACGAGATCCTGAGCTTTTCGCCACTGCCGTCCTTCATCGACAAGTTCTCCGAGATCAACCGGCTCTATCAGGTTCGCCTGTCGCCATTCGCCCCGTTCTCGGGCATTACGGAAGCGTTCTTCTTCGGCCCCGGCTATCTCGCGGCGCTGGCTGCCATCTATCTCGGAGCCTTCTGGCTCTATCGCCGCGTGACGGAACGCAACCGGTATCTCGGTCTCGCCATCGGTCTGCTGGTGCTGCTCGCGACGGTTCAGGTCTTCGCCTATCCGCTGCGCAATAGCCTGAAGCCGCTCTGGATGGGCGTGATCATCGGCGTCGCAGCCCTGGTCTACCTGCCCAAGCCCAAGATCGCGCAGCAGATCAGCCCGCAGCTGCGCGCAACGCTGATGGGCGGCGGCACCCCGCCTCCAAAGCGGGCGGCAGCCATGCCGCACGGCGGCGTTCTCGGCCGGCCGATGGGCGGGCCCCAGCGCGGACAGCAGATCCGCCGGGGCTGAGCCCGGCGCCGCTGCCACCTGCTTCGCAGGGTCAGGCCCCCGAGCTCGGCGAGGATCAGCTGCCGGAGCTTGCCTGCAGGGGCGGCAGCAGGGGCCGGAGCAGCGGCGCGAGCGCCACGCTGTGCTCGATCTGGTATTGCTGCTGCAGATGCGCGGTCGTGTCGAAGAACTCGCTGCGCGGATACTGGCTCTTGTTCGGCAGCATGACGAAGGCTGCGCCATTGTCCTCGAACAGCGCCCGCCATGGCGCGATCACGGAATCGGGGACCGGCTGGTCGTCGAACGTCGTCGACAGGCCGCCCACCACCACGACGCCGCGGTCCTTCATCGCTTTGATGAAATTGCTGACGAGCGCGCGCGTCGTATCGGAGATCGCGTTGTTCGGAACGCGCCAGCGCACCTTGGCAAGGTAGTCGGAATAGGCGGCGGCCGCCTTGGCATCATGGCCGACCATGTCGCCATAGTCGTTGAGGTCAGAGGCCGTGACGCCGACGCGGCGGGCGACACCCATGCGGACGAGCAGCTTCTCGAATACCGACTCGATCGCGAAGCGGACATTGAAGGCGAAGGCGCCATGCGCCAGCCGGTCCCAGCCGAGTTCGCTAAGCGTCGCGACATCCTTCGAGAAATACGCGGGTCCGATGTCGTCCGACAGGAAATCGCTGCGGTCTGCGCTCCACAGCGGATATTCGAGCGGTACATAGACGAGGTCGCCGGGCTTGGCGACCTTCTCCACCCAGTCGAACAGGAAGTCGATCTGTATCGAGGCCGCGACGCCCATGTTCGCGCAGGGGCGATCCAGGAGTTCCGAGAGCGTTGCGCAGGAGTGGCTGTAGCGGCCATTGCTGCCCGCCGCGATGATGATGGCGCCCGGCCCTACCGCCTCGGCGATCTTCTCCTTGCGGTCGATCATGCGCGTCATGTCGCCGAGCGTCATGGGGCGCGTCAGAACGAAATGGAACAGGCCGAGATAGACCGCGGTCGCGAGCAGGCTGCCGACAAGGAGAACCGCGAGGGCGCGGCGGCCGCCGACGGTGGGGGAGGGTGGAGCAATCTCGAGCATGGGCGGCTCCCGCTCAGAACTGGAAATAGAGGAATTCGCTCGGGTGGCGAGCGAAGAACACGGCCTGGATCAGGAAGGGCATCATGATGCAGACGCGCACCAGCCGGCCCTTCGGCGACATCTCATAGGGATTGCGCGCGAAGAGCGAGAGGCCGAAGGCGACGGCGATGAGCACCGCCATCGTGAACAGACCGAGCAGCGTCTGGTCAGCCAGAAGCGGCACGTTACCCTGCGATCCGAAGAGGTTCTTCAGAGTGGGGCTGAGATTGGTAATCGAGGCGGGTAGATAGAACCCGTTCTTGCCCAGCATGCCGGAATAGATATTGAGGGCCGCACCCATATCGGCGGCGCGGAACAGCACCCAGGCGAAGACGACGCCCGCGAATGTCACGAGCCACGAGAGCGAGCGGACTGGCCAGGCCGCCAGGATGCCACCGGCTTTCTTGCCGCGCAGCGAAAGGAAGGCGTGGTTGATGGTCAGCATCAGCCCGTGCGCCACGCCCCACAGCAGGAAGGTGAGCCCAGCTCCGTGCCAGAGCCCGCCGATCGTCATCGTGAGGAAGAGATTGAGATAGCGGCGCGGCTCGCCGCGGCGGTTGCCGCCGAGCGGGATGTAGACGTAGTCGCGCAGGAAGCGCGACAGCGTGATGTGCCAGCGCCGCCAGAAATCGATGATGCTGGTCGCCTTGTACGGCGAGAAGAAGTTGATCGGCAGATCGATGCGCATCATGCGCGCCAGCCCGACCGCCATGTCGCTGTAGCCCGAGAAATCGAAATAGAGCTGGAACGTATAGGAGAGGACTGCGCCCCAGGCGGCGAAGAATGAGATGTCGGTCGATCCCGCACCGTTGAAGCCGTAGCTCGCGAACTGCCCGAGCGGATCGGCAATCAGCACTTTCTTGGCGAGACCGATGCCGAACAGCGCCAGTCCGTCGACAAATACCGCCAGGTTGAACCGGTAGCTCTCTTCCTTTTCGAACTGCGGCAGGATCTGGCTGTGATGGAGGATCGGACCCGCGATCAGATGCGGGAAATAGGTTACGAACAGCGCATAGCGCAGCGGCCTGACGCGCTCGGCGAGGCCGCGATAGCCGTCCACCAGATAGGTGATCTGGGTGAAGGTGAAGAAGGAGATGCCGAGCGGAAGATCGGCTTCATAGTGCTGGACGTCGGTCGCGAGGATGTAATTGAAGGAATCGATCGCGAAGTTGCCGTATTTGAAGAAGCCGAGCGCGCCGAGATTGACGAGAATGGCGATGATGAGGCCCATCTTCGATCGATGGACGCGGCCGCTGGCGCGCGAGTCGATAATGAAGCTGGCCATGAAATAATTGAAGACAATCGACGGAATCAGGACGAAAAGATGCGTCCAGTTCCATTCGCTGTAGAAAACAAAGGCGGCAAGGACCAGCGCGCCGATCGCGGCGGTTCGGCCGATGAATTTTGACGCAAAATAGTAAAGCAGCAGCGTCGCAGGGAGGAATATCCCGATAAACTGGGCTGAATTGAAGAGCATCGTCGTCCCTGTCGATTATCGGCCCGAGCGGACTGCCTGCCGTCGTAGAATCTGGTTCGGATCGTACATCAACGCGTTCCTCTCGCCGCAAGCGCCGCATAGGTGTCGACCCAGGCTTGGCTGATGGCGTCGGACGAGAAGCGCTCCCTCGCGAGTTCCCGCGCGTTGGAGGAGATGCGGGACCAGGCGGGCTCGTCGAGTTGCATCGCCTTGCGAAGAGCTTCGGCGATCGAGGACGCGCCATGGCCGCATTCGATCGCGATGCCGCGCTCGAAGCCGACCGGAAGGTTGCAGTCCTTCGACATGACCGTCGGCGCACCAGCGGCCCAGGCCTCGAGGATCGCCATCGGCAGGCCCTCGCTCAGCGAAGGCAGCACGAGGTAGCGCGCCGAGAGCAGAAGCCGGGCCTTGTCCTCGCCGAACACCGAGCCGACAAAGCGGATGGTCGGGGAGTCAGCGGATCTGATAGCTGCCTCGAGCGCGGCGACATGCTCGGCCTCGCCAAAACCGGCGATCTCGAGCGAGAAGCCGCGCTCCGCCGGCAGCGTGCCGAGAGCGGCCCAGGCTTCGACCAGGGCAATGACATTCTTCTTCGGGTGGATCCGGCTGAGGAACACAAATTTCGTGCGCGGCACGGGCGAGGTTCCCGCCGGTGGATGCACGCCATTGGCGATGATCGTCACCTTGGCCGAAGGCGCCGCGGTGCGGATATCGGCAGCTTCCGCCTCGGTCAGGGCGTGAAACAGCGCCGCCCGCTTCCAGCTCCGCTTCTCGTAGAGCGCCCGTGCTATCGCCTTCTTCCACCGCCCGCGCGAGAGAATCCATGGATCGAGCATCCCGTGCGGCGAGATGACGACCGGTTTGCCCGTCGCCGCGGCCCAGCGCTCCGCAACCCGCGAGGGATACATCCAGATCCCGTGCAGATGCAGGACATCGAGGTCAGCGGCCTTGATCGCATCCAGCAGCCCGGGGGCGAAACCGAACACCGGTGGCCCCTTCACGGCGAAGGCCTTGGCCGGGATACCCTCGAAACGGGCGGCGTCCGTGTCCGACCGGTCATCCGCGAGGCCGAATACCTGCGGTTCGACCAGGCCGCTGTCCCGCATTGCCAGCGCCTGGACGACCACCGCCTCGAAGACGCCTGCTCCGTTGCGCGACAGCCAGAAGGAGAGGAGGCCGAGCCTCAGTTTTCGGTCGTTCATGCGGCGTCCTCGGTCTTCGGCCGAAAAGCACGGGGGAAAGCGGTCAGTCTGTCGGGACGCGGCGGGCTAGGGACGGGTGAAGCGCTTGCGGGGGCGGGCGGGGCGCGCCGGGTTGCCGACATACACCGTCCAGGGATCGAGGTTCTTGAAGGCGACCGCGCGCGCGCCGAGAACGGCACCTTCGCCGACGGTCACGCCCGGGCCAACGAATGCATCGGACGCGACCCAGGCATTGTCGCCGATGACGATCGGGCGCGTATAAAGCTGGAAGCTCGGATCGTCGATCGCATGCGTTCCCGACACGAGATGAGAGTATTGCGACACCACGGCGTATCGGCCGATCGTGATCTTGCCCTGGCTGTAGCAGTTCACCTTCCAGCCGAGTACGGAATAGTCGCGCATTTCGAGATTGGGCGGATACCAGATGCGCGCGCTGCCATAGACCCGCGCCCCGGTCCCCAGCTTCGCGCCGAACAGGCGAAGCAGGAAGCGTCGCCAGCCATGCAGCGGAGGAGGCGTCCACGACGCCAGAATCAGCCAGACGAGGTTCCAGATGCCCCGGAAGATGCGGTGCTTGATCGAGAAATTGGCGCCGCCATGGACGCCGCCGCTCTTGCTCGCGTCCAGAATGCCCGAGTCGCTCTCATCCAGCTGGCTCAAGCGTCGCCCCCTTCGTCCGGTCTCAATCGATGGCAGGCAGCCGCGCCCGGCGGCAGCCGCGCAGGGACAATGCCATAGTGCAGTGCAGCATGTCGAGACTGGCGCAGCAATTCCAGCGCCTTTGGATGGGTGATCGCCGCTAGACGCGGGTCCCGATCGTGCGGGCCGTGACGCGGCCGTCGGTGGGCGTGAAGGCCGCGCCGGGCGCCGCGCCGACGATCACGACCTCGGCCGTGCGGATCCGCTTCGGCTTCATCGCGCCGATGCCTTTCGCGATGTCGGCGCTGGCAGCCGAGCCAGCTGTGAGGCTGTTGCGCCAGGAAAAGCCGTCGTTGCCGCCCGGTTTCGGGAAGCGAAGCTCGGCCTCGAAGCTGAACGGAGCGCCTGCCAGATCCGGCAAAGGCCGATAGAGAATGTCCTCGCCGTCGATGCGGATGACGATTTCGGCCCCGTCTCCGGCGCCGGACAGCGTGCCCGCAAGAATGAAGGACCAGACGCTTTGCGGGCCGACATGGAAACTCGGCTTCGCCGTGAGGCCGAGGGCCGTCGCGCCTTTCGCAGCCTTCATGGCCGCTTTTGACGCCGCGAGCGAGGCGATGACGGGATCAGCCTTGTTGAAGAAAGTCGCTGTCGCCTCGACGCGGGTGAACAGCGGATTGCGATTCTTGAGGACGAAATCGGCGCGCCGCTTCTCCTTGCCGCCGACGGTCGTGTCCTTGATCAGCGTTCCAACCTCCCTGGACGAACTGTCGGCGAGCACCGCCTGCTTGCCGCCGCCGCGGATGATGGAGGTTTCCACGGTGCTGTCGCTGACGACGAGCGCCGAGGAGGCGTGCGCCGAGGCGACAATGGTCGAATTGATGATCGAGCTGCGATAGGCCAGCGCCCCCTGCGAGGCGGGCGCGAAGATGCGGGAGTTCTTCAGTACCGAGCCATCGAAGAGCGCGATGCCGAACTCCGGCGGCTTCTGCATGTCGCTGAAGCCATATCGGGTGATGTTGTCGAAGGTGATGCGCTTGCCGCCTTCGTTGCTGTTGACCCAGATTCCTTGCGAACGCGACGATTCCCCATCGGCGAGCTGAACGAAGGTGACGTCCTTTACCAGCGTGTCATGCGAGAGATAGGCGAACTCGAGCGGGTATTTCTGGTGGCGGATCTCGAGGCGCTCGAAGCGGGAATGCGCCACTGGATTGCCGCCGATGCCGCGTCCGATGATGCGGCAATCCTCAACGAAGCAGTGCTCGACCGCGAGCGTCGGCAGAAACCAGCCGATGCTCTGGCTCTGCGCGAGCGTCATGCCGCGAATGCCCGCATTTTCGGCGACGAAGAGCGGCCAGGTCCGCCCGGCCGAATCGCGGATGCCGGACTTCAGTCCTGTATTGAGACGGCGGATGCCCGGCCGGTTGCCGTCGCGCGTCTGGTAAGTGCCGCGAATACGCGGGGCATCCACCGGGCCTGTGAGATGGATCCGCGCGCCCTCGACAGATTTGACCCGGCCAAGCACGTTGGGCAGCCAGAAGCCCTTGCCATGCGGGACCTCGCCCAGCGTCCCGTCGATCGCCACCAGCTCGCCGGGCTTGAACAGCGCGGCATCGGCAGGATCGACCAGATCGACATAGGTCTGCTCGATGGTCGCATCCTCGATCAGGTAGCGCGTCTCGAGCTTCGGCGAGGTCGAGATCACCGGCCCATAGGTGCCGATGATGATCGAGCGCGAATCATCGCCCGATATGCGTTCGAGCCGCGTCGCATCGCGGCCGGCGCCTTCGAGCATGATATTGGAGGGGATGACCAACAGGCGCGCGAAGCGGTAATGGCCGGAGCGGAGCACGACCTTGCCGCCGCCTTCGTCGGAGAGGCGATTGATGGTCCGCTGGATGGCGATGCCGTTATCGGATTTCCCGTCGGGATCGGCCGATGCCATCTCGTCGGCAAAGGCGGCCGGATCGAGGCCGCCCTTGACGACGAGGCGCTGCGTCGGCGGCGCGGCGAGCGCCGGGCCGGCGAGACCGGCCGCGGTGACGAGCGCCGCGGAGCGCAGGAATGTCCGGCGGTTGATCAAGCCATCCTCCGTGCAAGGACGCGGCCTCGAGCCGGCCGGTCATGGTGCGATGCGAAAGGAGGGTGTCTGCAGAATGCGGCGTGACCGCGGCGCGGAACCGCTTCAGCGCAGCGCGAGCGCCTGGCGGTAGTTGCGCATCGCCCAGAAGACGTCACGCAGGCCATCGACGGAGGCGTCGAAGCCGCGCAGCGCATGCATGATCGCCTCGGGATCGCCCTTCAGACGCTTCTGGCGCGCAAGATGGATGCTGCGCGCCTGCGCGTTCATCTTCGGCCCGTGCTTGGCGAAGAAGAGCTCCATGCCCCGCGCCTGGCGGCTGACATCGTCCGTGATGCGGGCGACGCTGTCGCTGCCATAGATGATCTGGCCGAAATGCGGGACGACGGTCACCGGGCCGAACTTCTCGATGAGGCGGACCCAGAGATCGTAGTCCTGCCAGGAGGGCAGGGCGGTATCGAAGCCGCCGACCGCAAGGACGTTGTCACGGCGCGTGAGAATCTGGTTTCCGATGACGTTGCGCTTCAGCATCATCGGCAGCGTTGCGACATCCGGCTTCGGCATCGCCTTGATGCGGCCCGCCTTCCAGAGCAGGTCGCGCGAGGTGACGATTGGCGCACCCTTCGCGACGCCCTCGAGGAGCTGGGCGAGGCGCTGCGGCAGGAAGATGTCGTCGTCGTCGAGGCCGGTGACAAATTCCGTCTCGGCGGCCTCGATGGCGCGGTTGCGCGCCGCGCAGGCGCCCTGAGCCGTCTCCTGACGGAAATAGCTGACCCGCGGATCGGCCGCGGCGAGACCGGCGAGCACACGCGGCGTCTCGTCGTCCGAGGCATCGTCGACGATGATGCAGCGCCAGTCCTGATGCGTCTGCGCCATGACGCTCGCGACCGCCTGCGCAACGAGACGGGCGCGGTTGCGCGTCGGGATATAGACGGTCACATCAGCCATCGACCCATCCTTCCATTCAAGCCTGAACGATGCACGCCGCGCATGGGCCTGCACCACCCTTATGCAAAGAACCGATCCGCCTCGACCACGGCGGCAGCTGAAGGCGGGCCGGTCATCGCCGCCGCCGCCTGTTCAGGCGTGACCACGAGCTTCGCCAAGCCATCATCCACCAGCGACTGCAGCGCCGACCAGCCCGGAATGCCGAGGATCATCGTCTCGCAACCGAGCGCGAGGCCCTCGACGACCGCCGTCGAAAAGACCCCCAGCTGATAGCGATGCGCCGCCTGGAGTTCCATGGTGCGCGTGCCGCCGCCGCCGATGCTGACCTCGAAACGATCGGGGCCGAGGCCAGACAGCCGCGCCGCTTCCCGGACGGCATCGGCGCTCTCGTTGGGGTGCAGGCGATAGAGAATGTGAGGCGTTCCGGGCAGGCTCGCCAGCTCGATGGCGAAGCGCGAGAGTTGGCCGGTGACCGCTGGCTGCGACAGTACGATGAGGCCGTGGCGATCGCCGGTCCGGTTCGCCGCCGCGGCGATGCGGGCGCGGATATGGGGCGCGCCGAACACCGTGAGCTTCGTGCGCGGATCATGGCGCGCGGCAGTGCGCCAATGGTCGCCGAACAGCCAGATCTCGTCGGGGCGGTACTGCACGTCCTGGGAGTCAGGGAAATCGTAGCCGGTGTGCGATCGGAACATCAGCCCGTGCTGAAGCTCGACGACATGCGCACCGGCGCGATGCGCGCCCTCGATGATGTCGGGGAAGGAATAGGCCACGACGATGAAGACACGGCGCGTCCCCAGCCGGCGAAAGAGCTGCGTGAAAACCCGCGCGCGCGATTCGAAGCGAACGGCATAGGCCGAAAGGAAGCCGAGCAGCGCGACATCGACGCCGAATTCGTCCCGGACGGCTGCCTCGGCCGCAGCCATCGCCTTGCGTTCGGCTTCGGTCGGCCGCAGATCGAGCCGCCGCGCGACCAGCTTCGCAAGGATGGCGACCGCGTCGATGCTGTAGCGGCCCGGCCCTTCGGCGGGATTGCCGCGCGCCTCGATCTGGATCAGCCGTTCCTGCCCGCCCAGCGACGAGGCGACCGCGTTCGAGATGGGATCGCCCTCGGTGCCATGGCGGCGCTCCCAGCGGAAGATCACGGTGTCCGCGCGGCCCGCGAGGAACGGGTTGCGCAGAGCGAGGTTCTTCAGCAGCCGGGCGCGGCCGCCGCCATAGGCGAGGTCGATATTGTGGAAGTCCGTCGTCGTCGCGGTGGCGGTCAGCACCTTGCGGAAGATCTCGCTGCGGGCGGCGGACCAGACATGGACGCCTCCGATGGTCAGCCGGTGCGCCGCGATGCGCGTTTCGAGGCCGACAAACCGCTCATAGACCTCAAGCATGCGATCCGTGCCGGCATGGGACGTCTCGATGATCTCAGCCATGGGTTTGAGCGACCGCGTTGGAGGAGACGGAGGGAGATGGGCCGATCGCCGTCAGCTTCAGTGCATAATGGACGGCCACCCCCAGCAGGCCGGCACGCGCCGAGACGATGCCGAGGCTCACGCCGATCGAGCCGAAGACGTAAATGCCGCCAAGCGACACGGCCGCGAACACGGCGGCCAAGATGAACCCCGTTGTCGCCAGGACTTTCGTCGCCCGATAGTAGAATAGCGGATAGGAGAAGATAAAATAGATCGACTGGAAGATCGATGCGATGCTGAGCAGGAAGAAATACTGCTTGAAATCGTGGAACTTCGGGTCGATGTGGCTCGGCGCGAAGACCGCGACGACAACGACATAGGCGATCGACATGACGAGGATCAGGCCGACGATGGCGACCGCGATCTTGCCGAGGCGCCGACGCTGCGCCTCGGTCTTGGCGGCGGCGATCATCTTGAGACCCTGCGGCTGAACCGCGCCGTGGATGGACTGGCCGATGAACATGATTCCGGATGCAAGCTGCGATCCGACCGCATAGACGCCGACGACCGAGTCCGAGAAGAAGATGTTGAGCAGGAAGCGGTCGGCCACCGCCATTGCCATGTTGAGCAGGCTGTGCGGCAGGGTCGCGCCGCCGAGTTGCGCGGCATCCTTGATATGCTTGACGGAAGGACGGCCGATCTCGCGCCGTACCGCCATGTAGAGAATGCCGGCGACGCCCGAGACGGCGAAGGAGAGGACGATCGCCGAGACGCGGCCCTGCCAGCCTTCGTTCATCGAGACAACGAACAGCAGCGTCAGGCCGACATTGAGCGCCGCGGTGCCGATCTGCACGAAGGAAAAGCTCACGGCCTGCATCCGCGCCTGCAAGACGATGAGATAGAGCTGGTTCAGCGACATGAAGCCGCCGGTCGCGATCGCGAGCGTGAACCACAGCACCGACAGTCCCGCGATCGGGCCGGCCAGGGCATCGACGCCCCATCCGAGGAAGGTCGTCGCCGCGAACACCGCCACGATGATGACCAAAGCCGAGGCGACATAGTCGCGCCGCTCATGTTCGGGACCCACCGTCATGCTGCGCATCACGGTCGAGCCCATGCCAAAATAGATGAACACGTTGGCGAGGGTCGAGACCGCCTGGAACAGCGCGACCGTGCCGTAGTCGGCCGGCGTCAGGCGCGCGGTGAGGACCGGCAGCAGAAGAAGCGGAACGATCGCGTTGAGCGCCGAGGTTCCGAAATAGACGGCGGCAGCCTTGCCGGACCGCAGCGCCCCGGCCGGGACCCGGGAGGCAAGGCGGCGGATCAATGGAACTTTCCTTCGCTCTTCAGCTGCTCGAAATGCGCAGCGTCGCGGGTGCGGAACACGCGCGCGGGATGGCCGCCGGCAATAGCGAGCGGCGGCACATCCGAGACGACCACAGACCCGGCCTGGATGATCGCTCCCTCGCCGATCGTGACGCCCCCGAGAACGATGCAGCGGTCGCCGAGCCAGACGAAGTCGCCGATCGTCACATCCTTGTCGATGTCCTCGCCCTTCGGGCCATAGGGGATGCGGCTGCCGCCGTCGTAGTTGTGGAAAGACGAGATCACCAGACAGTCACGTCCGGAATGGAACCACGAACCGATCCGGACGGTGCCGCCGCCTGTGATCACCATGCCGTTGAAATTCGCCGACCGCCCGATATGCGTCTTCGGCGTGACGATCGTGCGGCTGTTGGCGCGCAGGTCCGGCCCGCAGCTGGCGGCGGTCCGGCTGACCCGTTTCGTCCAGTAGCGGCGGCGGGCGTTGGTGGTGGCCAGACGCAACCTGCCGAGCACAGTCTTGACGAGCGCGCGCATGCGAGCCTTTCCGAAACCGATCCGTTACCTGCCGCACGCCCAGCGAGGGCCGCTCCGCCTTACGCGGCGGCCGCGGCCGTCGCCGAGACAGCCCGGCGCACCGCCTCGGGCATGACGTCGTCGAATGCCAGTTCGGCGAGCTGGAAGTCACGGAGATCGTCAATGTCGATCGCCGTCTTGATGTCGATCCTGATGCCGGCGATGTTGTCGCCCGTCATCGAATTGCCGAGGATCGTCTCCGAACGGATCACGTCCAGCTGGCCGGTGTGCCAGTAGACGACCGGCAGCTTCTGGCGCGGCATGTTGAACGGCTCGGCGACGCCCTCAAGGGTCATCAGCGGCGCCAGGCGGAGATCGGCGTCGGCCGTCCACATCTTGTAGGGCGTATGCGGAGCCGGCGTGATCGACCGCACGCAGGTGATCGTGGGATCGGCCTGCATGCGCGCGACGGAGTCGTCGATCCAGAGCGGATCCCGGAAGGGCGTCGTCGGCCGGAGCTGGACGACATGTTCCGGCACCGTACCCTCGTTCTCCTCGAGCCAGCGCAGGAAATGGCCGAAGACGTCGAGATCCGTTGCGAAGTCGCCGGCGAACTCGGCCGGTCTCATGAACGGCACCTCGGCCCCATAGGCCCGCGCCACGTCGGCAATCTCCGGCGAATCCGTCGAGCAGAAGACGCGGCCGACCGAGGGCGCCGCCTTCGCCACCGCGATCGCCCAGGCGATCAGCGGGTGGCCGGCGAGCGGACGGATGTTCTTTCCCGGCAGCCCCTTGGAGCCGCCGCGGGCCGGAACGAGCGCGACGACCTCGCGCGACATCGACCGCTCAGCCATAACGGACTTCCGACAGGCGCGCCTTGCCCCGGCTGCCGCCGAACCAGCGCTCGAGCTTGTCGAGGGCGAACCAGAAGCCGGCGCCGGAGTCCTTGTGACCCTGCCAGATTTCCGGGACGAAGCTCGCATCCGGGCAGGCGCGGTTGAGGACATCCGCGATCACGGCGAAATCCATCGTGCCGTCGCCGATCTGCAGTCCCTCGCCGTCGACGCCCTTGGCGTCCACGATGTGGAGATGCGCGGTGTAGGGCCCGACCTTCTCGCAGAACTCCTTCATCGACCAGCCGAAATTGTTGCAGGCGAGCTGGGAGTGGGAGACGTCGAAGCAGATGCGCATCCCCATCTCCTTGCAGAACGCCACGATCTCGTCGGGGTCCATGAAGAGGTTGTGGTAGCTCTGACCGCCAAAATGCCAGGGGAAGGGCGGCATGGTCTGCGGGATGATCTCCACGCCCTCGCGGTCGAGCCGCGAGAGGCTGTCCTTGATGCGGTCGTAGAGAGCCTTGCGGGCGGCGGCGGGGAGGGCGCGCGACGTGCTGAAGCCGCCCATGTTCGTGATGATCAGCGGCGGCTGACCGGGGCGGTGCCACTGGCGCAGCGTGCGGGTCAGATCGATGACGCGCTGCAGCTCGGCGATCGAGTGGGTGCGGTACTCCTCGTCTTCGGCGGCGAGGTCGAGAATGTGGTCGCCCGCGAACAGCTCCGGCGCATGGACGACGAAGGAAACGTCGTCGACACCTTTGAACCAGTCGCCGAGATTGGCCTCCATGTCCTTGTAGGACAGGTGATATTCGAGCAGGTCGAGATTGGTCGCGGCCAGCATCGCGGCGCGGTCGTGCCAGCGAACTGGGATGCCCCAGGGCCGCGGGAAATGGAACGGCCGGGCAGCGACGCCGCTCTCCACGACATCGGCCGCGAAGATCGGGCTGCCGGCCGTGATCTTGCGCCGCGCCGGCTGGCCGACGACCTCGCCGCGGCGGTTCGGCTGCAGGCCCTGGCCGGGGCTCTTCACCACGAGCATGTCGTCGGTGATGAGCTGCCCCTGCTCGATGTCGACGGCGGCATGCAGGCTCTTGGCGAGCACTTCGCGGTTGATGAGCTCGCCCTGCGTGAGCTCGCGCTCCTTGGCCGTGCCCATCGCTTCCTCGACGGCGCGGATCGCGACAACCATCTCGGTGAACTCTTCGGGAAGCAGTGAAACCTTGTGGTCGTTGCCTTCCATCGAGCGGTCAACGGTGAAGTGCTTCTCGATCACGCAGGCGCCGCGGGCGACGGCGGCCACCGGCACGGCCCAGCCGCGCTCATGGCCCGAATAGCCGACCGGACAATCCCCCAGAACCGCAAGGCGGTCCATGTAGAGGAGATTGATGTCCTTGTAGGGCGCCGGATAGGTCGAGTTGCAGTGGAGCAGGCAGAAGGACGCGCCATTCGCCTTCAGGAGCGCGACGCTCTCCTTGATCTCGGCCTCGGTCGCCATGCCCGTCGAGCAGAACAGCGGCTTGCCGGTCTCGGCCAGCGCCAGAAGCAGTTCGTGATTGGTCAGGTCGGCCGAGGCGAGCTTGTAGCCCGAGATGCCGTATTCCTCGAGCGCCTTGAGGCTGCTCAGATCCCACGGCGTGCAGAGCGGCTCCATGCCCTTCGACCGGACATAGTCGAACAGGATGTAGAGGTTTTCCTTCGACAGATTGAAGCGCGCGAGAAGATCCAGCGTGTACTGCGCGCCGAGGTCCTTCGACGCATCTTCCGGAGCGCCGGTGCCCTGGTAGAGGGAGGACATGTCGCGCATCTGGAACTTGGCGCAATCGGCTCCCGCCTCCGCGGCGAGGTCGATCAGCCGGTGGGCGAGGTCCATGTCGCCGTTATGGTTGTTGCCGATCTCGGCGATGACGAAGGACGGATGCCCCGGTCCGATCAGGCGGCCCCCGACGGAGAAGGTCTCCATCTTCGGGAAGGCGATGCCGACCACGCGGCCATATTCGTCGACGAGAGGAACAGACCGGATCCGGTCCGAGAACATCTCGTTGATCGTGGCGACCGGCGTATCGTCCCGCGCACTGACGAAGTTCGGATTGGCGATGTCGCCAACCGGCAGCGACAGGTCGATCTCGGGCGTACCCGCCAGCCAGCGGCGAATGTCGCCATCGGTCACGACGCCAAGCAGAAGGCCCTGCTCGGAAACTGAGAGTACAAATCCGGATTTGTTCGCGCTGATCTTCGTGAGCGCGGAAAGGATCGAATCCTCCGCGAACACGACGAACCGCATGACGTTACGTTCGATCATCATCGGGGCCAAATCCTGATTTCAGACGTCGGGGGCCGTTTGGTGCGATGCATCATAAATTAGTTCTGCGATCCATCAAGCACTTGTAGCAAGTCGCATTTCTCGCACGAACAGATACTGATCTGGTTCGGCCAGGTGCAGGCGACCTTGCGTCGTCAGGGCGTTCACGGCGCGAAACTGACACGCCATACCGCAATGCACAAGACGTTGGGCAAAGCAAAAAGCGAAGCGTTGCGCGCCGAACACGCGGGTGGGGATCCCGCGACGGAGCGGCAGAACTACAACGGAAGTCCGGTCAGGGCCACAATCGCACGGTTGCGCGGGGCAGCGGCCTCGCCGTCCGATGCAGAGGTGCGGAGCCCTCAACGGGCGTTGCCATCACCGTCACGGCCTTCATCCCAGGTCATTTCCTCAGGCCCCGGGCGAGCGTGAAGACCAAGGTGCCGTCATTCTGCGCAAAGCTCGCCCGAGCAGCGAGCGATATCCGTCCTGTGACCGAGGTCACACCTCGCGATCGCGAGACCGATCGGGGCGTCCCTTCGGCTTGTCGTAACGGCCCTTCGGCTTTGAGGACGCGCCGTCCTTGTCGCCGCCCCGCGATCCTGCTTTTTGCCCGCCCTTGTAGCGTCCGCCCTTGTGGGCGGGCTTCGGACCGCCTCGCGGCGCGCCATCGCCGCCGCCCGGGGCTTCCGCGCGTTCGATGCGGATTTCTTCGTCGTCGGTGCGGCGCAGGGCTTCCTCGAAGCGTTCGGCGGCCTCGGCGGCGATCTCGAACTTGCTGTCGCGCTCGAAGATCTTGATCGCGCCGATCTCGTTCTTCGTCACATGGCCGCGCCGGCAGATGAGCGGCAGCAGCCATTTCGGATCGGCGTTTTTCTGGCGGCCGACCGAGAGGCGGAACCAGACGGCGTCGCCGCCTTCCACCTCGCGCGGACCGCGACGCGGGCGCTCCTGACGATCGTCGGATTGCCGGTCGGAACGGGCGTGATCATCCCGCTGGCCGCGCTGCGGCCGCTCGCGATTGCCGCGGCGCTCGTCCGGCGCCTGGCCGACATCGACGAGTTCCTCCGGCTCCGGCAACCGGGCGCGGGCGAGGCGGACGAGGGCGGTCGCGGCGGCCTGCGGGCCGATCCGCTCCAGGAGCGCGGTCGCGATCTGCTCGTCCTCCGGCGTCGCCGGCTCGGCATTGGTGAAGGAGGCCAGCAGCCGCTCGCGATCGAGGGCACGGATCTCGTCGGCGGAGGGCGCCGCGCTCCAGCGCGCATCGACGCCGGCGGCGCGGATGAGCCGCAGCGCCTTGGCGCGCTGGGTATAGGGCACGAGCAAGGCGCTGACGCCCTTGCGGCCGGCGCGGCCGGTGCGGCCGCTCCTGTGAAGCATCACCGCCGGACCGGTCGGCAGGTCGGCATGCACGACGAGGCCGAGATCGGGCAGGTCGAGGCCGCGCGCGGCGACGTCGGTGGCGACGCAGACGCGGGCGCGGCCGTCGCGCAGCGCCTGAAGCGCATGGTTGCGTTCGCTCTGGCTAAGCTCGCCGGAAAGGGCGACGGCGGCGAAACCGCGCTCGACGAGGCTCGCATGCAGGTGACGGACCGATTCGCGTGTCGCGCAGAAGACGAGAGTCGCGCCGACATCGAAGAAGCGCAGCGTATTGACGACGCCGAGCTCGACCTCGTTGGGCGCCACGCGCAGTGCACGATATTCGATATCGCCATGCGGCTGGTTCTCGACGATCGTGTCGATCCTGAGCGCGTCCTTCTGGTAGCGGCGGGCGAGGCGCACGATCTCGCGCGGCAGAGTCGCCGAGAAGAGCAGGGTGCGCCGGGTCGGCGGCACCGAATCGAGGATCAGCTCGAGATCCTCGCGGAAGCCGAGATCGAGCATCTCGTCGGCCTCGTCGAGCACGACGGCGCGCAGCGCCGAGACGTCGAGACGGCCGCGCTCCAGATGATCACGCAGGCGCCCCGGCGTGCCGACCACGATATGGGCGCCATCGGCGAGCGCGCGCTGCTCGCGGCGGACATCCATGCCGCCGACGGCGGTCGCGATGCGGGCGCCCGTATCGGCATACAGCCAGCCGAGCTCCTGGCGGACCTGCAGGGCGAGTTCGCGGGTGGGCGCGACGATGAGCGCGAGCGGCAGGTCGGCTTGCGGAAAGCGGGTCTCGCCGCCGAGCAGCGTCGAGGAGAGGGCGAGGCCATAGGCGACCGTCTTGCCCGATCCCGTCTGCGCGGAGACGAGCAGGTCGCGCTCGCCGGCATCGCTGGCGACGACGGCGGCCTGCACCGGCGTCAGGCTCTTGTAGCCGCGCGCATCGAGGGCGGCGGCGAGCGCGGGATTGGAGATGGCGGGCGCGGTCGATTCTTCGGATGTCATCTATGTCTTTCGGCGCGCTTCGGTCGCGCAGTCGTTCGGGGCGCGCGCGCCTGGCGCACGCTCGCGGCGCGCCAGGATCGGAAAGGGCGGCGCCGCGCGGTTTCTCTTAGTCCACAAGGCCTGCCGCCGTCCATCGCCAACCATCTGCGCGCTCGGCAACGCGGCGTTAATCCTCGTCGATGATGATCCGTTCACCATGCTGCATCGCACCGGGCCCACCGCATGACCACCCGCCAGCGCCGCAATTCCCGCCGCCGCAAGCTGCTGCTGCCGCTCGGCGCCGTCGCGGTGATGGCCTATTTCGGCTATCACTCCTTCAATGGCGACTATGGCATCTGGTCCCGCGACCGCATGAATCGCGAGGCGATCGGCCTCGAAGCGGAGCTCGAAAGCCTGAAGGCGCAGCGCCTTGCGCTGCAGGAGCGCTCGCGGCTGCTGCGCCCGGACAGCCTCGACCCGGACATGATCGACGAGCGCGCCCGCAGCAACCTCAATGTGCTGAAGCCGGACGAGCTCGTGATCGATCTTGCTGCGTCGCAGTCGGTCGCATCGCAGTAATTTTCGCGCTGCAGCGCGATTAACCGAAACCCGGTTCATCACCATTTAGGCAACGAAGTCATGTAGTTGGTGCATGGCTCCCGTGCTCGCCATGCATCTTGGATTGCGTATCGCCTTCGGATAACGTCACGCCCCATAGTTTGAGGGATAACGCTCCGGAGACGAAGGTATGGCTGTAGCCAAATCGCAGGTCGGCAGCAAAGCCGGGTCGACCGACGGTCGCAAGGCAGCCGGGCATAGGGCCGCAAAAGCTGCGTCGCCCGCGCGCTCGGCAGCCGCGAAGCCGCAGGTCGCCGACTTCTCGCGCGAGGAGGAGCTCGAAGCCTATCGCGAGATGCTGCTGATCCGGCGGTTCGAGGAAAAGGCCGGCCAGATGTATGGCATGGGTCTCATCCACGGCTTCTGCCACCTCTATATCGGCCAGGAAGCGGTCGTCGTCGGCATGCAGATGGCGATCCGCAACGGCGAGGATCAGGTGATCACCGGCTATCGCGACCATGGCCACATGCTCGCGACCGGAATGGACGCCAAGGGCGTCATGGCCGAGCTGACCGGCCGCCGCGACGGATATTCGCGCGGCAAGGGCGGCTCGATGCACATGTTCTCGATCGAGAAGCAGTTCTTCGGCGGCCATGGCATCGTCGGCGCCCAGGTCTCGCTCGGCACCGGCCTCGCCTTCGCCAATCGCTACCGCAAGAACGACCGCGTCTCGCTGACCTATTTCGGCGACGGCGCCGCCAACCAGGGCCAGGTCTACGAGAGCTTCAACATGGCGGAGCTGTGGAAGCTGCCCGTCATCTACATCATCGAGAACAATCGCTATGCGATGGGCACCTCGGTGACGCGCTCCTCGGCGCAGACGGATTTCTCGCGCCGCGGCCTCTCCTTCAACATTCCCGGCGAGCAGGTGGACGGCATGGATGTGCGCGCCGTGCGCGCCGCCGGCGAACGCGCCGTCGAATGGTGCCGCTCCGGCAAGGGTCCCTACATCCTCGAGATGCAGACCTACCGCTATCGCGGCCACTCGATGTCCGACCCGGCCAAGTACCGGTCGAAGGACGAAGTGCAGAAGATGCGCAACGAGCACGACCCCATCGAGCAGGTGCGCCTGCGCCTCCTCGACAAGGGCTGGGCCAGCGAGGACGATCTCAAGAAGATCGACGCGGATGTCCGCGACATCGTCAACGAAGCGGCGGATTTCGCCCAGAACAGCCCCGAGCCGGACGTTGCCGAGCTCTGGACGGACATTCTCAAGTAAGGGCGGGGAAGAGACATGCCGATCGAGATTCTGATGCCGGCTCTCTCGCCGACCATGGAGGAGGGCAAGCTCTCCAAATGGCTCAAGAAGGAAGGCGATAGCGTCAAGTCCGGCGACGTCATCGCCGAGATCGAGACCGACAAGGCGACGATGGAAGTCGAGGCCATCGACGAGGGGACCGTGGGCAAGCTGCTCGTCCCCGAGGGCACCGAAAACGTCAAGGTGAACACGCCGATCGCCGTCCTGCTGGCCGATGGCGAGGACGCCTCCGCCGCTTCCGCGCCGCCGGCCAAGGACGAGCAAGGCATCGCCGAGGCCGCCAAGAACGGGAGCGGCGAAGCGAATTCGGCGCCGGCCGCCAGCGCCGCCGCGCCCGTCCTGCCCGCGTCGGTCAAGGCCGATGTCGCGAGCGATCCCGACATTCCGGCCGGCACCGAGTTCGTCACCATGACGGTGCGCGAGGCGCTTCGCGACGCGATGGCCGAGGAGATGCGCCGCGACGGCGACGTCTTCGTCATCGGCGAGGAAGTGGCGGAGTATCAGGGCGCCTACAAGATCACGCAGGGCCTCCTGCAGGAGTTCGGCGCCGACCGCGTCATCGACACGCCGATCACCGAGCACGGCTTCGCGGGCCTTGCCACCGGCGCGGCGCTGGCCGGGCTGAAGCCGATCGTCGAGTTCATGACGTTCAACTTCGCCATGCAGGCGATCGACCAGATCATCAACTCGGCCGCCAAGACGCTCTACATGTCGGGCGGCCAGCTCGGTGCCTCGATCGTCTTCCGTGGCCCGAACGGCGCCGCCGCCCGAGTCGGCGCGCAGCACAGCCAGGACTATTCGGCCTGGTACAGCCATGTTCCCGGCCTCAAGGTCGTGGCGCCCTATACGGCCGCCGACGCCAAGGGCCTGCTCAAGGCGGCGATCCGCGATCCCAATCCGGTGATCTTCCTCGAGAACGAGATCCTCTACGGCCACTCCTTCGAGGTGCCGAAGCTCGATGATTTCGTTCTGCCAATCGGCAAGGCGCGCATCCACAAGGCCGGCAAGGACGTGACGCTAGTCTCGTTCGGCATCGGCATGACCTATACGGTCAAGGCCGCCGAGCAACTCGCCGCCGAAGGCATCGACGCCGAGGTCATCGACCTCCGCACGTTGCGCCCGCTCGACATCGACACCGTCGTCGCCTCGGTCATGAAGACCGGCCGCTGCGTCACCGTCGAGGAAGGCTGGCCGCAGAACTCGATCGGCTCCGAGATCGCCTCGCAGCTGATGGAGAAGGCGTTCGACTATCTCGACGCGCCGGTGCTCAAGGTCACGGGCAAGGACGTGCCGATGCCCTACGCTGCCAATCTCGAGAAGCTCGCTCTGCCGAGCGTCGCCGAAGTGATCGCGGCCGTGAAGGCCGTGACCTATCGCTAGGGGGAGGCGACCATGCCGATCAATATCCTGATGCCTGCGCTCTCTCCCACGATGGAAGAGGGCAACCTCGCCAAGTGGCACGTGAAGGAAGGCGACAAGGTCAAGTCGGGCGACGTCATCGCCGAAATCGAGACCGACAAGGCGACGATGGAGGTCGAATCCATCGACGAGGGGACGGTCGGCAAGATCCTCGTTCCCGAGGGCACGCAGGGCGTGAAGGTAAACGCGCTGATCGCGGTGCTGCTCGCCGACGGCGAGGACGCCTCGGCGATCGGCGGCGATGTGGCTGCCAAGCCCACGGCTGACAAGCCCGCTGCCGAGAAGCCGGCCGAGAAGCCGGCGGCTGCTCCGGCTCCGGCCGCGCAGGCGGCGCCCGCCGCTGCGCCGGCTCCCGCGGCGGCTCCGCCGGCCGCCGCTGCGCCGGCACCGGCCGCGTCCGGCGAGCGTGTGTTCGCCTCGCCGCTCGCCCGCCGTCTGGCCAAGGAAGCCGGTCTCGATATTTCGAAGATCGCCGGCAGCGGGCCGCATGGCCGCGTGATCCAGGCCGATGTCGAGAGCGCCAAGGCTGGCGGCGCGGCGAAGGCCGCCGCCCCGGCTGCTGCTCCCGCCGCGGCGCCTGCTCAGGCCGCTGCGCCCGCACCCGCCGCTGCGCCGGCCGGCGCTTCGGATGCGCAGGTGCTGAAGCTCTTCCCCGAGGGCAGCTACGAGATCGTGCCGCATGACAACATGCGCAAGACGATCGCGCGCCGCCTGACGGAATCGAAGCAGACCGTCCCGCATTTCTACCTGACCATCGACACCGAGCTCGACGCGCTGCTGGCGCTGCGCGAGCAGATCAACGGCGCCGCGCCGAAGGACAAGGACGGCAACCCAGCCTACAAGGTCTCCGTCAACGACATGATCATCAAGGCGATGGCCCTGTCGCTGAAGAAGGTGCCCGCGGCGAACGCCTCGTGGACCGATGGCGGCATGGTCGTGCACAAGGTGGTCGATGTCGGCGTCGCCGTCGCGATCCCCGGCGGGCTGATCACGCCTGTTGTCCGCAATGCCGACCAGAAGACGCTCTCCACCATCTCCAACGAGATGAAGGACCTCGCCAAGCGCGCGCGCGACCGCAAGCTGAAGCCCGAGGAATATCAGGGCGGCACGACCTCGGTCTCCAATCTCGGCATGTTCGGCGTCAAGGACTTCGCGGCGATCATCA
>Ga0209933_1001413_pt1 | contig 22562 bp, 16 predicted proteins | sample ThiBiot_300_biof_FD_183944 | JGI IMG/M metagenome (GOLD analysis project Ga0209933, IMG submission 183944) | Wastewater bioreactor microbial communities from Cape Town, South Africa - Thiocy_cont_300_biof (SPAdes) | ecosystem: Engineered > Bioremediation > Thiocyanate > Unclassified | place...
CCAGTCCCTGATCCCGAAACACGAGCCGCCGACGCATGCCAGTCATGGCACCAGGAGTTTTCATGGCCTCTACCAATCCGTCCCGCGAAGATTTTGCTTCCCTGCTCGAGGAGTCCTTCCAGAAGGAAGACCTGTTCGAGGGCAGCGTCGTCAAGGGCACCGTCGTCGCGATCGAGAAGGACCTCGCGGTCATCGACGTCGGTCTGAAGACCGAGGGACGTGTCGCCCTCAAGGAATTCAACGGCCCCGGCCGCGATCAGCCGATCCAGGTCGGCGACGTCGTCGAGGTCTATCTCGAGCGCGTCGAGAACGCCCTCGGTGAAGCCGTTCTCTCGCGCGACAAGGCACGCCGCGAAGAGAGCTGGGTCCGCCTCGAGGAGCAGTTCAACAAGAACGAGAAGGTCACGGGCGTCATCTTCAACCAGGTCAAGGGCGGCTTCACGGTCGACCTCGACGGCGCCGTCGCCTTCCTGCCGCGTTCGCAGGTCGATATCCGCCCGGTGCGCGATGTCGGCCCGCTGATGCACACGCCGCAGCCCTTCCAGATCCTCAAGATGGACAAGCGCCGCGGCAACATCGTCGTGTCGCGCCGTACCGTCCTCGAAGAGACCCGCGCCGAGCAGCGTTCGGAGCTGGTGCAGAGCCTCGAGGAAGGCCAGATCATCGAGGGCGTCGTCAAGAACATCACCGATTACGGTGCTTTCGTCGACCTCGGCGGCATCGACGGCCTGCTGCATGTCACCGACATCGCATGGCGCCGCATCAACCATCCGACCGAGGTGCTCTCGATCGGCCAGACCGTCCGCGTGCAGATCATCCGCGTCAATCACGAGACGCACCGCATCTCGCTCGGCATGAAGCAGCTCGAGGCCGATCCGTGGTCGGGCATCGAGGCGAAGTATCCGGTCAACGCCAAGTTCTCGGGCCGCGTCACGAACATCACCGACTACGGTGCGTTCGTGGAGCTCGAGCCGGGCATCGAAGGCCTGATCCACGTCTCCGAGATGTCCTGGACGAAGAAGAACGTCCATCCCGGCAAGATCGTCTCCACCTCGCAGGAAGTCGAAGTCGTCATCCTCGAGGTCGATCCGGTCAAGCGCCGCATCTCGCTCGGCCTCAAGCAGACGCTCGCCAATCCGTGGGAGACCTTCTCCGACAAGTATCCGATCGGCTCGATCGTCGAGGGTGAGGTCAAGAACAAGACCGAGTTCGGTCTGTTCATCGGCCTCGACGGCGACGTCGACGGCATGGTCCATCTCTCGGACCTCGACTGGAACCGTCCGGGCGAGCAGGTCATCGACGAGTACAATCGCGGCGACATCGTCAAGGCGCAGGTGCTCGACGTCGACATCGACAAGGAGCGCATCTCGCTCGGCATCAAGCAGGTCGGCGGCGATCCGTTCGTCGAGGCTTCGGGCGAGATCCGCAAGGGCGCCGTCGTGACCTGCGAGGTCATCGCAGTGAACGAGGGCGGCATCGAGGTTCGCATCGCGGACTCCGATCTCACCACCTTCATCCGTCGCGCCGATCTGTCGCGTGACCGTTCGGAGCAGCGCCCCGAGCGCTTCGCCGCCGGCGAGAAGGTCGACGCCCGCGTCACCAACTTCGACAAGAAGGCCCGCAAGGTCTCCGTCTCCATCAAGGCGCTCGAAATCGCCGAGGAGAAGGAAGCCGTGGCGCAGTTCGGCTCGTCCGACTCGGGCGCCTCGCTCGGCGACATCCTCGGCGCGGCCCTCAAGGCCCGTCAGGGCGACGAGTAAGCTCCCGCTTCCAAAGCGGAACGACAACTGGAACGCCCCGGCCATCGGCCGGGGCGTTTCGCATTTCTGCCGTCAAAAAGCCTTTCCCGGCAAAGCCTTGCCGATCGCGCATTTGCGTCGCGCCGCCAAAGGGGCTAACTGGACATCGTTATTTGCGCGGCGAGGGGCGGCGGCAGGAGCGGACGATGGGCTTGGGAGCGGAAGACATCATCGAGCGGCGGCGCCTCCGGCGTAAGCTGGTCTTCTGGCGCGTGCTGGGAGTCCTCGCCTTCATCGCCGCCGTCGTCGTCGCGGCCATGCTCGCGGCGGGGCCGGAGCGGCTCGCCGGGCGGGCGATGCCGCATGTCGCGCGCATCTCCATCGACGGCTTCATCTCCGACGACCGCGAGCAGCTCGAACTCATCGACCGCCTTGCCCGCAACGACGCGGTGCGCGCCGTCATCGTCTCGATCGATTCCGGCGGCGGCGCCACCGTCGGCGGCGAGGCGCTTTACGAAAAGCTGCGCGCCCTTTCGGCCCGCAAGCCGACCGTCGCCTCGATCAAGACGCTCGGCGCCTCCGCCGCCTATATGGCCGCGATCGCCACCGACCAGGTCTTCGCCTATCGCTCGTCGATCACCGGCTCGATCGGCGTCCTGTTCCAGTCGCCCGAACTCTCCGAGGCGATGAAGAAGCTCGGCATCGGCCTCACCGAGGTGAAGTCCTCGCCGCTGAAGGCCGCGCCCTCGCCCTTCGAACCGGCGAGCCCGGAATCGCTCGCCGTGATCAAGAGCCTCATCGACGACACCTATAACTGGTTCGTCGACATCGTCGCCGAACGGCGCAAGCTCGACCGGCCGACCGCGGTGAGGCTCGCCGACGGGCGCGTCTATTCGGGCCAGCAGGCCAAGGCCGCCGGTCTCATCGACGCCATCGGCGGCGAGGACGAGGCGCTCGACTGGCTGGTCAAGGAGAAGGGCATCGACCCTGCGCTGCGCGTCGTCGAATGGGAGAAGGAGAGCGACCGGCCGGGCCTCTTCTCGGCATCGCTGCTGCGCGTCTTCGCACGCCAGCTCGGCCTCGCGCCCGACGCGCTCGACGGCGCGCTGCTCCCTTCATGGTTGCCCCGGCTGCAGCTTGACGGTCTTCTCTCGGTTTGGCAGGCTCCCTCGCAGTCGGGCGCGGAAGGGGCAGCGCGATGATCAAGTCGGAGCTTGTCCAGCGGATTGCCGAGCAGAATCCGCATCTCTACCAGCGCGATGTCGAGCATATCGTGAACTCGATCCTCGACGAGATCGTCGATGCGCTGGCACGGGGCGACCGGGTGGAGCTGCGCGGCTTCGGCGCCTTCTCGGTCAAGAACCGCCCGGCGCGGCAGGGACGCAACCCGCGGACGGGCACGAAGGTTGAGGTGACGGAGAAATTCGTTCCCTTCTTCAAGACCGGCAAGGAGATGCGCGAGCGTCTCAATCCGGACGAATAAGGACTGCCCGCCCCATGAAGCGCGTGATCGCCGCCGTCATCCTCGTTCCCCTCGCCGTCCTCCTCGTGGCGCTGGCGGTGGCCAACCGGCACGGCGTCACGTTGTCGCTCGATCCGTTCAACGGCGACGCGCCGGCCGCCGCGCTGACGCTGCCGCTCTATGTGCTCGTCTTCGCCGTGCTGCTGATCGGCGTCGTGATTGGCGGCGTCGGCGCCTGGTTCGGCCAGGGCCGATGGCGTCGCCAGGCGCGCAGCTTGAGGCGCGAGGCGAAGGTGGTGAAGCGGGAGAACCAGGCCTATCGCGCCGCCGCCGCTTCCTCTCCCGCCGCGACGCTCCCGATCGTCCGACGCGACGCAGCCTGAGCCGGCCCGACCGGACCTGCCGCGGTTGGACTCTCCGCGGCTTTCATGGCAAACGAGACCCATGTCCGGTCCAAGATCCACTCCGCCCGTGATCGTGAAGATCTGCGGGATTTCCACGCCCGAGACCCTCGAGGCCTCGCTCGGCGCCGGTGCCGACATGATCGGCTTCAACTTCTTCCCCAAGAGCCCGCGCGCGGTCTCGCTGGAGGCGGGCAGCGCGCTCGCCGCCCGCGTCGCCGGCCGGGCCGAAATCGTGGCGCTCACCGTCGACATGGACGACGACGCGATCGCGTCGCTCGTCGCGGCCGTCCGGCCCGACTGGCTGCAGCTGCATGGCAAGGAGCCGCCCGAGCGGGTCGCCGCGCTGCAGGACCGGTTCGGCCTCGGCGTCCTGAAGGCGATCGGCATCCGCGGCGCCGATGATCTCGCCGAAGTCTCGGCCCATGCCGGGGTAGCCGACCGGCTGCTGCTCGACGCCAAGGCGCCGGCCGGCGCGCCGCTGCCCGGCGGCAACGGGCGTGTCTTCGACTGGTCGCTGCTCGATGGTCTTGACCCGGCGCTGCCCTATATGCTGTCCGGAGGGCTCGACGCGGGCAATGTGGCCGAGGCGATCACGCGCACCGGCACCCGAGGCGTGGACGTCTCGTCGGGTGTCGAGACGGCGCCCGGCGTCAAGGACGCGGCACTGATCGAAGCTTTCATAAGAGCCGCGCGCAGCGGCGCCGACAGCGTGCCGGCATCGTCCGGCGAGGGGACCACGACGTGACCGCTCCGCAACTGCCCAATTCGTTCCGCACCGGCCCGGATGACCGCGGCCATTTCGGCATCTTCGGCGGCCGTTACGTCGCCGAGACGCTGATGCCGCTGATCCTCGAGCTCGAGAAGGCCTATGAGGAGGCGAAAGCCGATCCGGCCTTCGCCGCCGAGCTCTCGGCGCTGTCGACCCATTATGCCGGCCGGCCGTCCAAGCTCTATTTCGCCGAGGGGCTGACCCGCCATCTCGGCGGCGCGCGCATCTTCTTCAAGCGCGAGGACCTCAACCATACCGGCAGCCACAAGATCAACAACTGCCTCGGCCAGATCCTGCTCGCCCGGCGCATGGGCAAGACGCGCATCATCGCCGAGACGGGCGCCGGCCAGCATGGCGTCGCCTCGGCAACCGTTTCGGCGCGTTTCGGCTTCCCCTGCGTCGTCTATATGGGCGCGACCGATGTCGAGCGGCAGAAGCCGAACGTCTTCCGCATGAAGCTGCTCGGCGCCGAGGTGAAGCCGGTGACGGCCGGCAACGGCACGCTCAAGGACGCCATGAACGAGGCGCTCCGCGACTGGGTGACCAATGTCGAGGACACCTATTACCTGATCGGCACCGCCGCCGGCCCGCATCCCTATCCCGAGCTCGTGCGCGACTTCCAGTCGGTGATCGGCACCGAGGCGCGGGCGCAGATGCTGGAGCAGGAGGGCCGCCTGCCCGACATGATCATCGCCGCCGTCGGCGGCGGGTCGAACGCCATCGGGCTCTTCCATCCCTTCCTCGACGACGCCTCGGTCAAGATCGTCGGCGTCGAGGCGGGCGGGCATGGCCTCGACGGCGACGAGCATTGCGCCTCGATGAATGCCGGCCGGCCGGGCGTGCTGCACGGCAACCGCACCTATCTGCTGCAGGATGCCGACGGGCAGATCCTCGAGGGCCATTCGATCTCGGCCGGCCTCGATTATCCCGGCGTCGGCCCGGAGCATTCCTGGCTGCGCGACACCGGCCGGGTCGACTATGTTCCGATCCTCGACGACGAGGCGCTCGACGCCTTCCAGGTCTGCACTCGCACCGAGGGCATCATCCCGGCGCTCGAATCCGCGCATGCCATCGCCGAGGCGATCAAGCGCGCGCCGACCATGGACCGCGACGCGATCATCCTCGTCAACCTCTCCGGCCGCGGCGACAAGGACATCCACACGGTCGGCAAGCTGACGGGCCTGGAACTCTGAGCCCAGCTCCCTGCAGCCGGCATCCTTCGATCGCTGCCGCCATGAGCGTGCGGGCGCCCTTCTTCGAGCGAGACCACCTATGAGCAACACCCGCATCGACCGCCGCTTTGCTGCCGTGAGGGCCGAGGGCCGGCCGGCGCTCGTCACCTTCTTCACGGCCGGTGATCCCGACGAGGCGACGACGCTGTCGATCCTCAAGGCGCTGCCCGGCGCCGGCGCAGACGTCATCGAGCTCGGCATGCCGTTCTCGGATCCGATGGCCGACGGGCCGGCGATCCAGGCGGCCGGGCTCCGGGCGCTGAAGGGGGGCCAGACCATGGCGAAGACGCTCGAGATCGTGCGTCTCTTCCGCCAGGCCGACGACGAGACGCCGATCGTCCTGATGGGCTACTACAATCCGATCTACGCGCATGGACCGGAAGCCTTCGTGGCCGAGGCGAAGGAGGCCGGGGTCGACGGCCTCATCATCGTCGACCTGCCGCCGGAGGCCGACGACGAGCTCTGCATCCCGGCGCTGAAGGCGGGGCTCAATTTCATCCGTCTCGCGACGCCCACCACCGATGACCGCCGCCTGCCGACGGTCCTCGCCAACACCTCGGGCTTCGTCTATTACGTCTCGATCAACGGCATCACCGGCTCGGCGGCGCCGGATAATTCGCGCGTCGCCGAGGCGGTCGCCCGCATCAAGCGGCATACCGACCTGCCGGTCGCGGTCGGCTTCGGCGTCCGCACGGCGGAGCAGGCGGCGGCGATCGGGGCGAATGCCGACGGCGTCGTGGTGGGCTCGGCGATCGTGCAGGCGATCGCGACCTCGCTCGACGAAGGCGGCAAGGCGACCGAGGGCACGGTGTCCGCGGTCGTCGCGCTGGTGTCGCAGCTCGCCGAGGGCGTCCGTGCCGCGCGCCGGCTGAGCGCCGCGTAAGCGCCGGCAAGCAAGGAGTGTTCTTCGAATGAGCTGGATCAACGACGTCGTCCGTCCGAAGATCAAGAGCCTGCTCAACAAGCGCGAGGTTCCCGAGAATCTCTGGATCAAGGATCCGGAATCCGGCGAACTCGTCTTCCTGCGCGATCTCGAGGCCAACCACTATGTGGTGCCGAATTCCGGCTACCACATGCGCATGACGGCGCCGAAGCGCCTCGCCCATTTCTTCGACGAGGGCCGCTATGAGGCGATCCCCCTCCCCGAGGTGGCGATCGATCCGCTGAAGTTCCGCGACGAGAAGCGCTACACCGACCGCCTGAAGGATGCCCGCACCAAGACCGGGCTGCAGGACGCGGTGCTGGTCGGTGCCGGCTTCGTCGAGGGCGTGCCGCTCGTCGCCGCCGTGCAGGATTTCGACTTCATGGGCGGCTCGCTCGGCATGGCCGCCGGCGAGGCGGTGATCGCCGGCATGGAGACCGCGGTCCAGCGCCAGCAGCCCTTCGTGATGTTCGCGGCCTCGGGCGGCGCGCGCATGCAGGAGGGCATCCTCTCGCTGATGCAGCTGCCGCGCACCACCGCGGCCGTGCTGGCGCTGCGCGATGCGCGCCTGCCCTATATCGTCGTGCTGACCAACCCGACCACGGGCGGCGTCACCGCCTCCTATGCCATGCTCGGCGACATCCAGATCGCGGAGCCGGGCGCGCTGATCGGCTTCGCCGGGCCGCGCGTCATCGAGCAGACGATCCGCGAGAAGCTGCCGGAGGGCTTCCAGCGCTCCGAATATCTCTTCGCGCATGGCATGGTCGACATGGTCGTGCACCGGCATGAGCTGCGCCCGACCATCGCGCGGCTTTGCGCCCTGCTCGGGCCGAAGCCGCAGCCCGCAGCCGAGACCAAGTCCGTCGCGCTCGCCACCTAGGCGGCGCGACGCGCGCACCGGCGCCTATCGGGCCGCGGCCGGCGGCCCGCCGAGACCTGCCCGAAGGACTTTCGACCATGGACGACAGCGCCGCGATCCTCGAGCGGCTGTTCCGCCTGCATCCGAAGGAAATCGACCTCTCGCTGGAGCGGCTGCTGCCGCTGCTCGGGAAGCTCGGCCATCCCGAAAAGAAGCTCGGCACCGTCTTCCACATTGCCGGCACCAACGGCAAGGGATCGACGACCGCCTTCCTGCGCGCCATGCTGGAGGCGAGCGGGCGGACCGTGCATGTCTACACCTCGCCGCATCTCGTCAGCTTCCACGAGCGCATCCGCCTCGGCCGGCCCGGTGGCGGACAGCTTGTCGGCGAAGACGAATTGGTTTCGACACTGCTCGATGTCGAGCGGATGAACGACGGCGCCCCGATCACGCAATTCGAGATCACCACCGCGGCCGCCTTCGCGCTGTTCGCCGCGCATCCGGCCGATGTGACTCTGCTCGAGGTCGGGCTCGGTGGTCGCTTCGACGCCACCAATGTCATCGACGCGCCCGAGGTCTCGGTCATCACCTCGATCTCCATGGACCATGAAAAGTTCTTTGGCGACCAGCTCGACCGGATCGCCTGGGAGAAGGCCGGCATCATCAAGCGCGGCCGGCCGGTGGTGAGCGCGCCACAGGCTGCCGAGGTGATGGCCGTGATCGAGCATGAGGCGGCCCGCGCCAAGGCACCGCTCTTCGTCGGCAACCGCGACTGGATCGCCCATGCCGAGCGCGGCCGGCTCGTCTTCCAGGATGAGAACGGGCTCGTGGACCTGCCGGCCCCGCGCCTTCCCGGCCGCCACCAGTTCGTCAACGCCGGCAATGCCGTGGCGGCGCTGCGCCACTCCTCGCTCGCCGTACCGCAATCGGCGATCGAGGCGGGGCTTTCGGGCGTCGACTGGCCGGCCCGGATGCAGCGGCTAACGAGCGGCAAGCTCCTGGCGCTGGCGCCGCCCGAGGCGGAGCTCTGGCTCGACGGCGGCCACAATCCGGGCGCCGGCCTCGTCATCGCCGAGGCAGTGGCCGATCTCGAGGAGCGGCTGCCGCGGCCGCTCTATCTCATTGCCGGCATGCTGCAGACCAAGGATCCCGTCGGTTTCTTCCGACCCTTCGCGGGCCTTGCTGCCCATGTCTTCACGGTGCCGATCGCCCATTCCTCGGCCGGCCGCGACCCGCAGGAACTCGCCGCGGCGGCGCGCGAGGCCGGGCTCGAAGCCGAGGCAGTAAACGACGTTCCGTCGGCTTTCGCGGCGCTCGGCCGCCTGCTGCCGCCGGGCACGGAGCCGCGCATCCTCATCTGCGGCTCGCTCTATCTGGCCGGCGACGTGCTCGACCTCAACGGCACGCCGCCGCGCTGAGGCATCCGAGCCGGCCAATCCTTTTCGGAGGACCGATGACGGCGCAGGCAGGACGGCGGCACATCGCCTCGCTGGACGTCCTGCGCGTCGGCGCGATGCTCTATATCGTCGGCTTCTGGCACCTGATGAACTATGCCGTCGCAGGTGGCTTCTATCGCAACGAGGTGACGACGCGCATCACGGTGGTGCTGCTCGCGAGCTTCACGATGCTGTCCGGCTATCTTCTGGGCTTGAAGCCCGTCGCGCCGACCCGCGCCTCGATCGGCAGTTTCTACCGGCGGCGAATGCTGCGCATCTATCCGCCGCTCGTCATGGCCGTCCTTCTCTTCGTCTGGATGGGCCTGACGCCCTGGCCGGCGGCGATCCGCACCATCCTTCTCGTCGGGGAGATCGTCGGCCCGCCGCCGCTGACGCTCTGGTATGTGTCGATGCTGGCGCTGTTCTACCTGATCACGCCGGCGCTTTCCGTCGGATCGCCGTTGCAGCGCGCGCTCGTCGCGGTCGGGGTCCTGCTCCTGCTCGCGACGCTGGCCGTCTGGGGCGGCCTCAAGACCGATCCACGGATCGCGCTCTATTTTCCGAGCTTCGCCATCGGGCTTGCGCTCGCCCGCGAGCCGGCGCCGCCGCGATGGATGCTACCGGCCTCCGCCGGTCTCGGCCTCCTCGCGATCATGCTGACCCGTGGCCAGCCCGTGCCCGTCCTCGAGTTCAGCCTTCTCTCGTTACCGATGGCGACCTTGCTGGCGCTGGCGCTGCTGCTTCTGGCGCTCCGCCTCGCGGGCCGCGTACCTGCCTCACCCGTCCTCGCGGCGCTCGGGACGGCGAGCTTCTTCATGTATCTTCTGCACCGGCCGATCTACCAGTCGCTCGCACCGCATATCCCGTTCGCCGATCCGGTCCGACGGACCGCGACGCTCGTCCTGGTCGCGCTTCCGATCGTGGCGGTCTTGAGCTGGGCGGGGCAGAAGGCCTATGACGCGCTGCTCGCCCGGCTGCGCCTCGCCTGACCGCGGCGCCGGCGCAAACGAAAACGGGGCCCGAAGGCCCCGTTCCGATCGATCCTGAGACGAGGCTCAGATTGCGTTCTTGATCCAGTCGGCCAGCCGATTCTTCGGCGCGGCGCCGACCTGGATGGCGGCCGGCTCGCCGTCCTTGAACAGGATCAGCGTCGGGATCGAGCGCACGCCGTAGCGGACGGCGATATTCGGATTCTCGTCGATGTTGAGCTTGGCGATGGTCACCTTGCCGTCCATCTCCTGCTGGATCTCCTCCAGCGCCGGCGCGATCATCCGGCAGGGGCCGCACCACTCGGCCCAGAAATCGACGACGACGGGACCGCTCGCACCGAGCACGTCGGTGTCGAAGGAGCTGTCGGTTACTTTGGCGGTCGCCATGAAAAGCCTCGCGCGGGATTGAGGGTCAGTGGGCCGAAGGTAGGGAGCGCCCCGGAGCCGGTCAAGGCCTTGTGGGTCACGCCCTGGTGATGCGCGAGATATGCCCGTCGAGACGTTCGGATGGCACGGCAATGAGCCGCGGCGCCTCGGTATAGACGAGCACGGCGTCGACCTTACGGCCGGGATAGAGCCTCTCCAGCACCGCCCGATAGAGCGCGAGCTGCAGCTGATGCGATTCGGGCACGGCCTTGAGATCGGCCGGCGGCGAGCGGTCCGTCTTGAAATCTGCGATGAGGATGCGGCCCTCGCCGGCGACGAGGCGGTCGATACGGCCCGAGACTGAAAGCGGTCCCGACGGCGTCGCGATCGCGCCCTCGATGGCGACCTCGGCCCGGCTGCCCGGTCCGAACAGCGGGGCAATGCCGGGCGCCGCGATCAGCGCCGCGAGGTCGGCGGCCAGCCTTTTCCGCTCGGCCTCCTCCCAGTCCGGCGCCACCGCGTCCAGATAGGCGGCGGCGACCGCGGCTCGGCTTTCCGCCGGGTGCTCGGGCAGCGCCTGCAGCAGGCGGTGCACGATGACGCCGCGAGCAAGCGCCGCTGTCGCCGCGGGCGCGGGCGCCCGCTGGCCGGAAGGGCGCAGGCGGCGCGCTTCGGCGGGGGCCGGCGGCGGCGCCTCGGCGAGGAAAGGCGGCAGCGGCGCCGGGCGGCGCTCCGCCGGCGGAGCGGCCTCGCGGGCCGGCGCCGCTTCGGCTCTCCAGTCGCGGCGCCATTCGAGGCTCTCGAAGACATCCTCGCCGAGCGTCACCTGAACGGCGCGCGCCGTCGGGGCGAGCGCCTGACGCACGAGGTCCTGCCAGAGCGGCTCGGCGGGCGGCCGCGCCTTCAGCGTTCCGCAGACGATGAGCCGGTCGCGCGCCCGCGTCAGCGCGACATAGAGCAGGCGGCGATATTCCTCGCGGGCCTTGTCGCGCAGCCCCTCGATCGCGGCCTTGACCGGCATCGGCCGGGGAATGCCGGGCACCACATAGGCGAGCGGTGCGCCCAACGCGTCGTCGGGATCGTCGGCCAGCGCCACCAGCTCGGGATCGTGGCCGGCATGGGCGGGCGCCGAGCCCGTGTCGACGAGGAAGACGATCTCCGCCTCGAGGCCCTTGGCGCCATGCACGGTCATCACGCGGATCTCGTCGCGGGCGAGGTCGGCATCGCGCTTGATCTCGGTCGCCGCCGCCCGCATCCAGGCGACGAAGCCCTGCAGCGAGGGCGCCTCGCTCTCCTCGAAGGCGAGGGCGCGGGCCAGGAACTCGTCCAGCACCTCGTCAGCCTCGGCGCCGAGCCGGGCGAGGATCGCGCGGCGGCCGCCGTCCGGGCCGAGGATGCGCGCGAAGAAGGCGTGCGGCCCCATGCGGTCGGCACGCGCCCGCCAGGTCGCGAAGCGCTCCGCCGCGGCGACGGCAGTGGGCAGCGGCGAGGCCGCGAGCGCGCCAGCGAGCGAACCGGACCGTCCATGCGCGAGCGCGAAGAGATCGTCCTCCGAGAGGCCGACCAGCGGGCTCTTGAGAAGAGCGGCGAGCGCGAGGTCGTCCTGCGGCTGCAGCGTCGCATCGGCGAGCGCGAGGAGATCGAGCACGGCGATATGCCGGCCGAGCGCGAGGCGGTCGGCACCCGCCACAGCGAGGCCGGCGCCTTTGAGCGCGCGGTTGATGGCGTCGGTCTGTGGTCCGCGCGTGCGGGTCAGGATCAGGATGTTGCCCGGCCGGATCGGCGCGCCGGTGGCCTCGATCCGCTCGCCGCGCGCGATCCACCCGGTGATGGTGCGGGCAATGCGGTCGGCGAGGCGGACGGCCGGGCTGCGCATGTCGAGCCGGTCGAGCGGCGCGTGCCACTCCTCGGGCTCCGTCACTTCCTCCGGCGCGATCGGCTCCCAGATCGTGACGCGCCCGGCCTCGCCGCGCCGCGCCGCCTCGTGGACGGTCGGCGCCGGGTCGCGGGTGAGGCCGCGATGGGCCTCCGGATCGGCGAAGACGGCGTCGACGGCGGCCAGCACATCGGCGGTCGAGCGGAAGGAGAGGCGGAGTTCCAGCGCCCGGAAGGTCGCGTCGACATCGCCCGCCGCCTTGCGGAAGCGCTGGCGCTGGCGCGCGAACCAGGCCGGCACCGCGCCCTGGAAGGAATAGATCGACTGCTTCTCGTCGCCGACCGCGAAGAAGGTTCGCCGGCGCTCGCTGGAGCCCTCGCCCGCAAAGAACTCGTCGGCGAGCCCGCCGATCACGCCCCATTGGCCGGGGCTCGTATCCTGGGCCTCGTCGACAAGAATATGGTCGAGGCCGCGGTCGAGCTTGTAATGGACCCAGCGCGAGGCTTCCGAGCGATGCAGCAGCGCATCGGTGCGCGCGACGAGATCCTCGAAGTCGAGGGCGCCGGCGCGCCGCTTGGCCGTCTCATAGCCCTCGACGACGGCTTGGCCCAGCACCAGCAGCGCCTCGGTGGCATCGGCGGCCTGCGCCGACGCGATGCGCTCCAGCAGCGCCTCCAGCCGCTCGCCCTCGGCCTGCAGCCGCTCGGCAAGGCCGGGCCAGCCATCAAGCACCGCCTTCGGCGCGAGGCTCTTGCGGATCGTGCCGGTCGCCGTGAGCATATAGGCGCGCCAGATGCCGGCGCGCGCCAGCGGATCGGCGGTCTCCGCGAAGGGCGCGAGGATGGCGCCGAGCTCCTGGTGCTTAGGCCCGGCGGCCGAGAGAGCCGCCACCAGCCTTATGATCTCGGCGTCGCTGAAGGAAAGCCCCGAGGCGACCGACGCTTCGAGGCTCGCGACCTCGTCGTCGGGCGAGAGGCCGAGCCGTTCCCTGAGCGCCGCGAGGCCTTCGTCGAGCGATCCATGCGTCTCGATCATCGCTGTCAGCGCGGCGCGGCGGGCGATGATCTCGTCGAGCGCCGTTTCGATGCCCTGGTCCGACGCCGCCGTCAGCAGGCGGGCGAAGGCGCGGCCGAGCCGCGAATGGCCGTCGGCGCTCGCCTTGGCCAGCACCTGGCGGCGGGCGGTCTCGATGAGGATGTCGGCCTCGCGCTCGTCGAGCACGGTGAAGGCGCCGGCCACCTCGGCCTCGAAGGGAAACTGGTGCAGCAGCCTTTCGCAGAAGGCGTGGATGGTCTGGATCTTCAGACCGCCCGGCGTTTCCAGCGCCCTTGCGAACAGGCGGCGGGCACGGACGCGGTCCTCGGCGGTGACGGCGCCGCCATGATGATCGGCGAGCACCGCGTCGAGCGCCGCATCGTCGAGCCGGGTCCACTCCGCGAGCGTCTTGAACACGCGCGCCGCCATCTCCGCCGCCGCCGCCTTGGTGAAGGTGAGGCAGAGGATGGAGCCGGGATCGGCGCCGGCGAGCAGCAGGCGGATGACGCGCCGCGCCAGCACATAGGTCTTGCCGGAGCCGGCATTGGCCGAGACCCAGGCCGAGGCCGCCGGGTCAGTGGCCTCGCGCTGGACGCGGCGGGTTTCGTCATCGACCGCGATCATGTCTCGTCGCCCTCGCCGAGCGCCCATTCCGCCACGCGCGCGAGATGGTCATAAGGGCTCTCCCAGCGCGTCTCGAACATCGGCCGCGCGCGAGAGACATAGGTCCGGTTTTCGTCGGCATAGGCGGCGACGAGCCGGGCCAGCCGGTCGGCGGCCTCCCCGCCGAGTTCGTCCGCCGTCTTGTCCTTCACCGCGCTGGAGAAGGGCTGGCCCTTGCCGACCTTGCCGAGGCCGATCCAGCCGAGCACGGCGACCGAGCCGCCGGCCGGGATGTCGCGGAAGGCGCCCCGGGCGAGCATGGCGGATTCGAGCGCCAGCTGCGGCGCGAGGCCGGTCGCGAGCTGTTTGGCCGAAGGCGGCGCGCCGGTCTTGAAATCGATGATCTCATAGGCGCCGTCGCGGCGACGGTCGATGCGATCGGCCCGGCCGGTGAGCTCGAAGCCGCCCAATACCGCCATGCGGCCATCGATCTCGGCATGGCGCTCGGCGATCTGGTCGCGCGAGTGCTCCCAGCCGACATACCAGCGGGCGATGGCGAGAAAGCGCGGCCACCACAGCGCATGGACGGCCGGAAACGCCGCGATCTCGCGAAAGACCTCGCGGCCTTCTTCGATCAGCGCCGCCTCGGCCCTGCCGTCGAACTCACGCGTCCAGCGCTGCGCGAAGCGGCCGAGCGCCTCATGGATCAGCGTGCCGCGCAGCGCGGCGTCGGGCGCGACATCGATCGGGTCGAGCGGCTCCAGCTTCAGGATGCGCCGCGCATAGATCGCGTAAGGATCGCGCACCAGCGTCTCGATCTCGGTGACGGAGAGCCGCTTCGGCCGCGCCGATAGGGGCGGTTTCGGGCGCGGGCGCTTCGTCGCCTCCGCCGCCGGCGCGGCGTCGAGCGCGCGGGCCCAGTCGAGATAGACGGCGCCGCGGGCGAGGATTTCCGTCGTGGCCGCCGCGCCGAGACGGGCATCGATGCGCTGCAGCCAGCGCGAGGGGATGGTCGGCGTACCGCCGCGCCGCTCGCAGCGGGTGATGACGACGCGCGGATTGCCGAGCGCCGCCGCGAAATCATGCGCCGCCTGGCCGAGCCGGCGCTCGGGCGCCTCGAGGCCGAAAGAGGCGCGCATCGAGCGCGACAGCCAGGGGTCGGTGCGGGCCGCGGCCGGCCAGATGCCCTCGTCGAGGCCGGCCAGCACCAGGCAGTCGGCCGATTGCAGGCGCGCCTCCAGCGTACCCCAGATCGCGATGCGCGGATCGCCGCCGCCGCGCGGCGGCACCGCGGCGCCGCCCATCGCCGCGTCGAGGAAATCCGGAAATTCGGGACCCGAGAGCGCCAGCGCCGCGCCATGCGGACCGCCGAGGCCATCGAGCAAATCCACGAGGGCTTCGCCGTCCTCGTCCGCCTCGATCACGCCCGGGCCTTCCTCGGTTTCAAGGATAGCGGCAAGCGTGGTGCGTAGTTCGAGCGCCAGCGTCGCCGCGTCGCTGCGCGCGCCATCGGCAAGGCGGGCGGCGAGCGGATCGAGGGCCGCGACCATGCGGGTGACGAGATCGGCCGCCGCGTCGCCATCGGCAACCGTCAGCCGCCGCACGGACGGATGCTGGCGCCTGTCGGGATCGGCGGCATCGTCGATCGCCGCGGCCAGCGCCGCCGGCAGACCGGCGAGACCGCCGGCGAGCAACCGGCCGCGAAAGAGCAGCAGGTCGATCGTCTCGGCGGCGGCGCGGCAGTCGGGGCGCGGCAGGCCGAACGTCGCGAGCGGATGTTTGGCGAGCGCGAGGATATCGAGCGGAGCGCCATCGGAGCGCGCGGCGGCGGTCGCGAGCCGGGCGAGGGTGCCGATCGGCGTGCCGCGCAGCCCGCGGCCCGCGCTGTCGACGACGTCGAGGCCGAAGCGCTGCAACTCCGCCACGACCCGCGCCGCGATCGCCCGGTCGGGCGTCACCAGCGCCGCGCTGGCGCCGGGCTCCTCGATCGCCTCGCGCAGCACGACGGCGATGGCGAGCGCCTCTTCCTGCTCGTTGCGGGCCTCGATCCGCGCGATCCCCTCCGTCGCCAGCGGATCGACATCCGGCGCCAGGGCCCAGGCCTCGGTCGTCTCGGCCGGCCGCATGGCATCGGAGACGAGGCGGCCGCGCGCCGCAAGCGGCGGCGGCGGGATCGCCAGCGTCTCGACATCGGCCCGCAGGATTCCGGCGCGGCCGAGCCACTGCTTGAGGCCATATTGCGGATGCCCCGGTGCGCCGACAGCACCGCCGCCGATGGCGTTCCAGGCCTCCTCGTCGAGGCCGAGATCGAGATCGGGCAGCACCACCGCGCCATTGCCGAGCCGGGCGATGGTGGCGAGCAGCTCCGCCGTCGCGGGAACCGAACCGGTCGAGCCTGCCGCCACCACGAGGCCCGGCGGCGGTGCGCTGCGCAGCCGCTCGGCCTCGGCCCGGATGAGGAGATCGCGCCGCGCCGCCGGATCGGCCAGCCCGTTCTCGGCGAGAAAGCCCGGCCAGGCCTCGCCGACGATCTTCAGGAAATCGAGCGTGATCTGCCAGTAGCGGGCAAGGTCCTCGGGCACGAGACGGTCGAGCGCCGAGAAGCTGAGCCCCGCTGCCGCCACGTCGTCGACGAGGCGGGCGAGATCGCCGGCAAGATGGAACGCATCGGCGGCCGAGGCCGGAATGGTGACGGGCGCCTCGGGGCTCTCGGCCAGCACCGCCTTGCGCAGCCGGTCGCCCCAGGCCCGCGTCAGCCGCGCCAGCACCAGCTGCCGGTCGAGCCGCGAGATCGCCGCCGGTAGCACGAGACGGTCGGCGGGATCCTCGACCGGCTGCAGGAGGAGATCATCCTCGTCGACATCGCCGATCGGCCGGATGACGGGGAGGATCGCGGCGCCGCCCAGCCGCTCGGCGAGCACGGCGCCGAGCGCGCGCGCCGCGCGGCGGTTGGGCAGGAAGATGCGGATATCGGCGAGTGCCAGCGGATCGGCGGCGAAATCTGGCACCGAGCCGAGCCGGCCGGCGAGCAGCGCGTCGGCGAGCGTCGGCAGGAACCGGGCGCCGGCGGGAATGGTGAAGACGCGCGCCCGCTCCGCCATCGGCTCAGGCAGCGCTCTCCGCCACCGAAAGCTCGGCCTCGCGGATCGCCTCCGGCGTTCCGACATGCAGCCAGATGCCGTCCATGCGCACGCCGAACAGGCGCCGCGCGGCGATGGCGCGGTCGAAGAGGAGATTGAGCGAGAAGGCGCCCTCGGGAAGGTCGGTGAAGAGCCGCGGCGACAGGATCGCGGCGCCGGAATAGACGAAGGGCGCAATGGTGCGCTCGGGCCGGCGCGACAGCCGGCCTTCCTTGTCCATCAGGAAATCGCCGGGGCCGTAATAGCCGATCGAGGCGACCGTCGGCGCCAGCATCAGCAGCGCATCCATCTCGGCGTCGTTCCAGCCGCCGGCCAGCCAGTCGAGATTGGGCCGCGGTCCCTCGATCCAGAAGCTGTCGGAATTCATGACATAGAACGGCTCGTTGCCGAGCAGCGGCAATGCCTTGGCGATACCGCCGCCCGTCTCCAGCAGCGCGCCGCGCTCGTCGGAGACGATCACCTTCGGCGCCTTGCGCTTCCTGACATGCACTTCGACGAGATCGGCGAGGTAGTGGACGTTCACCACCGCCTCCTCGACGCCGGCGCGGGCGAGACGGTCGAGCGCGCGGTCGATCATGGAGCGGCCGGCGACCTCGATCAGCGGCTTCGGCACGGTGGCGGTCACGGGGCGCATCCGCTTGCCGATACCGGCGGCCAGCACCATGGCGCGGCGCGGTCCTGCGGGCTTGCGGAACGGAATGGGGTCGGTCATCGCATTCTTCTTCTTGTCGGTTCGGGCGCCCGGATGGCGCCCGCGTCAATCGTCGAGCGGAAGGTGACGATCGTACCAGAGCGCCAGCGGTGACAGAACCTCATGGCGCAAATTCCGCATCAGATAGGCCTTTACCCGCGGAATGTGACGGAGATATTGGGGCCTTCCGAAGGCGGTGGCCAGCCGGGCGAAGCCGCCGAGGATCTTGGTGGTGCGCTGCGCCCCGGAAATGGCATAGGCCGCGGCGAAGGCATCGCCGTCGAAGGCACCCGCCGCCCGCCGCGCCGCGACATAGGCGTCGATCGTCGCCCATTCCAGCGCCTCGTCGACATCGACACGCACATCCTGGCCGAGCGATGCGAGATCATAAGCGCTGGCGCCGATCATCGCATCCTGGTGGTCGAGCACGCCGATCCGCTGGATGCCCGCCCGCTCCGGCAGCCAGAGGAGGTTCGGCGAGTGATAGTCGCGCAGGAGCCAGCTCTTCTCCGCCGCGTCGAACCGCGCGAAAAGGTCGGTCCAGATCGCGCGGAACGCCGTCTCCGCTTCCTCGTCCAGGGCTCGGCCGATCAGCGGCGCATACCAGCGCGGCAGGAGGTCGACCTCGATCAGGAAGGCGTCGCGGTCGAAATCGGGAATGCGGTAGTCGCCAAAGCCTGAAACGGGGAGTTCGACCGGCCGCGCCTCGCCATGGAGATGGGCGAGCAGCTCGGCCGCCGCCTGCCAGCGCTCCGGCTGCGGCACGCCGTCCGCGATGATGAAGGCGTCGCCGAGGTCTTCCAGCAGCAAGAGCCCCGACGGGATGTCGGCAGCGAGGATCTCCGGCGCCGAGATGCCGATGGCGCGAAGGCCCTCGTTCATGGCGACGAAGGGGAGGACGGTCGTCGCGCGATGGGCGACATCGTCATAGCTGCGCCCGTCCCAGACCGGCGGCCCCGGCAGCCGGTCGCGCGCATCCATCAGCACCGCGCGCGTCCCGTCGGCGCGCAGGATGCGCTCATAGCTGCGGCCCGAGGCGTCACCGGCGAGGTGAGCGCGACGGGCGTCGCCGAAGCCCGCCTCCTCCAGGAACCGGGTGATGCCGGCAAGGCGCGCCAGCCGCTCCGGCCAGCCGCCGCCGCCCGAGAGAGAGGCGCAGCGGCCCTCGCCATCGATATCGAGACGGATCGTCAGCGCGGAGGCGGGAATCCGGCTCCCGCCGCGCTCCGGCCACTCGATCAGAACGGCGCCGTCGGCGACCGCCTCGTCGAAGCCGATCTCGTCGAACTCGTCCGCCGAGCCGAGGCGATAGAGATCGAAATGGGCGATCGGCACGCGGCCCGGATAAGTCTGCACGATGGTGAAGGTCGGGCTCGGCACTTCGAGCGCCGGATCGCCGGCGACGGCGCGGATCAGCGCCCGGGCGAGCGTCGTCTTGCCGGCGCCGAGATCGCCCTCGAGCGCGATGACGTCGCCCGAGGCGAGCCTCGTCGCCAGCGCCTCGGCGAGGCGGAGGGTCGCGGCCTCGTCGGCGAGCATCAAGACCAGCGGCGCGTCGCTCATTCCGCGGCGATGTCGAGCGCGTCGGGCCGGATCGGCAGGCGGACGGTCACCTTGGTGCCGCGGCCCAATTCGGAGACGATGGAGACGCTGCCGCCATGCAGCTCGACGAAGCTGCGCACGATGGCGAGGCCGAGACCGGCGCCGCCGCGCGCCGAGCCCGAGGCGCGGCTCTCGAAGCGCTCGAAGACGGAGGCGATGAAGTCTGCCGGGATGCCCGGCCCCTCGTCAGAGACCGTGAACTCGATCATGTCGCCGGCGCGCCGCGCCGCGAGGCGGATGGTGGCGCCGGCCGGCGAGAAGCCGACGGCATTCGAGAGCAGGTTGTAGAGGATCTGGCGGATGCGCTTCTCGTCGGCGACGAAGCTGCCGAGATCGGCGGGCAGGCGCGTTTCCAGCTTCAGCCGCGATTCCCGCAGCCGGTCGCGCACGCCCTCGGTGGCGGCGGCGACGGTGTCAGCGACATTCACCTCGCCGAGATCGAGCGTGATGATGCCGGCATCGACGGTGGCGAGGTCGAGGATGTCGTTGACGATCGCAAGCAGCGAGCCGCTCGAGGAAAGGATATAGCCGGTATATTCGCGCTGCTTGTCGTTGAGCGGACCGACCGTCACGTCGGCGAGCAGCTGGGCGAAGCCGATGATGTTGGTGAGCGGCGAGCGCAGCTCATAGGACACATGCTGGATGAAGGCGTTCTTGAGCCCGTCCGCCGCTTCGAGCGCCTCGTTGCGATCGGTCAGCGCGCGCTCGACCTGCACGGTGTCGGTGACATCAACGAAGGTCACCATGGTCTGCCCGTTCGGCAGCGGCACCATCGCGTAGTCGATGACGCGCCGGTCATGGCGCTCCATGCGGCCATGGAAGCCCGAGCGACGCTCGCCGAGGCCGACGACTTCCGCGGTGAAGCGCGCCCATTCCTCGGCGCCGTCCGTCTCGGCGCTGCAGGCCCGCGCGATGTCGCCGACATGCGGCCGTCCGGCCAGCATCGCCGGATCGAGCCGCCAGATGCGCGCGAAAGCGGGGTTGTGCAGGCGGAGCCGCCCGTCCGAGCCGAACACCGCCACGCCCTCGGCGAGATTGTCGAGCGTCTCGCCCTGAACCTGGATCAGCGCGTTGTAGCGGCTTTCGAGATCGAGCCGCTCGGTGACGTTCTCGTAGATCCACGTCATGCCGCCCTGCGGATGCGGGTTGGCGATGACGCGCAGCGTCTGCCCGTCCGGCAGATGCCACCAGAACTCGCGGGCATCGACCGACTGATAGGCGGCGAAGAGTTCCTTGCGCCAGCTCTTGAAATCGACCTGCTCGGGCAGGCGGCGGCCGGCGCGCATCCGCTCCAGCACGGCGCTCTCGTCCGGCTGCTGGTCGAGGAAGGAGGCCTCGAGGCCGAAAAGCTGGCGGAAGGCGGCGTTGTAGGAGCGCAGCCGGTGATCCGGACCGAACACGGCGACCGCCGTCGCCAGCTGGTCCAGCGTGCGGGCATGGAACTCGACGAGACGCTTCATCTGCGCCTGCAGCGCCTCGATCTCGGTCGCGTCGGTCGCGAGCCCGGCGCTGCCAGCTTCGGAGGCCACGTCGACGACGTCGAACATGCGCCGTTCGCCGGCGACGACCAGCGGCAGGCGGCGGCCGAAATCGCGCCCCTCGGCATGGGCGCGGGCGATCGCCTGGCGGCCGGCGGTATCGACGAGTTCGAGCCGGCGACGCAGCGCATCCTCGAGGCCATTCGCCTCGACGGCGCTGAGATAGGCGGCATTGGCCCATTGCAGGGCGCCATCGCGATCGCGGATCCAGCAGGGCAGCGGCGCGGCCTCGATCAGCGCGCGCATCGCGGCGACGTCGTGGCTCAGCCGGCGATGGCGCGCGTCGAGCTCGGCCAGTGCCAGACGGTCGCCGGAGAGATCGCGGAAACGGGCCACGGCGCGGCCGGCGGCGGTGCGCCCGGCTGCCTCGACGAAGCTGCCATTCGCCGTTTCGAGGGCGAGAGTGAAGGTCTCGCCGCGCCCGCGCAGCCGCTCCAGCGCGAGATCGAGGCGGCTCGCCGAGCTTCCCGTCAGCCAGGTGCCGAAGGCGAGGAAGGCCGCGCGCTCCTCGGGGGCGCCGCAGGCGCGCGGCAGCCGGCCCATCACGAGCGGCGGCTCTTCCGGGCCGCTCCAGGCGACAAGGCGCTGGTCGTCGGCATTGACGAGGGCTTCGGCGCGGTCGGCGGCGGCGCGGAGATCGGCAACGCGCAGCTGCGTCTCGGCGAGCGCCGCCTCGGCGCGGTCGCGCGCGCGGAGCAGCACCGCGATCGCCACGAGCGCGAAGATCAGCACGCCGAACACGGCGCTGAACGAGACGATGCGGTCGGGGGCGAGGAAGGCGGCCGTCAGCTCGCTGGCGACGGCGCCGCGTGCACCCGAGAGAACGAGTGCGGCGACAAGAATGACGAGCCTGGCGGCGGCCGGGCGGCGCGCGCCGGCCGGAATCCATCCCGATTTCCCGCTATGCCAAGGCAAAGACAGGTCCTTCCGCCAAGACGTGTTACCTGGGACGACCCGCCGCGACGCCTGACGCTACCCACCGGCGATGCGCTCGAATCACCCTAATGTAGCGGTTCGGGGAATCCTGAGGGAAGCCGCAGGCGACGAGAAAAGGGCCATGCGGTGCAACACCGCATGGCCCTGGACTGTCGCGCGGTCATGGTTAACCGGCGGTTAAGCGGCGCGGGGCGCCGCCCGCTCGCATCAGTAGCGGTAATGCTCCGGCTTGAACGGGCCGGTCTCCGAGACGCCGATATAGGCCGACTGCTTGTCGTTGAGCTTGGTCAGCTTGACGCCGATCTTGGCGAGGTGCAGCGCCGCGACCTTCTCGTCGAGGAATTTCGGCAGCGTGTAGACCTTCTTCTCGTAGACGCCGGGCTTGGTGAAGAGCTCGATCTGCGCCAGCGTCTGGTTGGTGAAGGAGGCCGACATCACGAAGCTCGGATGGCCCATGGCATTGCCGAGATTGACCAGACGGCCCTCGGAGAGAAGGATCACGCGCTTGCCGTCGGGGAACTCGATCTCGTCGACCTGCGGCTTGACCTTGTGCCACTTGTAGTTGCGCAGCGAGGAGACCTGAATCTCGCTGTCGAAATGGCCGATATTGCAGACGATGGCGCGATCCTTCATGGCGCGCACATGGTCGATCGTGATGACGTCGACATTGCCGGTCGCGGTGACGAAGATGTCGGCCTTGGGCGCCGCCTCTTCCATGGTCACGACCTCATAGCCCTCCATCGCCGCCTGCAGGGCGCAGATCGGATCGACTTCCGACACCATCACGCGGCAGCCGGCCTGGCGCAGCGAGGCGGCCGAGCCCTTGCCGACATCGCCGAAGCCGGCGACCATCGCGACCTTGCCGGCCATCATGACGTCGGTGCCGCGGCGGATGCCGTCGACCAGCGACTCGCGGCAGCCATAGAGATTGTCGAATTTCGACTTCGTCACCGAGTCGTTCAC
>Ga0209933_1001421_pt1 | contig 22474 bp, 20 predicted proteins | sample ThiBiot_300_biof_FD_183944 | JGI IMG/M metagenome (GOLD analysis project Ga0209933, IMG submission 183944) | Wastewater bioreactor microbial communities from Cape Town, South Africa - Thiocy_cont_300_biof (SPAdes) | ecosystem: Engineered > Bioremediation > Thiocyanate > Unclassified | place...
CCGCCATCACGCCGCCGGCGCGGTCGAGCTGTTGTCGCAAAAGGTCGATTGCTCGGTCATCAACGCCGGCGACGGCGCACACCAGCATCCGACCCAGGCCCTGCTCGACGCCCTGACGATCCGCCGCGCCAAGGGCCGCGTCGCCGGACTGACCGTCGCGATCTGCGGCGACATCCTCCATTCGCGCGTCGCACGATCCAATATCAATGTCCTGAACGCGCTCGGCGCGCAGGTGCGCCTCGTCGCACCCTCGACGCTTCTTCCTTCGTCGCCCGAACGGCTCGGGACCGAGGTTTACACCGACATGTGGAAAGGGATCGACGGCGTCGACGTCGTCATGATGCTGCGTCTGCAGCGCGAGCGCATGGACGCGTCCTACGTTCCCTCCAGCCGCGAGTTCTTCCACTTCTTCGGACTCGATCACGAAAAGCTAGCGCGCGCCAAACCCGATGCGCTCGTGATGCATCCCGGCCCGATGAATCGCGGCGTCGAGATCGCATCCACGGTCGCCGATCATTCCCGCAGCGTCATCCGCGAACAGGTCGAAATGGGGGTTGCCGTGCGTATGGCCGTGCTCGAAGCGCTCTCGGCGCATCTGCCAAGCTTCAAGGACGTTGCCTGATGAGCAAGGCCGCAAGCAAAACCATCGAGAAACCGAAGAACGCCGGCCCGGCAACCGTTTTCATCAACGCGCGGCTGCTCGATCCCGCATCCAGCCGCGACGAGCCGGGCGGTCTGCTCGTCAAGGACGGCGTTATCGCCGACCTCGGCAGCCATCTGCGCCGCAACGCGCCCGATGGCGCAACGGTCATCGATTGCAAAGGTCATGTTCTGGCACCCGGCCTGATCGACGCGCAGGTCTTCACCGGCGAACCGGGTTACGAGCACCGCGAAACACTGAAGACCGCCAGCCACGCCGCCGCTGCCGGTGGCGTCACGACCATTGTCGTCATGCCCGACACCAACCCGGTCATCGACCAGGTCTCGCTCGTCGACTTCATCCAGCGCCGCGCCCGCGACAACGCCCTCGTCCACGTTCACACGATGGCGGCGATGACGAAGGGCCTCAAAGGCGAAGAGATGACCGAGATCGGCCTGCTGAAACGGGCCGGAGCCATCGCATTCTCGAACGGCAAGTCGAGCGTCGTAAACACGCGCGTCATGCGCAACGTGCTGAGTTACGCCAAAGACTTCAACGCCCTCGTCGTGCACCACACCGAAGACCCCTACCTCTCGGGCAGCGGCGCAATGAATTCCGGCGAAGTCGCCTCGCGCCTCGGACTTCCGGGCATCTCGAAGATCGCAGAGACGATCACCCTCGAACGCGACGTGCGCCTCGTCGAAATGACCGGCGGCCGCTACCACGCCGCGACGATCAGCTGCCAGGAAAGCCTCGACGTCGTGAAGGCCGCGAAGGCGAAAAAACTGCCCGTCACGTGCGGCGTCTCGATCAATCACTTGACGCTCAACGAAAACGACATCGGCCCGTATCGCACCTTCTTCAAGGTCCGCCCACCGCTCCGCCGCGAAGAAGACCGCGCGGCGATGGTGCAGGGACTCGCGAACGGCGACATCGACGTGATCGTGTCGAGCCACGATCCGCAGGATGCCGACACCAAGCGGCGACCCTTTGCGGAAGCAGCCGACGGCGCCGTCGGGCTTGAAACGCTGCTCTCGGCGGCGTTGCGGCTGGTGCATTCCGGCGACGTCACGCTTCCCGCGATGCTGAAGGCTCTGACCATCAATCCGGCGCGCCTCCTTGGGCTGCACAGCGGCCGTCTTGCAAAGGGCGCGATCGCCGATCTCGTGCTGTTCGATCCCGGCGAACCGTGGGTCGTCAACAAGGACCTGCTGCGCTCGCGCTCCAAGAACACGCCGTTCGACGAAGCCAAGATGCAGGGTCGCGTGCTCAGAACGGTTGTTGCCGGAGAAACCGTCTACGAATACGCTGGCGTCGAACGCACCTGAGCCTTTCGGCAATTCAACGGAATTCGCTTCGAACATGGACCCCTCGTCCCTCCCCACGCTGCTGCTCGCATTCGGCGTCGGATACGCTTTGGGCTCCATTCCATTCGGCCTGCTACTGACGCGTCTTGCCGGGCTCGGCGACGTTCGTCAGATCGGATCGGGAAATATCGGCGCGACCAACGTGCTGCGCACCGGCCGCAAAGGTCTCGCCGCCGCGACGCTCCTTCTCGATGCTGCCAAAGGCGCAGCCGCCGTGCTGATCGCGCACGCCGCGTTCGGACCGACAGCCGCGACCGTCGCGGGCTTCGGAGCGCTGCTCGGACACATCTTTCCGGTCTGGCTGAAATTCAAAGGCGGAAAGGGCGTCGCGACGTTCCTTGGCGTGCTGGTCGCGCTGGCGTGGCAACTGGCGGCGGTCTTCGCGATCGTCTGGCTTGCCGTCGCGGCGACCACGCGAATTTCGTCGCTTTCGGCCCTCGTCGCGACCGTCGCCGTTCCGGTCGCGGCGTTCCTGATGGGCTACGAGCAAATTGCCGTCGCGTCGGCGCTGATGGGCGCGATCATCCTGATCAAGCACCGCGCAAACATCCGCAGGCTTCTGGCGGGCGAGGAGCCGAAGATCGGTGCCAAAGCCTGAGCAATCCGAGCTTTTCAGTCCCGCGCCATTGCCGATAGCCGCGCTTTCGGACGCCGAACGGCTTGCCTGTCTGCGCTTGATCCGGTCCGAGAACGTCGGGCCAGTTACGTTTCGCGAACTGATCAATCATTTCGGCGGCGCGCAGAACGCGCTTGACGCATTGCCGGAGTTGTCGCGGCGCGGCGGCTTCGGCCGTCCCGTTCGCGTTTGCCCGACGGCCGACGCCGAGCGAGAACTCGAAAACGCCCGCCGCTGCGGCGCTATTTCCTTGTTTACGATCGAGCCGGGCTATCCCGCCATGCTCGCGCGCATCGATGCGCCGCCGCCGATGCTCTATGTGAAAGGCCGCCTCGAGCTTTTGAATAAGCCGGCCGTCGCGATCGTCGGATCACGCCAATGCTCGGCCGCGGGCACCCAACTCGCCCAGCGCTTCGCGCATGACTTGGGAAAGTCCGGCCTCGTCGTGGTATCCGGCCTCGCGCGCGGCATCGACCGCGCCGCGCACGAAGCCTCGCTCGCGTCCGGCACGATCGCCGTCCTGGCCGGCGGACTGGATTGGATCTACCCGCGCGAACATGCCGACCTGCAACGTGTCATCGGCGAGCAGGGGTGCCTTCTCACAGACCGCCCGCCGGGCTTCAATCCGCGCGAAAAGGATTTCCCAAGACGGAACCGCTTCATCGCCGGACTCTCTTATGGCGTCGTCATCGTCGAAGCGGCGTTGCGCTCCGGAACCCTGACGACAGCCCGCTACGCCAACGATCTCGGCCGCGAAGTTTTTTCTGTGCCGGGTCACCCGCTCGACCCGCGCGCGGAAGGCACCAATCGTCTTATCAAACAGGGCGCCACGCTCGTCACCGACGCCGAAGACGTCATTGAAACGCTACAGCCGATTATTGGTCAGCAGGCATTTCGCGAGACTGGTGAAACGGACTTCGCGTCGGCGTCAGAAGCGCCCCGCACGTACCCCCATCCAATTTCGCCGACCGTCGCCGTGCGCCGTAAACCCGATGGACCAGCAGATATAAGCGCCGTCCTCGCAGCCCTAAGTCCCGCACCAATCGCGGTCGATGCCATCGCACGCGGCACCGGGCTCGCCATTCAGAGCGTGCAAATAGCGCTTTTGGAACTCGATCTTGCAGGCCGCATCGAACGTCACGGACTTAGTCTCGTGTCGTTGAAAGCCCCCTGACCGAGGTCTTCGGCGGAAATTATAGTTAAGAAATTTAGCCCTTAAGCGATTCAGCAATCGCCTCTTCTCGGGACTGTGCGATCAGCTCCGGTAGCTTCTCGCAACGTTCGCGTTCAGCGAGCGTCTTGAGCTCGCTCAGGAGATCCGCAAGGTATTCAAGGCGCTCTCGCCTTTCCAGGTCGGGCGCTAAAGCGCGCGCTTGAGCCTCGGCCATTCCCATTTCCTCACGTTGAGCATCGTCAGCGTAATGAACGTTAGTTACCTCATTCCTCTATAGGTTGCAACAAGCATGCTAAATTATCTCAGGTAGCAATCGTCGGTATTTGACACCGCTGCGGCGATCAACCATGTTCCCCGCCCGCCGCACGGACACCGATGTAAGCGGCAGATTCTCGACCTGGCTCGGAGGCCAGACGGGCCAGGAGCGAAAACACCACATGAACGTCGTTATCGTCGAATCCGCCGCTAAGGCCAAGACGATCAACAAGTATTTGGGGTCTGGCTACAAAGTCATTGCGTCCTACGGGCACGTCCGTGACCTTCCTGCGAAGGATGGCTCGGTGGAGCCGGACCACGATTTCGCGATGCAATGGGAAGTCGACAGCAAGTCCCAGAAGATCATGCGCGAGATCGCCGACGCGCTCAAGAACGCCGACAAGCTGATCCTCGCGACCGACCCTGATCGCGAAGGCGAGGCGATCTCCTGGCACATCCTGGAGATCCTCAATAATAAGAAGGCGCTGAAAAAGGGCACCGAGGTCGAACGCGTCGCCTTCAACGCCATCACCAAGCAGTCGATCCTCGCCGCGCTGAAAGAGCCGCGCAAGATCGACGAACCGCTCGTCGAAGCATACCTCGCCCGTCGCGCGCTCGACTATCTCGTCGGCTTCACGCTGTCGCCGGTTCTCTGGCGCAAACTGCCGGGCGCACGCTCGGCGGGCCGCGTGCAGTCGGTGGCGCTCCGTCTCGTCTGCGATCGCGAGGCCGAGATCGAAGCCTTCAAGACCGACGAATACTGGACGATCGAAGCACTGCTGACGACGAGCAGGGGCGACGACGTCAAGACGCGCCTCGTTGCCATTGAAGGCACCGCGCTCAAAAAGCTCGACATCAAGGACGAAGCATCCGCGACCGCGATCAAAGCCGCCCTTGAAGGCCGCGATTTCCGCGTCGCGTCGATCGAGAAGAAGGCGGCAAAGCGCAACCCCTATCCGCCGTTCACGACCTCGACCCTGCAGATGGACGCGTCGCGCAAGCTCGGCTTTTCCGCCAAGCAAACGATGCAGATCGCGCAGCGCCTTTATGAAGGCGTCGACATCGGCGGCGAGACGGTCGGCCTCATTACTTATATGCGAACCGACGGCGTTCAGATCGTCCCTGAAGCCGTGAGCCAGATCCGCGACGTCATCTCGGCCGAATACGGCAAGCAGTACACGCCGTTCGCGCGCGAATACAAAACGAAAGCGAAAAATGCGCAGGAAGCGCACGAAGCCATTCGTCCGACCGATCCGCGCCGCAAACCCGATCAGGTTCGCAAGTACCTCGAAAAGGATCAGGCGGCGCTTTACGACCTGATCTGGAAGCGCGCGATCGCGAGCCAGATGGCCCCCGCCGACATGGAACAGACCGCCGTCGAGATCGAGGCCAAAGGCAGCGACGGCAAGAATTACGGCCTGCGCGCCAACGGCTCGGTGCTGCTGTTCGACGGCTTCCTCAAAGTCTACGAGGAAGGCCGCGACGACCGCTTCCGCTACATCGAGAAGGGCAAGGACGACCCGGAAGGCGAAGACGAGGATCGCCGCCTGCCGGCGCTCGCCGAGGGCGATCATCTGAAAGACAAGGAAATCAGCGCGGACCAGCACTTCACGCAGCCGCCGCCGCGCTTTTCCGAGGCGACGCTCGTCAAGCGCATGGAAGAACTCGGCATCGGCCGGCCTTCCACTTATGCCTCGACGATGGCCGTGCTCGTCGACCGCGACTATGTCCGCATCGAGAAGAAACGCCTCGTTCCCGAGGACAAGGGCCGCCTCGTCATCGCGTTCCTCGAGAGCTTCTTCAAGCGCTACGTCGAATACGATTTCACGGCGGAGCTGGAAGAAAAGCTCGACCTCATCTCCAACAACGAGCTGGCCTATAAAGAAGTGCTGCGCGATTTCTGGCGGCAGTTCATTGCCTCGGTTGGCGAGATCAAGGATCTGCGCGTCGGCGACGTTCTCGAAGCCCTGAACGAAATGCTCGGGCCGCACGTCTTCCCCGACAAGGGCGACGGCAGCGATCCGCGCCTATGCCCGAAGTGCAATCAGGGCCGGCTCAGCCTCAAGATTTCAGGCAAATACGGCGCCTTCATCGGTTGCGGCAACTATCCGGAATGCAACTACACGCGCCAACTTTCCCAAAGCGCCAACAATGGCGAGGCGGCGCTCGACGGCAAAGTGCTCGGATATAATGACGATGGCATCGCCGTCACGCTGCGCACCGGCCGCTTCGGTCCTTACATCCAGCTCGGCGAGGCCGCAGGCGACGAGAAGCCGAAACGCTCGAGCATTCCGAAGGGCATCGACGCCGCGACGCTCGACTTCGAAAAGGCGATGCAGCTTCTCTCGCTGCCGCGCGACGTTGGCGTGCATCCGACCGAAGGCGGTATGATCACCGCGAGCCTTGGCCGCTTCGGGCCGTTCATCCTGCACGAGCACGACGGCGCCAAAACCTACGTCAATCTCGGCAACGTCGAAGACGTCTTCACGATCGGCATCAATCACGCCGTGACGCTGCTTGCCGAAAAGCGCGCGGGCGGCGGCAAAAGCCGCTTCCAGCGGAATGCTCCCAAGGTCCTGAAAGACCTCGGCGCGCATCCGAGCGAAGGCGGCCCCGTGCAGGTGCTCGAAGGCCGCTACGGTCCTTACGTCACGCACAATAAAGTCAACGCCACCGTGCCGCGCGGCAAGGACCCTTCTGCGCTGACGATGGATGAAGCCGTGGCGCTCATCGCCGAGCGCATCGCCAACGGTGGCGGAAAGAAATCGAAAGCATCGCGTTCCTCCGCCAAGCCGAAAACCGCGAAGGCTGCAAAGCCCGCCAAGAACGAAGCAGCCCCCGCCGCAAAACGGACTGCAAAACCGGCAGCGGCGAAGAAAGCGGCTCCGGCCAAGAAGTCAGCAGCCAAACCCGCCGCTAAAAAACTCGCAAAGGCCAAAGCCTGAAGCAGAAGCTACGAGGGAAGACACCGCGCGGCAAACCGCAGGGCGCAGCGCGCGTTGCCACCGATCGCGGTCTGCCGAGCAAAGAACAGATCCTCGAATTCCTGAACTCTGCCCAAGGCAAGGCGGGCAAGCGCGAGATCGCGCGCGCATTCGGCGTCTCGGGCGGCGCGCGCATCGCGCTGAAGCGCATCCTCGCCGAGATGGCCGCCGATGGCACGCTCACCGGCGACAAGAAGCATCTCAAGGAAAAGGGCAAGCTGCCGCCCGTCACGACGCTCGAAGTCACCGGACGCGACGACGACGGCGATCTGATCGCCAAGCCGCTGCAATGGGACGAAGACGAGGGCAAGCGCCCCACCGTGCGCCTTTCGCTTTCGGCGCGCTCGGCGGATAACGACATCGGCATCGGCGACCGCGTTCTGGCGAAGCTCACCAGACTTCCCCGCGCAACCGGCGGCGGCGCGATCTTTGAAGCGACGCCGATCAAGAAACTGCCGAAAGAGAAACGCCGCCTGCTCGGCATCTTCCGCGCGTCTAAGCGTGGCGGCGGAACGATCGAGCCGATCGACCGCAAGGAGCTGAAGAGCTGGCCGATCCTGCCCGACGACATGGGCGAAGCTAGCGACGGCGATCTCGTGCGCTTCGAACTCGTCCGGCGCGGCCGCTTTGCGACACCGCGTGCGGAAATCGTCGAAAGCCTCGGCAATCCCGACGACCAGCGCCAGATTTCCCTGATCGCCATCCACGCCCATGGCATTCCGGAGGACTTTCCGGAAAGCGTGCTGAAGGAATGCGAAACGCTTTCCGCCCCGACGATGGATCGCCGCGAAGACCTGCGTGCAGTCCCGCTTCTGACGATCGACCCCGTCGACGCGCGCGATCACGACGACGCCGTGCACGCCGAGTTCGACAGCGATCCGAAGAACGAGGGCGGCTTTATCGTGACCGTCGCGATCGCCGACGTCGCGCATTACATCCGTCCCGGCTCGAAGATCGATCGCGAAGCGCAACTGCGCGGCAACTCGGTCTACTTCCCGGATCGCGTCGTGCCGATGCTGCCGGAAAAGATTTCGAACGACCTCTGCTCACTGCGCGAAGGCGAAGAGCGCGCCTGCCTCGCCGTGCATCTGGTGTTCGATCGTCACGGCGAGAAGCGTCGTCACAAGTTCGTTCGCGCGATGATGCGTTCGGCTGCCAAGCTCTCGTATCAGGAAGCGCAGGCGGCGATCGACGGGCAGCCTTCGGAAAAATGCGAACCGCTGATGGAGCGCGCTCTGAAGCCGCTCTGGGTTGCGTATCGCGCCGTTGCCATCGCACGCGACAAGCGCGGGCCTCTCGATCTCGATCTGCCGGAGCGCCGGATTGTTCTCGATGACAAAGGCCGCGTCGCACGCGTCGTCACGCCGGAACGCCTCGACGCGCACCGCCTCATCGAAGAATTCATGATCCAGGCGAACGTCGCGGCCGCCGAGACGCTCGAAGAAAAGCGCCTGCCGCTCGTCTATCGCGTGCATGATGCACCGAGCGCCGAGAAGCTGAAAGGCCTGCGCGACTTCCTCGAAACGCTCGACATGAAGGTTCCGCACGCGGGCGCTCTGAGGCCCGAAGCCTTCAACAAAGTTCTCGAACAGGCAAAAAACCTGCCGGTTCCGGACCTCATCAGCGAGGTGATCCTGCGTTCGCAATCGCAGGCGGAATACACGCCGAAGAACATCGGCCACTTCGGTCTGAACCTCGTGCGCTACGCGCACTTCACGTCACCTATCCGCCGTTACGCCGACCTCATCGTTCACCGCGCGCTGATCCGCGCGTTGGATCTTGGACCGGATGGACTGACGGACGAAGAAATCCCGCACCTCGCAAGCGTCGCCAAGGCGATCTCCGACACGGAGCGACGCGCCATGTCGGCGGAGCGCGAAACGACCGACCGTCTCATCGCCGCTCACCTCGCCGATCGCATCGGCGCGACGTTCCCAGCGCGCATCTCGGGCGTGACGCGCTCCGGCCTGTTCGTGCGTCTGAAAGACACCGGCGCGGACGGATACATCCCCATCTCGAGCCTCGGCGACGATTATTATCATCACATTGAAGCCTCTCACGCGCTGGTGGGCGCGCGCACGGGCGCCGGTTATCGCCTCGGAGACACGGTCGAGGTGCGCTTGCTGGAAGCCATCCCGTCCGCCGGGGCGCTGCGATTTGAAATGCTGACGCCCGCCTCGCGCGGGAATTTTGCGGCGCTCAAGGCGGGCGCGCGCGGAGCTCCGAGAAGAAGATTCGGCAAATTCCAGCGTCGTCGATAACGTCGCAGAAACCGCCTACGTATTGACCATGCCGCCTGGACAGCCCATCACCATGAGCATGCATGACTTAAATCAAATGGCAGCGCCCGTCGACGACAGCCTACCGCCTCGTGATGTGTGGCAATCGTTGAAGCGCGGATGGCGCCAGAAGTGCCCGTGCTGCGGCAACGGCCGCATCTACGGAAAATTCCTCAAGGTCAACGACGTATGCTCGTCGTGCGGGACCGAACTGTTTCATCATCGCGCCGACGATGCGCCGCCCTATTTCGTGATGACGATCACCGGCCACGTCATCGTCGGCGGTATTCTGATGACCGAAAAAATGTTCGCGCCGCCTGTGTGGGTCGAACTTGCGGTCTGGCTACCCGTCACCGTGCTGCTCAGTCTCTGGCTGCTGCCGCGTGTGAAAGGCGCGCTCATCGGATATCAGTGGGCGCTGCGCATGCACGGCTTCGGCAATCCGGCTTTCGATAACGATGACCTGTCGCGCCTTCCATCAGCCGAGCCGGAAGCGGTAAAGTAAGTCGAAAGCGATCACCCAATGATCGAGGCGTCGTCATCTCTCACCGCAGCAGACCATGTCGAAATTCGCGACGCGGCCTGCGTGGTCGTTATTGACGACACCACCTCGGACCCAAGGTTGCTGATGGGCCGGCGTCATGCCGATCAGATCTTTTTGCCCGACAAATGGGTCTTCCCCGGCGGCCGTGTCGATGACGCCGACCGTGTGCTCGCCCGTTCGTTCGACACGCCTTACCTGCCGCGCGACCTCGTCGCCGAAATCCGTCCCTTCGCATTGGCGGCCGTGCGCGAACTCTACGAAGAAGCCGGAATGCTCATCGGCGCGGAAGCGGCCAGCGATCTGCGGAACGAGCTCTGGCCGTCATTCTCGGCCGCAGGCTACGCACCGGCTCCGATTCATCTTTCTCCGCTGGCGCGCGCCATAACCCCGCCAGGCCGCGTCCGCCGCTACGACACGTGGTTTTTTACTGCACCACGCTCGACGGTCGCGAACGCCCAATCGGCGCCGGACGGCGAATTGCTCGATCTCGATTGGTTTACGCTCGATGAAGCGCGCAAGCTTGATCTACCGAACATCACACGACTGGTGCTGGACGACGTTTCTCTGCGGCTGGAAGATGCGAACCAGGGGGATTTCACCGGCTCGGATTTGCCGTTCTACTTCGAGGATGCCTGCGGCTTTCAGCGCACCTTGGTCTCGTGCACGATGCCGCAGCCTACACCTTGACATAGAAAATCCCACGCGTATGTTGCGCGCTCTGCGGCTGACCTGGGTCAGCCCTTTTTCTTTCCAAGCGTGAATCATGGCAAAGCCGGTTACACAAAAGATCAAGTTGTTGTCGTCCGCTGGAACGGGCTTCTTCTACGTCACGAAGAAGAACCCGCGCACGTCGACTGAAAAGCTTGTTTTCAAGAAGTACGATCCCGTCGCGCGCAAGCACGTCGAGTTCAAGGAAACGAAGATTAAGTAATTAGGCGCAGGGATTTAACCCGCGTCCGCTTACTCGGAATTCCGTATTTTGAGATTGGTGGGAGCACTGGCCGCATTAAGTGGCCAGGGCTGAAAGCAAACTCGGCAGCGGGGTAAATCGTTCCGAGACAGCTTCACGACCCTGGCCACAACCGGGCGAAGTTCAAAGAGGGCGTTGTTCCTCACCCAGCTTCACGATCGACCCTCTGCAACCGTTCGAGGAGGCCACTCGCGTGGTCACTCGGATCGATCCATCCCCGTCCTACCAGGCTATGCGGCGGGCCCAGCAGATCGGGAACTAAGGACGCCACGAGCCCCAAGTGGGCATCGTGACGCAAAGGCTTCGATTTCTCGTGGCCCCCCTTTGTCAACCGGGTAGTTGGTGCCAGATAACGGTGCAGAAATCAAGAACTGCTTTACCTGTTGCTCCACAGTCACGATTCGCTCGCGCTGATCGCTCCGGTCCCGACTAATAGGCTGTAAATGTGAGCCTTTTCCTTGGCAGCTCTGCGGCCTGATCAAGGATATATGGCGTCGTCAATCCGGACAGCTGTGCTCTGCGGATGACTATGCGGCGTCTGAAACGACCCGGTTCCGGCCCCGGCGCTTGGCCTTATAGAGCGCGTTGTCGGCACGCTTGAACATCGACTCGGGCGTGTCTTGCGGGCTTTCGAGCGTCGCGATCCCGACGCTGGCCGTCACGCGGACACTCTGACCGCCCTCGATGGTGAACTCATCGGCGGCGACGCACGCACGCAGCCGCTCTCCGATTTGATACGCGCGGTCGAGATCGGTATCCGGCATGATGATGACGAACTCTTCGCCGCCGAGACGGCAGGCGAGATCGACGCCGCGCGTGTTGCGCTTCAGACGGACCGAAAACTCCTTCAGCACCGCATCGCCCGCATCGTGGCCGTGAGTATCGTTGACGTCCTTGAAGTGATCGATGTCCGCCACCAGCATCGACAGGCTGCGTCCCGTGCGAATGGCTTCGGAGACCAGGGTCCTGAGATGCCCTTCCATGTATCGCCGGTTGTGCAGCCCGGTCAGAGAATCCGTAACCGAAAGCTCGACACTCTCCGCCAGCCGGTGCCGCAGGAAATCCGAATGACGCTTGCGCTTGATCTGAGTTTTGACCCGAGCGAGAAGCTCATGCCGGTCGATGGGGCGCATCAGGTAATCGTTGACGCCCATGTCGAGCCCGCGCAGCAGCCGCGCTTCGTCGCCCGGCTCCACCAGCATGATGATCGGCAAATGCCGCGTGCGTTCGAGCGATCGCACTTGCGAGCACAAACGCAATCCGTCGGCGGCATCCAGCGACAAACTGACGACCAGCAGGTCGAAATTGCTTTCCGTCAGCTTCGTCAGCGCCGCGTGCATGTCGCGTTCAGCGAAGGCGTCATTGCCTTTCGAAAGAAATTCCAATAGGCGCGCCGCCGAGCGCTCATTGTCGTCGACGAGCAGCACGCGCCCGGAACGAGCCGACAAAGCCCGCGCATAGGAACCGTCGTCGGGAATGCCCATGTCGCGGCCTGTCGAGGCCCGCATCATCATTTCGTCGTTGAGCATTTTCAGGCGCGCGAGGTTTTTCACGCGCGTCACCAACGCGATATCGTCGACGGGCTTCGTCAGAAAATCATCAGCGCCGCTCTCCAGCCCCTGCACCTTGTCGGAGGGCTGATCCAGCGCGGTCACCATGACGACCGGGATATGATGCGTTGCGTGGCTTGCCTTGATGTGGCGGCAGGTTTCAAACCCGTCCATTCCCGGCATCATGACGTCGAGCAGCACGACGTCGACGCTTTCGCGCTCCAGCAGGTCGAGCGCCTGCCGGCCGCTATTCGCGGTCAGCACCTCGAAGTACTCGGCCTGCAGCCGCGCCTCGAGAAGCTTCACATTGGCGAGAATATCATCGACGACGAGTACGCGGGCGGTCATGGAGCTTTACGATTTCGAGGGACCTATGAATTTGCGGACGGTCTCAAGAAAGGTCATCACCGAAATCGGTTTGGAGACATACGCCTCACAGCCACCTGATCTGATGCGCTCCTCGTCGCCTTTCATTGCGAACGCGGTAACGGCGACGACCGGAATCCGGCACAGTTCGTCATCGTCCTTGAGCCATTTCGTGACCTCAAGCCCAGAGACCTCGGGCAACTGAATATCCATGAGGATGAGATCAGGGCGATGCTTCCGCGCGAGTTCCAGAGCTTCGAACCCGTTACGCGTCTGAATCGTCTTATAACCGTGCGCCGCAAGCAGATCGTTGAAGAGCTTCATATTGAGCTCGTTGTCCTCGACGATCAGGACCGATTGCGTCGCCACGCGCGGCTCTGCGCCACGACGCTCGACGTTGGTTCGGGTTTCCTGATACGTCATGGCAACCGCCCACACTCCCTACGGCAGTTTCTGCACCGATTCTCGGCTAAACCATTGACCTACTTTGACGCCAAAAGCCGTAACCAACAGTTAACAGCAGGACGCGCATGCCTCGGTTAAGACCTGATCGAATCACCCCCGACGACGCTGAGACGATCGCATTGCAGGCCTTGGGATTCCTTGCTGACGACCCGCAACGCGTATCGCGCTTTCTGTCGCTGACCGGGACCGATCCGGGACAGCTGCGCGCCGAAGCAAAAAACCGGGATTTTCAGGTAGCGACGCTGGATTACATGCTCAGCGACGAGAGCTTGCTGCTCGCATTCTGCCAGGAGGCGGGGATCGATCCGATCGCGATAGGCCCGGCGCACGCGCTGCTCAGCGGGCAGAGCTGAACCCTTTGCGCCGCCTCGGAGTTGCATCAGCCGGAGGCTTCAGCCTGCGCTAACGATGATCAGATTTAGTGGGCGCTGGCCGACGCCGGGCACTTACCCGGTTCGAGGAACGTCAGCTCTTTAAGTTCGCCTTTGATCGCGAACTCGCCGTAGTCGATCTTGAGATCGCTGGTGACGCCGTCCTCGAAATACCGGAACGAAAGCTCGTAGGCCGGAAGCTGATCTTCCTGATCCTTGCCGGCATCGAAATAGCTGATCGACATCGGCCACGAGGCGACGCCAGCGAGTTTCTCACCGCCCTTTGCAGCGGCCGAAAGCGGTTTGGCGCCCGGCGCGTACTCGCGCCCGATAGCTGTGCTCGTCAGATAATACTTCTCGCCCTTTTCCGAGCCGTCATAGAGGTTGGCCGTCAAAAGCTTGACGCCGTTTTTAGCCGCCTGAACGAGCGTCGAGGCGTGCTGCATCGGAAAATAAATATCGTTCGGCAGCGCCACACGCTTCTTCGATGGCTTCACGAGATCGACGCCGACCACTGGCGTCGTGCCTTTCGAGCGGGCGGCATCGCCCTGGCTCGCATCCGCCAACTCATCGTTTTGGTACTGCGTCGAAGAAAACCTGAGCTTCTTGCCGTCCGCGTCTTCCCAGCTCGAGTTCCGGAGATCGCTCAGCGTCTCGGTTCCTTCCTGGTTCGTCATCACGGTGACGAAACGCATATTCTGCGTATAGCCGTCGCACGACGAGCCGTTCAGCTCGTACACCATACGGCCCGCAACGCCCGAGACGCCCGCTCCGGCGCTCGAATCCGCAAGCGACAGTTCATAGACCGCGCGATGCGGAGCGAAATGCACCGGCTCCTGCGCTCCTGCGGGAGCCGCCCACGCCAGTCCGGCGAGAGCCGCGAACACGCTCCGGGCGCTGATTTCAATCCGGCTGGTCATCGGCGTTCGCTCACTTTCGCGACAAGGCAGTATTTCATATTGCCCCAATCTAAAGGGTCAATAAAGGCATTGCAAAGAGGCGCCACGACGGCCAATTCTCGCCTGCTCGCTGGAAACTAAAGGAAAAGTCATGTCGGATGCTGAACGGCGCCTCGCGGATCTGGGTCTGAAACTGCCAGAAGCTCCACAACCCGTCGCCAACTATGTGCCTCACATCGTATCCGGCGACGAACTTTTCATTTCCGGCCAGATCGCCAAGGACGAGACCGGACGCGTGTTAACCGGCTTGCTCGGAACCGACGTCTCGGTCGAGGACGGGCGCATCGCCGCCCGCTTCGCAGCCCTCAGTCTGTTGGCGCAAGCCAAGGCCGCGCTTGGAACCCTGGACCGCGTCGTCCAGGTTCTGCGCGTGACCGGCTTCGTTGCCTCCGCGCCGGGATTTTACGAACAGCCCGCCGTGATCAACGGCGCATCCGACCTGCTCGTCGCCGCGTTGGGAGACGCCGGGCGCCACACGCGATCCGCCGTCGGCGTGGCGAACCTTCCGCTCAACACATGCGTTGAAATCGACGCGATCATCAAAATCCGTTAGGCCATGCTCGACCGCGCGACATTCCTGCGTCCCATTGCGCATCGCGGACTGCACAACGCGAAGCGCGGGATCATCGAGAACACCGGCCCCGCATTTGAAGCGGCGATCGCCAAAGGCTACGGCATCGAATGCGATGTGCGTCCCGCCACCGACGGCTTGCCGGTCGTATTCCATGATGAATCGCTGTCACGCCTCGTCGCCGGTCGCGGTCCGGTCGCCAAAGTCACGGAACGGCAGCTTCAATCGCTGCGCCATCGCGTCGGCGGCGCGCCGATCCTGACCTTCGACGAATTGCTCGAACTGGTTTCGGGGCGCGTACCATTGCTCGTCGAAATCAAGAGCGAATGGCATCCGCCGCAAAAATCGTTTCTCGCCAAGCTCGCCGCGTCCGCCTCCGCCTATCGCGGACCGATCGCGCTGATGTCGTTCGATCCTGCCGTGATGACCGCGATCCGCTCACTCGCGCCAAAGCTGCCGCGCGGCATGATCTCGGGCAGCTACATTGGTGCGGGATGGTGGTCGCGCAAAATCAGCGCGAAGCGCGGAGCCGCACTGCGCGATCTGCTGGAATCCGCTCCCGTCGCGCCGGATTTTTACGCCTACGACGTGAACGCGCTTCCGACGCCGGTCACGGAATACGCGCGGATCGTGCAGGGTCTTCCGCTGCTCACCTGGACAGTCCGAACCGCGAAACAGCGGCGCATCGCGTCGAGTTTCGCCGACGCCATGATTTTCGAAGGCTTCGAACCATAGGTCAGCGCCAGAAATACTGGCTCCGCCGGACATCCGGCGCACACCAGATCTGCCCTCGCGGCGCTTTGATCGGCGACTACGCCATTGCATAAATCCGTTGTGTCCGGTTCAATTCGTTGAGTTCATGCCGACATCATCCGACGCCGTAGTCAAATTTATATCGTCCATTGCAGCCGCCGACGCTGAGCAATGGGACGCGTGCGCAAATCCTGATCCAACCACGTTCAATCCGTTCGTCTCGCACGCGTTCCTGAAAGCGCTGGAAGTCTCGAACTCAGTCGGCCGTGGAAGCGGCTGGCTACCACGCCACCTGATCCTCGAAGATGATACGGGCGCCATTGCCGCCGCCGCGCCCGCCTACCTCAAATCGCACAGCCAGGGCGAATACGTCTTCGACCATGCCTGGGCGGAAGCCTACGAGCAGGCGGGCGGACATTACTATCCGAAGCTGCAGATCGCCGTGCCGTTCACGCCGGTGCCCGGACCACGGCTTCTTGTGAAGCCCGGCCCGCGAGCCAACGCGGACGAACAGTTGCTCGCAGCGGCATCGATGGAGCTTGCACGTCAGGGCGGACTGTCGTCCGTGCACTTGACGTTTCTATCCGCCGATGCCGCCGAGCGCGTGCGCGGGATTGGTTTTCTGACGCGCACCGGCCAACAGTTTCACTGGCAGAACCGCGACTACACCTCGTTCGACGATTTTCTCGCAAGCCTCGCCTCGCGAAAGCGCAAAGCGATCCGCAAGGAACGCCAGGCGGCAATCGCGCCGGGCATCGAGATCGAGCACGTCACCCGCAGCGACATCACCGAAGCGCACTGGGACGCGATGTTCGCGTTCTACATGGACACCGGCAATCGCAAGTGGGGCCGGCCCTACCTCAACCGCGAATTCTTTTCCGAACTCGGACAGACGATGCCGGAAAGCTGCCTGCTCGTCCTCGCGAAACGCGACGGCCGCTATATTGCGGGCGCGTTGAACCTCATCGGCGGCGATTGCCTCTACGGCCGCTACTGGGGTTCAACCGAGCATCATCCCGCTCTGCATTTCGAGATCTGCTACTATCAAGCCATCGATTTCGCGATCAGCCGCAAACTGGCGCGCGTCGAGGCGGGCGCGCAGGGCGAGCACAAACTGGCGCGCGGCTATCTCCCGGTCGAGACCTACTCCGCCCACTGGCTTTCAGACCCCGGCCTGCACAGCGCCGTCGAAAGGTTCCTTAAAAAGGAACGGGCGCTTGTCACGCAATACTCTGCCGACTTGACCGACCTCGGTCCCTATCGCAAAGACGACGCCTAGGGTGCTTCCGGAAAAGTGGGAACCGGTTTTCCGATAAGAAGCGCGCCAGAACAAAGGCCTGGAGCCGGTCCGCGATTCAGCGAAAAGCGGTAAGGCTCTAGGGCACGTGCGGATGGGCCGGACGTGCGAAAAGCCAGCGCAAGCGAGCCTCATCATGTCCTATGACACGAACAACATTTTCGCGAAGATCCTGCGCGGCGAAATTCCGTGCCACAAGGTCTACGAGAACGCCGACGCCATCGTCTTCATGGATGTGATGCCGCAATCGCCAGGGCATACGCTGATCCTGCCGAAATCCGCATCGCGCAATCTCCTCGACGCCGATCCGGCCGTGCTCGCGAAAATCATCCCGCTCGTTCAGAAAGTCGCGGTTGCCGCGAAATCAGCTTACGACGCTGACGGCGTCAGCATCGCGCAATTCAATGAGACCGCAGGCGGACAGACGGTCTTTCACCTGCATTTCCACGTCATCCCGCGTTACGAAGGCAAGCCGCTGAACACCCACGCGCGCAACATGGAAGACAACGCGGTGCTCGCAGCCAATGCCGAAAAGCTAAAGGCGGCGCTCGCGGCGTAACGCCGGAACCGCGCTCGGCTTCAAAGCTTTGGTCTGATACGCTCGAGATATCCGACTGAACGGGAGTTGACGCTCATGGCTTTAATCCTTGTAATCGGCGCAAGCCGCGGCATCGGACTGGAAACGGTGAAGGCGGCGCTCGCAGCGGGCCACAAGGTGCGCGCCTTCGCACGATCGGCCCCATCGATCGATATTTCGGATCCCAATCTCACGAAGATCACCGGCGACGCACGCGTGCGGGGCGAGGTTGCAGCCGCCGTTCAAGGCGTCGACGCCGTGATCTACGCCGTCGGAGCGACCAGCCTATCGGATTTGCTTCTCGGAACGACGTTGTTTTCCGATTCAACGCGCGCCCTCGTCGAAGCGATGCAAGGCGCCGGCGTTCGCCGACTGATGATGGTGACGGGTGCCGGTGCCGGAAACAGCCGCGGCCGCATCAATTTCCTTTACGACAACCTGATTTTTCCGCTCGTGCTGCAACGGGCCTATAACGACAAGGACATCGCCGAAGACATCGTCGAGAAAAGCGGGCTCGACTGGACAATCGCACGACCCGGCGGACTGACGAACAGACCCGCGACAGGGCGCTACAAAATCCTGAATGAGCCGAAGGACTGGCGCGGCGGCTTCATCTCGCGCGCCGACGTCGCGAATTTTCTCGTCAAGCATCTCGACGATGCAACGCTCTTTGGAAAAACGCCGCTCCTGGTCGATTGAAAAACCGAAAAACAAAAAACTGACAAAGAAAAAGAGCGCGGCCTGGACCGCGCTCTTTTCAATCCCAGTCGCGCGGTGATCCGCGCAACTATTCCTCTTTCTTTTTGCGCGGAACGCTCGGCACCGCACCGGACTCTTTCGGCTTCTCGCCCTTCTCCTTCGGACCGGGCAGCGCCTTCTTCGGCGTTGCATCGGCGAGCACGGGCTGCGGACTGTCGTCGTCCGTCTCCTCGTCCTCGGCCGACCTGACCCGCTTCGACGGATCGAGCGGCAGGAACTCGAACGCCAGCTCGCGATCCGGGCCTTTGCCCTTCACGAGTACCTTCACCGTTCCGCCGTTCTCGAGCTTGCCGAACAGCAGCTCTTCCGCCAGCGGCTTCTTGATGTACTCCTGTATGACGCGCGCCAGCGGCCGTGCGCCGAACTTCTCGTCGTAGCCTTTTTCCGCCAACCAGCGCGTCGCCTCGTCCGACAGTTCGATCGAAACGCTGCGATCGGCCAGCTGCGCTTCGAGCTGGAAGATGAACTTCTCGACGACCTGCGCAATGATCTCCGGCGACAGACCCGAGAACGGCACGATGGCGTCGAGACGGTTGCGGAACTCCGGCGTGAACAGCTTCGTCACGGCTTCCGTATCTTCACCCTCGCGCTTCTGACGGTTGAAGCCCATCGGCGGCCGCGCCATGTCGGACGCACCCGCGTTGGTCGTCATGATCAGAATGACGTTGCGGAAATCGACCGACTTGCCGTTGTGATCCGTCAGCTTGCCGTGGTCCATCACCTGCAACAGGATGTTGAACAGGTCGGGATGCGCCTTCTCGATTTCGTCGAGCAGCAGCACGCAATGCGGATGCTGATCGACGCCATCGGTCAGAAGACCGCCCTGGTCGAAGCCGACGTAGCCCGGAGGCGCACCGATCAAACGCGAGACCGTGTGCTTCTCCATGTATTCCGACATGTCGAAACGCAAAAGCTCGACGCCCATCAGATTGGCGAGCTGCTTCGCGACTTCGGTCTTGCCGACGCCGGTCGGACCCGAGAACAGGTAGCAGCCGATCGGCTTCTCCGGTTCGCGAAGACCCGCGCGCGCCAGCTTGATCGCGCTCGACAGAGCCTCGATCGCCTTGTCCTGCCCGAACACCAGCCGCTTCAGATCGCGATCGATATGCGCGATGACCTGCGCGTCGCTCTTGGTGACCGTTTTCGGCGGGATGCGCGCCATCACGGCGACCGTCGCCTCGATCTCCTTGGTCGTGATCTTCCGCTTGCGCTTGCCTTCCGGCAGCAACATCTGCGACGCACCCGTCTCGTCGATCACGTCGATCGCCTTGTCGGGAAGCTTGCGGTCGTGAATGTACTTTGCCGAAAGATCGACAGCCGCCTTGATGGCTTCGTTCGTGTACTTGACCTTGTGATAGTCCTCGAACACGGTCTTCAGACCCTTGAGGATCTCGATCGCATCTTCAACCGTCGGCTCCTTCACGTCGATCTTTTGGAAGCGACGGACGAGCGCACGATCCTTTTCGAAGTGCTGACGATATTCCTTGTAGGTCGTCGAGCCGATGCAGCGCAGCGTGCCCGACTGCAGCGCCGGCTTCAGCAGGTTCGACGCATCCATCGCGCCGCCGGACGTTGCGCCCGCGCCGATGACCGTGTGGATCTCGTCGATGAAGAGCACCGCGCCCGGGAAAGCCTCGACTTCCTTCATCACGGCTTTGAGGCGTTCCTCGAAGTCGCCGCGATAACGCGTTCCGGCAAGCAGCGCGCCCATATCGAGCGCGAAGATGGTCGCGCCCTTGAGCACGTCCGGCACTTGTCCGCCGACGATCTTGCGCGCCAGGCCTTCGGCAATCGCCGTCTTGCCGACGCCCGGATCACCGACGAACAGCGGATTATTCTTCTGACGGCGGCAGAGAACCTGCACCGTGCGCATGACTTCCTGCTCGCGGCCGATCAGCGGATCGATCTTGCCGTCGCGCGCCTTCTTGTTGAGGTTCACGCAATAGGTGTTCAGCGCGTCGCCGGGCTTTCTCTCTTCGCCCTCTGTAGCCGTGGCATCCTCGTCGACGCCGCGAACCGTGCGCGGCTCGAACATGCCCGGACGTTTCGCAATGCCGTGCGCGATATACTGCACGGCGTCGAACCGCGTCATTTCCTGTTCCTGCAGGAAGTATGCAGCGTGACTTTCCCGTTCGGAGAAAATGCCGACGAGCACGTTGGCGCCGGTGACTTCCTCGCGGCCCGACGTCTGCACGTGGACGATCGCGCGCTGCACGACGCGCTGGAACGAGTTCGTCGGATGAGCGTCGCGCGCCGACTTCGAAACGATCGGCTTAAGCTCGGTGTCGAGGTATTCGATCAGCCGCGCACGCAGCTGCTCGAGATCGACCGAGCAGGCGCGCATGACGGCCGCTGCATCGCGGTCGTCAACGAGCGCCAGCAACAGGTGCTCAAGCGTTGCAAATTCGTGATGGCGCACATTCGCGTACTGCACCGCGCGGTGCAGTGATGCTTCGAGATTTTTGGAGAGCGATGTCAATCGAGTCCTACTCTTTCTCCATAGTGCACTGTAGAGGGTGGCCATGTTGCCGCGAAAAGTCCATGACCTGCGTCACCTTGGTCTCGGCAATCTCGTACGTATAAACTCCGCAAATGCCGACGCCCTTGTGGTGAACGTGCAGCATGATGCGCGTCGCGTCTTCCTGTCCTTTGTTGAAGAACCGCTGAAGGACAAGAACGACGAACTCCATCGGCGTGAAATCGTCATTGAGAAGGAGAACCTTGTAGAGGCTCGGCTTCTTCGTTTTCGGTCGGGTCTTTGTGACGATGCCGGTCTTTGAATCCCCATCGCGATCGTCGCGACCCGGACCGTTCGGTGGATCGTCTTTCCCTGCCATCCGGATCAGCGCAGCAATGGGCAAATTTCTCGTCTTCATCTCCCGCCTCAAGGAAGTCCCGAATCCTTCTATCCTCCGGAACCTAGCCGCCAATACGGACGCGGGCGAGGCAGAAAAGCTGCGCTCCACTGCCCAGACCCGGGCCCAGACGGCTACCAATGCGTTTCGCCAAATATCCAACAGAACGCGCCCACACGAATTTGGATCTCAATATAAGCATCGCCCAAGCAAAAAACAGAATGGGCAAAGTGGGGTGTCCCATCGCAATTCGCAAATTTTCCGTTCGAATGAAGTCATCGAAGCTTTCGATCAACCTCGAGTGGGTTGTCTCCAAGCGTCCATCCACCCGTTCTGCTGGAAAGGCCTGAATCCTTCTAAGCTCGCCCGCTCAACCGCTACCGACACAATTTGCCCATTCCCGTTTCTGGACGTCCCGTTACCCAATATTTACCGCGGTTTTTAACGTTACCGCAGCCCCTCCGCGATACAGTCTATAAGCTCCTTGAATGTGCGGGCCGGTGCTCCCGCGCCCAAAAGGTGCCTAAAAACAGTGCTCTGCTCGAAAATCTGGGTGGGGCAAACCCGCGGGAGCCAAAATTTGGCGAACTCGCGGCGCAACAGGCAGTCAAGCGGGCCGCCTCCTTCGGGCGGTTAGAGGGATTAGCGTCGTGTTCCGACGGGCGTTTGCGTTTGCGCTCCTATGTCTGGCGTTTTCCGGAGCCATCCCGGCGCGCGCTGCGGCAGCCCCGCAGAAGCATGCCGCGTTCGTGCTGGACGTGAACTCCGGCGCGGTCCTGCACAATGACGACGGCGACGCCATTCGCCATCCGGCTTCCCTCACCAAGATGATGACGCTCTACCTCACGTTCGAGCTCATCGAGAGCGGCCGGCTGAAAATGTCGGACATGATCACAATTTCAGATCGCGCCGCGAACGCTGCGCCATCCAAGCTCGATCTCAAACCCGGCGCTCAGATTTCCGTCGCCGACAGCATCAAGGCCGTCGTCACGAAATCGGCCAATGACATAGCCGTTGCGCTCGCCGAGAAGATCGGCGGCACGGAAGCGAACTTCGTCCGGCTGATGAACACCCGCGCCCGCGACTTGGGAATGACGAAGACGCATTTCGAGAACCCGTCCT
>Ga0209933_1001423_pt1 | contig 22466 bp, 17 predicted proteins | sample ThiBiot_300_biof_FD_183944 | JGI IMG/M metagenome (GOLD analysis project Ga0209933, IMG submission 183944) | Wastewater bioreactor microbial communities from Cape Town, South Africa - Thiocy_cont_300_biof (SPAdes) | ecosystem: Engineered > Bioremediation > Thiocyanate > Unclassified | place...
TTTTCCTTCTTGTCGAACATCGTGCCGTCGAGGAAGGCCAAGAGGTTCTTGGCGTAGAGGCTCGAGGCGTTGACGGCGATGGTGCCCGCCAGATTGAGGGGCGCGAAAATCCTGACGCCGTTCGGCGTCTCGATCGTCTTGCCGGGCTCAGTCAGCTCGGTGTTGCCGCCGCGCTCGGCCGCGAGGTCGACGATCACGGCGCCGGGTTTCATGCTCTCGATCATGGCGCGCGAAATGAGCTTCGGCGCCGGGCGGCCGGGGATCAGCGCAGTGGTGATGACGAGATCCTGGTTCTTGACGTGCTGCGCGACGAGTTCGGCCTGCTTAGCCTGATATTCCGGGCTCATCGGCTTGGCGTAACCGGCTGCGGTCTGCGCCTGCTTGAACTCTTCGTCCTCGACCGCGATGAACTTCGCGCCGAGCGACTGCACCTGCTCTTTGGTTGCAGGTCGAACGTCCGTTGCCGTCACCTGCGCACCAAGGCGGCGCGCCGTGGCGATCGCCTGCAAGCCGGCGACACCGACGCCCATGATGAACGCCTTCGCTGCCGGCACCGTACCGGCGGGCGTCATCATCATCGGCAGGGCTTGTCCGAACATCGCCGCGCCGTCGACGACGGCCTTGTAGCCGGCGAGGTTCGCCTGGCTGGAGAGCACGTCCATCGACTGGGCGCGCGTCGTTCTCGGCATGAATTCCATCGAGAAGACCGTCGCGCCGGTGCCTGCGAGCGCCGCCAGCGCCGAGCGATCTCCGTAGGGATCAATCATCGCGGCAACGATGGCGCCGGGCTTCAATGCGGCGACATCCTCGATACTCGGCCGACGAACGGCGAGGAGAATGTCCGCGCCGTGAATGGCTTCCGAACGCGTTACGACATCTGCTCCAGCGGCCCGATAGGCGTCATCGGAGAAGCGCGATCTCGCTCCGGCACCCGATTCGATCCGCACCTTGGCGCCAAGAGCGGTGAGTTTCTTCACCGTATCGGGCGAAACCGCAATGCGCGGTTCGTCCGCCGATTCACTGGTGACAGCTATCGTGACCATGTCTCAGCCCAATTGAAGTGATGTGGCCGGAAGCCGGGATCAAAAAGGGCAGAACCCGCGAGAGCCTGCCCTGCATGAATTCTCTTGGGTGGCCGGATGGGCCTCACACCAAGAAGATTTTCATGCCAAGAAGCACGAGCGCCGCGGTTATGACGGCATACTTCGCGAAACGAAGGAAACCGGCGTAGGTTTTCTGATGCTCGGCGTAGTCCATGGCAGAGTGGCCGTTTGTATAGTCGACACTCACGTTTCGTCTCCCCAGATGCGGTTCGCCAAATTTGTTATCCGGTTGGTACCTTAAGACACCGTAGGCTTCAAGTCGCCCCGGCCCCTGACTTTCGGTCCATACCCCAAGTCCGGCGTCAACGCGGGGTAAAAACGGCCATGGATCGAATAGACGCCCTCAATATCGGGGCATTCTAGATTGCGACCTGGGTCCCGACCTCGACGACACGGTCGGTCGGGATCTGGAAGTACGTCGTCGCGTCCTCGGCGCTGGCGGCCAGGACGATGAACAGGCGCTCCTGCCAGCGCGGCAACTCGGACTTGGGCGTCTTGCGCAGGGATCGGCGCGAAAGGAAGAACGAGGTCGCACCGATGTCGATGTTGCAGTCCTTGCGGCGGGCGTGCTCGAGGATCTTCGGCACGCTGGGCGTTTCCATGAAGCCATAGCGGGCAACGATCCGGATGAAGTGATCGGAGACGCGCTCGATCGTAATCCGCTCGTGACGCGCGACGCGCGGCGTTTCCACCGTGCGAATGGAGAGCAGAATATTGCGCTCGTGCATGACGCGGTTGTGCTTCAGGTTGTGCATCATCGACGTCGGAGCGGCGTAAGGATCGCCGGTCAGGAACACCGCCGTTCCAGGAACGCGGTGCGGAGGCTTGGCTTCCAGCTTGCGGACGAGCCAATCGAGATCGGCCTCGTTGCGTTTCGTCAGCTTGGCCAGCAGTCTCGTGCCCTTGACCCAACTGAACATGATGATCGCCAGCATCGCGGCGATGACGAGAGGCACCCAGCCGCCTTCGAACAGCTTCAGCAGGTTGGCCGAGAAGAATGCCTGCTCGATCATCAGCAGCGGAATGACGACCAGGGCGACGCGCCAGAGCGGCCACCGCCAGCACTTCCAGATCACGAAGAAGGCCATCAGCGTGTCGATGACCATCGCGGCCGTAACCGACACGCCATAAGCCGCGGCGAGATTGGACGACGTGCGGAACGCGAAGATGACCATCACGACGAAGATAAAAAGTATCCAGTTGACGCGCGGAATATAGATCTGACCGGCAACGCTCTCTGACGTGTGGCGGATCTCGAAGCGCGGAATGAGTCCGAGCTGAATGGCCTGCCGCGTCAACGAGAAAGCGCCCGTAATGACGGCCTGACAGGCGATCACGGTCGCGAACGTCGACAGGATCAGCATCGGGACAAGCGCGTATTGCGGATAGAGCCGATAGAATGGATTTTCGATCGCGTTGGCGTCGTTCATGACGAGCGCGCCCTGACCGAAGTAGTTCAGGATCAGCGCCGGCATCACGAAATAGAGCCATGATACCGTGATCGGACGGCGGCCGAAATGGCCAAGGTCGGCGTATAGCGCTTCGGCGCCGGTGCAGGCCAGAAACACGAGGCCCATGACTGTCAGCCCGAGCACGCCGTTGGAATAAACGAACTCGATGCCGTAGAGCGGATTGAGAGCCAGAAGGACGCTCAGGTTGTCGGCGATGTGCATCAGGCCGCCGAGCGCCAGCACCGCGAACCACAGCGCCATCACGGGTCCGAAGAACCGGGCGACGCGCGCCGTGCCGTGCGACTGCATCCAGAACAGTCCGGTCAGCACGACCAGAGCCGCCGGAATGATGGCGACCTCTAACTGCGGCGCGATGAGCCGCAAGCCTTCGACGGCTGAGAGCACCGAAATAGCGGGCGTGATCACCGCATCGCCGTAGAAGAACGAGGCGCCGGCGATGCCGAGGGCTCCGAGCAAGGGAGCGCTGCGGCGGGCCACGGTCTGGCCGAGGGCCATCAGGGCGAACATGCCGCCCTCGCCCTTGTTATCGGCGTGCAGCAGCAGAAGCACGTACTTGATCGTGACGACCAAGGTCATGCTCCAGAAGATCAGCGACAGCACGCCCAGCGTCGCCTCGGCGACCGTGCCGTGATGCGACGCCGCCGTAATCGCTTCCTTGAAGGCGTACAGCGGACTCGTTCCGATGTCGCCGAAGACGACGCCAACGGAGCCTAAAGCCAACGCCCAGAAGTTCTTGTTGTCGTGGCCCTCTGCCGAACCAAAATCCACGGCGGGAAGAGAGGCTTGCGGTTGTGCCATTCAGGCGAAACCCTGCAACGCAGCATAAAGTGGCGGGGTGTCTACTCCGACAGGGTGTGAATGGGAAGCGACAAATTCGACCGCTCCCCGCCTGCGACAGGTTGACAATACGCCGGGCCTCAGATTCGTTTCCTCCGCTTTCTCAATTTCCCCGCCCGCGTGCCTAATCTGCACTCACGCCATGGTTTCAAGCTCGTCGATCATACCCTCGATGACCTTCAGCCCCTTGTTCCAGAATTCCGGGTCGCGGGCGTCCAGTCCGAACGGAGCGAGCAATTCCGAGTGGTGCTTGGAGCCGCCGGCTTTGAGCAGGTCGAAGTATTTCGCGACGAACCCCGGATGCGCTTCGGCGTAGAGGCCATAAAGCGAGTTCACGAGGCAGTCGCCAAAGGCGTAGGCGTAAACGTAGAACGGCGAATGGATGAAGTGCGGGACGTACGTCCAGAACACTTCATATCCGGGCTTGAGTTCGATCGCCGGTCCCAGACTCTCTCCCTGGATTTCGAGCCAGATGGCGTTGATGCGGTCGGACGTCAGCTCGCCCTGGCGCCGCTCCTCGTGGACTTTGCGCTCGAACGTGTAGAACGCGACCTGACGCACGACCGTGTTGAGCATGTCCTCGACCTTGCCCGCGATCATCGCCTTGCGTTCGCGCTTATCCTTCGTCTCGGCGAGGATAGCCTTGAACGTCAGCATCTCGCCGAACACGGATGCCGTTTCGGCGAGCGTCAGCGGCGTCGGCGCGAGAAGCGGACCCTGGGCGCGCGCCAGCCACTGATGCACGCCGTGGCCGAGTTCATGCGCGAGCGTCATCACATCGCGTGGTTTGCCGAGATAGTTCATCATCACATACGGATGCACGGACGGGACGGTCGAGGCGGAAAACGCACCCGGCGCCTTGCCCGGTTTCACCGCTGCATCGATCCAGTTCTTGTCGAAAAACTGCTTCGCGATCGTCGCCATCTCCGGCGCGAAATTGCCGTAGGCCTTGAGCACGATCTTCTCGGCTTCGGCCCACGTGATGGTGCGCTCGGGCTTGTCGGGGAGCGGCGCGTTGCGATCCCAGGATGCGAGCTTCTTCTTGCCGAGCCACTTGGCCTTCATCGCGTAGTAGCGATGCGAAAGCTGCGGATAGGCGGCGCGGACGCTTGTCACGAGCGCGTCGACGACCGGGCCTTCGACACGGTTCGCGAGGTTGCGGCTGTCGGCGACGTCCTTGAAGTTGCGCCAGCGGTCGGAGATTTCCTTGTCCTTCGCCAGCGTGTTCGTGATCAGCGTGAACAGCGGCAGATTGGCTTTGAAAACCTTGCTCAAGGCTTCCGACGCGGCCTTGCGCTTTTTCTCATCGGGGCTCGACAGGAAATTCAGCGTCGGCTCCAACGTCAGCGGCGTTTTCTCGCCTTTGACGTCGAATTTGAGCGCCGACATCGTCTCGTCGAAGAGGCGGTTCCAGGCGCTGCGGCTGGTCTGCGATTTCTCCGTGAAAAGGCGTTCTAGCTTTTCATCGAGCTGATGCGGCTTTTCCTTGCGCAGGTCGTCGAGCCAAGGCTTGTAGCGCTTCACGTCCTTATGTTTGACCGCGCCTTCCATCGTCGCGTCGTCGATCTGGTTCAGCTCGAGTTCGAAGAAGATCAGGTCCGTGTAGAGTTTGGTCAGCGCCTCGGACACGTCGCCGTTGAATTTTGCCCGCACCGGATCGGTCTGATCGAGCACGTAATACAGTCCCGAGTACGATCCGAGCTTGCCGACCAGATCCGACAGCTTTTCATAGTCCTTGATCGCGCCCGCGAGCTTGCCGCCATCTTTCGCGAGGTCGGCGAGGCGGCCTTGATAGGCCGTCTTGATGCGCGCCGCTTCCTTGGCCGCAGCCTTCAGATCGCGTTGCACCTCCGGCGCGTCCGGCGCGGCGTAAAGATCGCTCAGGTCCCATTCCGGCATCGCGCCCAGCCGCGGCGTTTTGGTCGAACGGCTGGTAGTGGCGCGCAGCGCGGACGACGATTTGCGGGAAGGTTCGCGGCTCATGAAATTCCTTTCGGGGGACCTGGTGGCGTGAGCGAGGAAGCGTCAGCACGCGCCCCCGCGCGCAGGCAAATTTGGCGATCGGATGCGCGGCGCGCAAGGCCCTACTGGGCGCCGTCCCCGTCTTCGAAGCCACACGCGCTGCTGATTATCGGCCGGAGCGCGCACTTTTCATGGTGTTTTAACTCGCTCAAAAAATGCGGCAGGCGGAAACGATCCATTTACTCAAATACGTCACTGTCGCCCCTGTTGCGTTATTTGCCGGTCACCGAATGTCAGAAGCTGGGTCAAATCCCGGTTCGGCGCCAGGGGGAGACGGCACCCAGTGTCAGTTATTGTAAAGTTGCGTGCCCCATGTCCAAGCGTGTTCTGATCGTTGATGACGATCCCGCCCAGCGTCGCATTCTCGAAGAGACGGTCAAGCGTTTCGGTTTTGAAACCAAGACCTGCGGCTCGGGCGAGCAGGCCCTCCAAATTCTCGAATCCCAGGAGCGCGACCCGATCGCACTGGTGATCCTCGATCTCGTCATGCCCGGCGTCGACGGCATGGCCGTCCTCGAGCGCGTCGGTCATGCGCAGGGGATGCCTCCGATCATCGTGCAAACCGCGCACGGTTCCATCGAGACCGCGATCAACGCGATGCGCCGCGGCGCCGTCGATTTCGTCGTCAAGCCGGCCTCGCCGGAGCGGCTCGAAGTTTCGATCAAGAGCGCTTTGAAGATTGAAGCGCTCGCAGGTGAAATCAACCGCATCAAGAAGAAGGTCGAAGGCACGCTGACGTTCGGCGACCTCGTCATGCGCGGCGATGCGATGAAGCGCGTCATCTCGCTCGGCAAGCGTGCGGCTGCGTCGACCATCCCGGTTCTGATCGAAGGCGAAAGCGGCGTCGGCAAGGAATTGATCGCTCGTGCCATCCAGGGCGAGAGCGAACGGGCGGGCCGTCCGTTCATCACCGTCAACTGCGGCGCGATCCCTGAGAACCTCGTCGAAAGCATTCTGTTCGGCCATGAAAAGGGCGCCTTCACGGGCGCCGTCGATAAGCGGATCGGCAAATTCCAGGAAGCCGACGGCGGAACGCTGTTCCTCGACGAAGTCGGCGAACTGCCGCTCGACGCGCAGGTGAAGCTTCTGCGCGCGCTACAGGAAGGCGAGATCGATCCCGTCGGATCGAAGAAGCCCGTGAAGGTCAACTTCCGGCTGATCTCGGCGACGAACCGCGACATGATCCAGCTGGTCAAGGACGGCAAGTTCCGCGAAGACCTCTATTACCGGCTGAACGTGTTCCCGATCTTCGTGCCGCCGCTGCGCGAGCGAATCGATGATGTTCCGGAACTCGCACGCCATTTCGCGGCTCGCTTCGCTGCCGAAGAAGGCAAGCGCGTCGCCGCGATTTCCGAGCGCGCCATGGCGCTGCTGCAGGCCTACTCGTGGCCGGGCAACGTGCGTCAGCTCGAGAATACGATCTTCCGCGCCGTCGTTCTTGCCGATGGGCCGGAGTTGACGGTCGCGGAGTTCCCGCAGATCGCCGCGCACGTCGATGGGTTCGAAGCGGAGATTCCGGCAGCGCCGGCCGCTGTGCAGAAGCAGCCCGCTTACACGGGACCGGCGCTCATCGGCGCGGAGAACACGGTGCCGCATACGGTTGAAATAAAATCTACGGCATCGGGCAGCTCGCTCGGCATTCAGGCCGTCGCGGAAGATGGAGAGATCCGTTCGCTCGAAGCGATCGAAGCCGACATGATCCGCCTGGCGCTCGGCCGTTATCGCGGACACATGACGGAAGTCGCCAAGAGGTTGAATATCGGCCGCTCGACACTTTATCGTAAAATGCAGGAATACGGCCTCGAACCGAGGCCGAACTGAGGTTTCTGTTCGTGTAACAGCGGACGGAAATGCATGTGCGCGGGTCCGGTGGGACGGCCGCGCGCAACCGGAGCGCATCCGTGCCACCACCACACCCCTGTAGGCTCGACATCACTCTGTCGATCCGGAGCGAGTGCGAACCCCCTGTCGCTCTCGACGCAAAAGCCTCGGCTGCATCCGGGGCTTTTGCATTTTCCAGGCGTCAGAAGCGCAACACTTTCGCCATAGCTTCGTGCAATACAGTTATCCGGCGGCCGGGCTGGTCAGGCATAGAAGCGGCGGCTATCAGTAAAATTTGCAAGCTCCGACGGTGGAAGGTGAAATTCGTAATGCGGGTGTCGTATTTCGTTGCAGTCGGGCTGTTGCTGAGCTGCAGTTCCATTTCCTCCGCGTACGCGGCGAACACCGACGAAACTTCGGAGCCTTCGCCCGCAGTGGCGGTCGGCACCGAAACTGCGATGCAGCCTCAATCGCATGCCGCTCCCGCCGAGACGGCGCCGGCGCCTGTCGCGGCCGAACCGGAACGAGCCGCTGAACCCGCTCCCACCGTCGCGGTCACGGATCATCTGGTCTATACGCAGGTCGGCCGCTACCTGGAGGCGAACAAGAAGAAGCTGTTCGCCTCTGCCGAAATCGGCGATCGCGAGGCGCTGACGCAATTTTATGCGGCGCGGATGGGCGCGGCGCTGTGGGTCGACAAGAACGGCTTTACGGCGGACGCACAGAGCGTGATGTCGGCGCTGAGGGATGCGGACAACTGGGGCCTGCGTTCGCAGGACTACAAAATTCCCGATCTCAAGGCAGCGCCCGATGGCAGCTACAGCCTCGATGATCTGACGGACGCCGAAACGCGCCTGTCGCTCAGCGCGCTCGCCTATGCCCGCGATGCCCGTGGCGGCCGGATCGTCAATCCGCCGGAGCAGCTGTCGGCCTATCTCGATCGCAAGCCGCAACTGATCGCGCCGCGCACGGTGATCGATACGCTTGCGACGGCGACGGACAAGAGCGCCTATCTCAAGTCGCTGCAGCCGAAACACAAGCAGTTCGAGTTGCTGCGGCAGAAACTGCTGGCACTGAGATCCGGCGGCAATGGCGAAACGATCAACATTCCGGGCGGGGCCAACATCGCGCCCGGCAAGCGCAGCCCGCAGATCGCGCTGATCCGTAAAGCTCTGAAGGTGACGCCGCCGCAGGCCGGCCCCGACGGCAAGCCTTTCGACGAGACCTTTTACGATGACGATCTGGCGCGCGCGGTCAAAGCCTACAAGGTCGAAAAGGGCATCGATCCGCCGACGCCGACGATCACGACGGCGCTTCGCCGCTCGCTGAACGGAGACGACGGCATCACAGAAGCAAAGCTGCTCGCCAACATGGAAGAGTGGCGCTGGATGCCGGACGACCTCGGCGACTTCTACGTCACGGTCAACATTCCCGACTTCAAAGTCCGCGTCGTCAAGGACGGCGAAGTCGTCTTCGATGAACGCATCGTGACCGGCAGCGTCAACCGCCAGACGCCGGTCTTCTCCGACATGATGCGCACAATCGTTTTCCAGCCGCGCTGGAACGTGCCGGATTCGATCAAGGTCAAGGAACTGCTGCCTGGCCTTCGCGCCGGTGGCGATCCGCTGCGCCGGCAAGGTCTGGTGATGGAGCGAAACGGCCGCCGCATCAGCGCGACGAGCATCAACTGGTATCGCAGCGATATCCGGAACTTCCACGTCTATCAGCCGCCGAGCCGCGGAAACGCGCTTGGCGTCGTCAAATTCCTGTTCCCGAATGCGCACGCCGTCTATCTGCACGACACACCGAGCAAGGGGCTGTTCAACGAGAGCATCCGCGCCTTCAGCCACGGTTGCATGCGCGTGCGTAATCCGGTGCAGCTTGCCGAAGTCGTCCTTGCTCAGGACAAGGGCTGGGACAAGATCGCCGTCAACGATCTCCTTAAAAACGGGCCGGAAGAAAACGAGATCGCGCTCGATCGGCCGATCCCGGTGCACATCACCTATTTCACCGCGCGAGCCGGTGACGACGGCGCCATCGAAAGCTTCGGCGACATCTACGGCCACGAGAAGCGCATCACGCTGGCGCTTGCGGGCAAGTGGAACCAGATCGACGTCACCAAGGAACCGAAGGTTACGCCGGACGATATCGGCTTCGACGAATACGCCGACAGCCGCCGCCGCAATAACGACGACTGGTTCGGCGTGAGTTCCAATGACGATCGCCCGAAGCGCGGCAAGAAGTACGACGGCGGGCTCAATAACTTCTTCCAGAAAGTTCTAGGCGGGCTCTGACCGCCGACCCCATCCTCTGTACGCTGAAGGGCCGGCCGGCGATCGGACCGGCCCTTTTTCTAGGCGCGAGCACCCCCGCCCTTTTGTCGCCCATTCCCCGTCGTTAGATGCAAAGCATCGCATAGTTACTGCGTCTTAACGAATTGGGGTTTACCCAATTGGGAGCCGAGCATTGTCGGCCCCAGTCGGGCTCGGGGGTTTTGCGTAGGGACGGGGGAATTTCGTGGTTCTTCGCCGCTCAGGCGTCGTGTTTGGTGTTGCTGCGCTTTTCGCGGCTGCCTGTCTGCACGCCGATAGCATCACAGCGGCCGGCCAAGCCAATGAACGCACGATCTCGTTCTATCACATTCATACGCACGAGCGCCTGACGGTCACGTACAGGCGCGGCACGCAATATGATCCCGCGGCCCTGAAGCAGATCAACTGGATCATGCGCGACTGGCGCAAGAACGAGGTGAAGGAGATTTCTCCGGCGACCATCGATCTTGCCTGGGAAATGCACGAGGAACTCGGCTCCAAGGAACCGATCAGTATCATTTGCGGCTTTCGCTCGTCGGGTACGAACGAGATGCTGCGGCAGACGCGCGGTGGGCAGGCCAAGGCCAGCCAGCACATCACCGGCAAAGCCATCGACATCACCTTCCCCGACGTGCCGCTGAAAAAAATGCGCTACTCGGCATTGATCCGCGAGCGGGGCGGCGTCGGTTACTATCCGACCTCGGGCATTCCTTTCGTTCACGTCGATACTGCGAACGTCCGCATGTGGCCGCGCATGCCGCGCTACGAGCTGGCGCTGCTGTTCCCCAACGGCCGTTCTAAATACGTGCCGACCGACGGACGCCCGATCACGCCCAGCGACGTTCAGGTTGCGCAAAGCAAGCATCGCGAACTGGCGATCCAGGTCGCGGATTTCTTCCGCGCGCGCGTGACGCCCGGTTCGCGCACGATGGTGGCTTCGGCAGAACTCGGGACCGGCGGCGGCAAGCGCCTCTCGGTCGTTGCGTCTCTCGGAGGTGGCGGATCGACACGGCGCAACGTCAATCTGACGACGGAGCCCGATCCGGCGGTCAAGGATCCGAAGCCGTTCGCGCCTGCGCGTGTCGCGTCGCTATCGCCGCCCGCCATTGACGAAGGCGCACCGCATCTCGTGTCCGCGCCGCGCGCCGTCGAACGTCCGTCGCGCTTTACGCCGAGCCCGTCGAAAGCCGATCGCACCAAGCTCGATGCCCTTGTGACGGCCGCCGCTTCGATGCCGATGCCGGAACTCGTCTCAGGTCCGAAGCGGGCCGTGCGTCCGCAAAAGGCGCTTGCCGCAGCTGCGCTGGCTGAATCCGGTCATGCGCCGAAAGCCCAGCCGACAGCGCGTGTCGCCAGCCTCGATCCGGCGGCCGCAGCGAGTGTCACCGATATGAATCCGAACGGCCTCGGCAACGGCTGGGCGGAAGCCCCTGCATTCGACGACGATCACCCGGAAGAACTCGCGTACCGCCCGTTCCCGCTGGCGCCGCTGCTGACCGATAACGCGGAAGCGCGTGATGCGCCGCTGGCGGATTTGCAGCGTCCGGACGTGGCAGCGACGCTCGATGCGCTCGACGACGCTGGCCGCATTCCGCCGATGAAGTTCCGGCCGGGCCAACAGGTCGCCGAGCAAATGTGGGCGCAGCAGTTCCAGGGCAAGGCCGTCCATGCCGAAGCGCTCATGGAACTGTCGCAACGTCCGCCGCCTGCGGGCATAGAGAACCGGTCCGTCCAGACCAGCGCGCGCTGAATGACCGAACAATAAGCGTCTCGGATGCGCGCCTGCTCAGGCCTGCATCGCGATCGCGCCGCGCTTCAAAGACGCCTGCCACGCGACGGAAATCAGCTTCGAGAGAGCCAGAAAGTCATCGCGTCTCGGGCTCGAACGGCGCCATGCGAGGCCGATGGCGCGCGACGGCTCCGGTTCGACAAAGCGCATGACTTTGATTTCGCGATTGCGGCCTTCGACGCCGACGCAAATCTCCGGCAGCAGCGTGATCCCGAGACCGGCAGAGACCATCTCGACGATTGTCGACAGGCTCGACGCGCCGAACGTGCTGACGGCATCGACCTGCCTTAGGCTGCAATATGTCAGCGCCTGATCGCGAAGGCAGTGACCTTCCTCGAGCAGCAGCAAGCGATCGCCCTCGACCATGTCCTTGGTCGCGCGCACGCGACCCGACAGCTTCTTCGATTTCGGAACCGCGAGCAGAAAGCGGTCGTCGAAGATCGACAGCGTTTCGACGTCGGGATTTTTGATCGGTAGAGCGAGCAACAGGACGTCGAGCTTGCCCTCGACCAGTTCGTCGGTCAGCACCTGCGTCTGCGTTTCCCGGACGTGCAGTTCAAGGTCGGGGTATTTATCTTTCAGAAGCGGCAGAAGCGGCGGCAGCAGATACGGCGCGACCGACGGGATGACGCCGAGACGCAGCACGCCCGACAGGATGCCGCCGGCGTGCTGGGCGTAATCGATCAAGTTGCGCACATCATTCAGCAGCCGCTGCGCACGGCTGGCGATTTCCTCGCCTTTTGCCGTCAGCTTGACGCCGTTCCGCGTGCGTTCGACGAGCGAGATCCCGAGCGAGGCTTCGAGGTCCTGGATCTGCATCGAGAGTGCGGGCTGGGTCACGGCGCACGCGTCCGCCGCGCGGCCGAAATGCTGCTCTCGTGCCAGCGCATCGAAGTACCGCAACTGTTTGAGCGTCACGTGTGCCATCAGCTACTCTAATGCCCAGGACAAGAAATCGCGATTTGTCCTTATCATAGGCTGCGCCTATGTTGCCAGCATTGGATGCGCGCGGAGAGGATCACATTTCCGAGCGCATCCGCCTGAAAGGTGGCCGTGAGGCCGCCGTCCAGCGCCGCCTGACCCTAGCGCCGAATAGGGACAAGCGGCGCTGGTTTTGTGTCCGGCCGCCACGTGCACGAAAAAACGAGCCGCAGCGACACTTGCCGCGCGGCCCGTTCGAATATCTCAATTTTTTCATTCAGACCGGGCGCAGCGCCCGGTATACCGCCTACTCGGCGGCGATCATCGCGTCGACCACGTGCTCCGCGGGTGCCTGCTCGAGCATGCCCAGCGCGTGCATGTAGACTTCCAGGATGCTTTCTTCTTCCTCGCGCTCCTGGTTCGATTTCTTGCGCAGGCGCACGATCTGGCGGAGCGCCTTGACGTCGAAGCCGACAGCTTTCGCCTCCGTGTACTTGTCGCGGATGTCGCTTGCGATCTGCTTCTTTTCCTCTTCCAGGCGTTCGATCTGCTCGACGAACTGCCGCAACTGATTTTGCGCCGAGGCCTGAAGCGTACTCATGGAGGCTCCTTGCTGAATTCAAGCTTTGCCGGAAGCTATCGGCGCGGACTGGGTGCAGCAAGGCGATAACGGAAGCAATCCATAGGGATATGTCAGAGGATGGGCTTGACGTCGCGAATGCCGCGCACCGACTCAGTGCTCGTGGCTCGCTGTGGATGGCCACCGGGACCGGACAGACTAGTGGCTGTGCGGATGGGATTTCGCCAACGCCGCCTTTTGCTCGGACGTTGCTTCTTTCTGATATTTGGCCTGCCATTCGCGATAGGGCATGCCGTAGACGATTTCGCGGGCTTCGTCCTTCGACAGCGCGAGGCCCTTGGCTGACGCGGCCTCGGCCATCCAGTTCGACAGGCAGTTGCGGCAGAAACCGGCGAGATTCATCAAATCGATGTTCTGGACGTCGGTTCGCTCGCGGAGATGTTCGACAAGACGCCGGAAGGCGGCCGCCTCCAATTCGAGCGTCGTCTGAGCGTCGAAAGACTTCATTGTGATCTCCTCGCGAACGTGCCGGATCGACCGGGCCTCGCCCTTGAAGATAGGCCGGAAACGGGCTGAGGCACAGGGCTGGCGGGCCTTCTATAACCCTGCGGCCGATGATGCCTTGACGGGCGGAAGGCGATTGCGCAAATCACAACGATAAACACACAATTCCAATGGCTGGGGATGCATATGGCAGACGGAACGAACGGCAGCGCTCGCCAGACACTCGGCGCGCTGTTTGAGGCCGCCTACACCACCGCGCATCCCTCGACGTGCCTGCCGCCCCACCTGCCGCCCGTGCCGGCCGGCGGACGCATCATCGTTATCGGCGGCGGCAAGGGTTCGGCGGCGATGGCCGTCGCGGCCGAAGAGCATTACATCGCGACCGGCGCCGCCGACGGCATTTCGGGGCTCATCTCGACGCGTCATGGCTTCGGTCTGCCGACGAAGATCATCAAAATCCTGGAAGCCGGTCATCCGGTGCCGGACGCAAACTCGGTCGTCGGCGCGCAGAAGGCCATCGAGCTCGCAAAGAGCGCCGGACCTAACGATCTCGTTCTGTGCCTGCTCTCAGGCGGCGCATCGGCGATCTGGGCCGCGCCCGTTCAGGGCGTCAGCTTCGAAGCCAAGCAGGCGCTGACCAAGCAGCTTTTGAAATCCGGCGCGCCGATCTCCGAAATGAACTGCGTGCGGAAACACATCTCGCAAATCAAAGGCGGCAAGCTCGCAGCGGCCGTCTATCCGGCGAAGCTGCTGACGCTTTCGATCTCGGACGTGCCCGGCGACAATCCGGACGAAATCGGTTCAGGGCCGACCGTTGCCGATCGCTCGACGCTTGCCGACGCGCGCGCGGTTCTTGCGAAATGGAAAATCACGCCCGATCCCGAAATCGCGCGCGCTTTGGACGATGCGCAGAACGAGACGCTCAAGGCGGGCGATCCGAAGCTTGCGAATTCCAGCTACGTCATCGTCGCCGCGCCGAAAGCTTCGATCGAGACCGCGGGGCGCATCGCCAGCGAACGCGGCTATCGTGTGATCATGCTCGGCGACGACCTTGAGGGCGAAGCGCGGGATGTTGCGCGCAAGCACGCGGAAATGGCGCTCGACGCCAAGCGCCGCGGCGAGAAAATCGCCATCATGTCAGGCGGTGAACTGACCGTCACCGTGCGGGGCAACGGCTCGGGCGGACCCAATCAAGAGTACGCGCTCGGGCTTGCGATCGCGCTCAACGGCGAGCCTGGTATTTTCGGACTCGCGGGCGATACCGACGGCATCGATGGCGGCGGCGGCAATGCCGGCGATCCGGCGGGCGCGATGGTCTTCCCCGACACATTGAAACGCGCGGAAGCCTTCAACCTCAATGCTGCCAGGATGCTGGAGAACAACGACTCGACGGGCTTCTTCCGCCCTCTTGGCGACCTCATCCTGTGCGGACCGACGCAGACCAACGTCAACGATTTCAGGGTCATCCTCGTCGATCCGTAGGCGAGGCCGCCGTCGGCGCGCGCTTTTCGCGCGCTTCCGAAACGGACCTGATGCAGACGGAGAGCAAACTTGCCGCAGTACTTCAATTCGCGCGCCGCTATGCATCTTCTGGCGCTGTCGTTCGGTCTCCTTCTCTCGGCCAATGTCGCGCATGCCGATCTGAAGCTATGCAATATCACTTCGAGCCGAGTTGGTGTTGCAATCGGCTATCAGGATAAAACCGGCTGGGCCACCGAAGGCTGGTGGAACATCGCCTCGCAGACGTGCGAAACACTGCTCAAGGGTGCGCTGCCAAGCCGCTATGTTTACGTTCACGCCGTCGACTACGATCGCGGCGGCGAATGGGGCGGTAAGAACGATATGTGCACCAATGAAAAGTCGTTCGCCATCCGGGGGGTTCAGGATTGCGAAAAACGCGGATATAAGCGCACGGGATTTTTTGAAGTCGATACCGGAGAGGCGAAGGAATGGACCATCCGCCTCACTGATCCGGGGCAAGGAAAAGCTGAAAAATGAGACGTAACCGGCGGGTCAAGATCGTTGCAACGCTTGGCCCCGCATCTGCCGCTCCGGAGATGGTGGAACGTCTTTTCATCGCGGGCGTCGACGTTTTCCGCATCAACATGAGCCACTCGTCACACGACGGCTCGAAGGCGCTTTACAATACGGTGCGCGCGTGCGCGGCACGCCATCGCCACCCGATCGGCATCCTCGCCGACCTGCAGGGGCCGAAGTTCCGCATCGGCAATTTCGAAACCGGCCGCGTGCAGGTCAAGACCGGCTCGATCTTCAAATTCGATCTCGATGAGACGCTTGGGACCGGCGAGCGGGTTTATCTGCCGCATACGCAGATTTTCGACGCCATCAAGCCGGGGCACATGCTGGTGCTCGACGACGGCAAGCTCCGGATGCGCGTCGTCGAAGCCTCCAAAGTTCAGATCCGTGCGGAAGTGACGACCGGCGGCATGCTCGCGAGCCGCAAGGGCATTTCGATGCCCGATACGCTGCTGCCGATCAGCCCGCTGACCGAGAAAGACAAGGCCGACCTCGCACATGCGCTCAAGCTCGGCGTCGACTGGGTGGCGCTATCGTTCGTGCAGCGCGCCGAAGACATTCACGAAGTGCGCAACCTCATCGGCACGCGCGCTGCGATCCTGTCGAAGATCGAGAAGCCGTCGGCGGTTGCCGATCTCGAGAACGTCATTGCGGCGTCCGACGCCATCATGGTGGCGCGCGGCGACCTTGGCGTCGAGATGCCGGTCGAGCGCGTGCCGGGCATCCAGAAAAAGATGACGCGCATGGCGCGTGCGGCGGGCAAGCCGGTCATCATCGCGACGCAGATGCTCGAAAGCATGATTTCATCGCCGATGCCGACGCGCGCCGAAGTATCCGACGTCGCCAATGCCGTGTTCGACGGCGCGGATGCGATCATGCTGTCGGCGGAAAGCGCGGTCGGACAATATCCGGTCGAAGCGATCCAGATGATGGACAAGATCGCGATCGAGGTCGAACACGATCCGATCTACGAGCCGATGCTTTATGCGACGCAGACCGAGCCGCAGCCGACCGGCGCCGACGCCATCGCCGCCGCCGCCTCGGCAATCGCCGATACGGTGAAGCTCGGCGCCATCGTCTGCTATACGGCGACTGGTTCGACGGTCCTTCGCGTCACGCGCGAACGGCCGGGCATTCCGGTCATCGGACTGACACCGATCGAGTCGACGGCGCGGCGTTTGTCGCTCGTCTGGGGTGTGCAGACGATCCTGACCGGCGATCCGGAAAACCTTTCGCATATGGTGCGCAAAGCGTGTCGCATCGCGTTCGAGGAAGGGCTCGTCAAAGCACGCGAGGGCGTGCTCATCACGGCCGGCATTCCTCTCGGCAGCCCCGGCACGACCAACATGATCCGCATCGCATTCGTGGATGAATCCGGCGCGCCGATCGCGGAAGAAGTTTAGAAGAACTTTTTGATTGGCATTGCCGACTCTCCTTCGTCGAGCCGGCCGGCAATGCCGTCGTGATTGGCATCGCCGTCGCCCCTTTTCGAGCTGCCCACAACTGCACCACTCACGTCATGGCCGCGGAGGCGGCCATCCACGCGGCAAGCAGCGAGCGGTTCGCACGTTGTCGTGGACGGCCGCCTGCGCGGCCGTGACGGAGGGATGGTGGCAGGCCTTCCTTCGCTAGAGCGTGGCGGCCAATACCCTTCTTCGTTTCCTATTCCCGGCTCTCCTTCGTCGAGCTGGCCCGCAATGCCGTCGTGTGATGGCATAGCCGCTCGCCTTCATTGAGCCGCCCGCAAACGCACAACTCACGTCATGGCCGCGGAGGCGGCCATCCACGCTGCAAGCAGCGAGCGGTTCGCACGTTGTCGTAGACGGCCGCCTGCGCGACCGTGACGGCGGGATGATGGTGACGGGCGGTATGATGCAGCTTCAAAGAACTGAGCGGCGAAGCGGGTTCTAAATCCCCTGGCCTTCGACGGCTTTCTTGAGTTCGTCGCGGGCGGTTTCGGCGCCTTCGATGTTCGGGTGGATTTTCAGAAGCTGGTCGTAGGCTTCGAGCGCGGCTTTCTTCTCGCCCATCTGCGTCAGGATCTTCGCCATGCCGTCGAGGGCGCGGAAGTGGTTCGGGTCGAGCGCCAAAGCGCGCCGCAAGTCGCCCAGCGCCGCCGGATAGTTGTTGAGGCGATATTCGATGTAGGCGCGATGGCTCCAGGCCTCGGCGTAGTCGGGCGCGAGATCGACCGCCGCGTCGAGTAGCGGCAGGGCCTTGTCGTTTTCATTCTTGGAAGAAAACAGCTCGGCGCGATCGATCAGCAGGTTGACCGTGTCGCCGCCGGAGAGCCGCCATAGCCGCTCGATGGAGGCGCCGATCTCACCGCCGAGGCGATGATCGTCCGTCGTCGCGAGGAACGCATAAAGATTGCTGAGGGTCTTGGAGGCTTCCTCGGGAGATTTCGGCCAGGGCAGGCCCATCATGCCGGGATCGCCGTGTTCGGCCGTGCGCGGCGCAGTCGGTGGCGGCGTCTCGCGCTTCTGCGACGGTGGAGGCGGCGGCTGTGCCGGAACCTGCTTTTCGGGGAAAGGCTGGGTCTTTAGAAGCTCGTCGTCGGCCGCTGCAGGCGCGGTGCCCGCAGCCAAAGCAAGTCCGACAACCAAAATGCGCGCGTTGGCTCTCATGCGCCGACCGTATCGATCGGCGGCACAACGGTCAAAACGAGTCTCGTGAATTCGCAGTAACGTCCAAGGGCGCCAAAACGGGCATCAGCCCTGGCGCGCCTTGAACCTGCGATGCGTCTTGTTGATCACGTAGACGCGACCCTTGCGACGGACGACGCGATTATCGCGGTGTCGCGAACGAAGGGATTTCAAAGAGTTTCTAACTTTCATAACGACACCGGTTAAAAGATGGTGGGCACTAGAGGGATCGAACCTCTGACCCCTACCATGTCAAGGTAGTGCTCTACCGCTGAGCTAAGTGCCCGAAGAAGCGAGCTTCTAGGGGGATTGATCCCTCTTGGTCAAGCCCTGAACGAGGGGTTTCTTGAATTATGCTGAGGTTGCCGCAGCAGATCATGCCGCAAGCAGGCGATCGACCTCCCGAACGAGGTCCTTGAGGTGGAAGGGTTTTGACAGCACGCGGGCCTCTTTCGGCGGCTGGTTCTCGCTGTTGAGCACCACCGCTGCAAAGCCCGTTATGAACATAATCTTGAGATCGGGATCGATCTCGCTAGCGCGACGGGCAAGCTCGATGCCGTCCATCTTCGGCATCACGATGTCCGTCAGCAGCAGCGTGAACGGCTCGCGCTTCAAACGCTCGTAAGCTTCTTCGCCGTTTTCGAAGGCGACGACGTCGTAGTTGGCTTTTTCCAGCGCTTTAACGAGAAAACCGCGCATCGAATCGTCATCCTCAGCAAGCAGGATGCGGCGCAGCGGTAGACTTGAGGGCTTAACAGGCATGGGAACTCTGTGATGAAGCGGAGCTTGAACGTAACCGATACTGCACAGTCCGTCTGGCGCAAACTTGGCCCGAGTTTGGTAAACGTTGCATGAAATTGTGGAGAGTTGCAGCCAAGCCGCGATTCGAGAACTTCTCGGAACGCAGTGCGTTATCAGCTGCACCATAGCCGAAGTCACGCATGGACTTCCCCGTCGCACGTTGGCAGAGTGTCGAACCTTTCATCGTCAATTTGTCGCGGAAGCAATCGAAGGCACACGTTCCCGAATGTCCGATGCCCACCTTCACAGCGTGCCGTCCGCCTTCTTCCCATCTTTCGATGTTCTTTCGCCGCGCCAGCAAACCGCGCCTTTCGTTTTTTCTTCGCCGCACTCAGGACGGCTTTATCCGCCCGAATTTCTTGCGATTTCGCGGCTCGATCCGAAAACGCTGAGACGATCGGAAGACTGCTTCGTCGATAAGCTGTTCGAGCCTGTCGCCGAGATGGGTGCGCCGCTGATCAGCGCCCGCTTTCCGCGCGCTTACCTCGATCTCAACCGCGAACCCTACGAGATCGATCCGGAACTCGTTGAAGACGTTCCCGCGCACGCCAACACGCAATCCGTTCGCGTCGCCGGCGGGCTCGGAACCGTGGCTCGCATCGTCGCCGACGGCGAAGATATTTATCCGAACCGGCTCAGCATCGAGAGCGTGCTGTCGCGCATCGAGCAACTTTATTTTCCATTCCATGCCGAGCTATCGCGGCTCATTGCTCAGACCTGCGAAACGTTTGGCTATGCCGTTCTGATCGACTGTCACTCGATGCCCTCGGCAGCGATGGCGCCAGGTGGCGCGCTCAGGCCCGACATCGTGATCGGGGATCGCTTCGGGGCTTCGTCCGATCCGCGGCTGACGCTGCTCGTGCGCGACGAATTCCAGCGGCGAGGTTTCAAGGTGCAGCTGAACCGGCCCTACGCGGGCGGGTACATCACCGAGCACCACGGCCGTCCGGCCCACGGCACGCATGCCATCCAGCTCGAGATCAATCGCGGGCTTTACATCAACGAGATGACGTTCCAGCCGAATAAAGGCTACGTCGCCCTCGCTGCCGCGCTCCGGGAGATCGCTCAGCATCTCTTCGCGGAAGTGCCGGGGCTGCTCGATTTTCGCGCTGCAGCAGAGTAAGTGCCTCCGCGCGCGCATTAACCGTCCGCGCACGCTTTGGCGTACGACCGGCCAAGAAAAAAGGGCCGTTCAATCCGAACGGCCCAAGTCTAGGGAGGAAACGCCCAAGGAGGGCTGCGAAGCGCGAGCACAAGCTCGCATATCGCACTGCACAAAATAACGGTGCATTGCATCAACGACAATTGCGATTTATGCAGGTCTGAGAGGTGGAAAGTGCGGATCTCGCATACCTCCCCGCGGCGCACAATGCCGCATAAAGAAAGGCCGTTCGTAAGAACGGCCCAAGTCTAGGGAGGAAACGCCCAAATTGGGCAGCGATTGCGATAGAAGCGTGTTCACACAACCGCATTACGAAGATGGTATGCTTCGGCGCCGCTCGCAATCTCCACGAGTATTGAGATAGCGCATTCACGAATAGATGTATCTAGCGCGCCACAACTTAGGTTACTTGGATATAACTATTTTAATATTGTACCTTGTTCTCGATAGATTTGCTCATTTTGCGCAATCACAGTTCAACAACCGCAGTTACGGGGTGAGCACGTGTCCGGGTCGTTACCCGCAGCAGAATTTCAGGCCATCGTGCGCGTGGCCCATGAACTCGCCGACATTTCGGGGCCGGTGATCCTCAAGCACTTCCGCAAGGTGGTCCCTGTGGAAAACAAAGCCGCGGGCGGCGCCTTTGACCCCGTCACTAAAGCTGACAGGGGTGCGGAGAAGGCGATCGTCCAGGCGCTGGCGGCCAAAATGCCGAACGACGGCGTCATCGGCGAGGAATTCGGCACCAAAGCCGGTACGAGCCCTTACCAGTGGGTCATCGATCCGATCGACGGGACGCGATCGTTCATTATTGGCTCGCCGCTCTGGGGCACGCTGATCGGCGTGCTCCGGGACGCAAAGCCGTTCTTCGGGCTGATGGATCAGCCATTCACGGGGGAGCGATTCTGGTCCGGCGATCGCGCGTCCTATCACAGCGTCGGCGGCGGGCGGCCCCAGCGCCTCAAGACGCGGCCGTGCGCAAACCTCGAAGACGCCGTGCTGGCGTCGACGCATCCCGATCTTTTCGAAGGCGACATGCAGATCGCGGCGCTCAACCGGGTGAAGGCCACGGCACGGCTGACCCGATATGGCGGCGACTGCTACAATTATTGCCTGCTTGCGGCGGGGTTCATCGATCTGGTGCTCGAAACCAACCTGAAGCCCTATGACATCGTCGCGCTCATTCCGATCATCGAGCGGGCGGGCGGGCGCATCACGACGTGGTCGGGCGGCGATCCGGCGAGCGGCGGCGACATCATCGCGTGTGGCGACGCGCGCCTGCATGAAGCCGTGCTGACGCTGATCAACAACGCCTAGGCCTTCTCCGGCGACGCCGCGGTAATTCCCATGTAGGCGTCGAAGGCCGCCCAGAAGCGCTGCCGCACGGCGTCGGTTTCCTGCAGGATTTCGTGACGCGATCCCGGCATCAGGATGTGCGCGCCGGACTTCAGATCGACGGCGAAGTCTTCGATCGCCTGAGTTGAGACGACTTTGTCGGCCCCGGCCGCGAACAGGATCATCGGGACGCAAACATACTTCGGATATTCGGGCCGAAGCAGCATCGCCGTGCTTCGGAGCGCTGCTCTCAGCCAGCCGACCGTCGGCGAGCCGGTCGCGAGTTCCGGCGCGGCTTCGATGATCGCCTTGTTGCGCGACCAGCGCACATGGTCCGACGTCAGGCGGTTTGTTTCGAAATCCTTGAAGTCGTCCGGCTCGTCGCCGCCGCCTCGGACATAGGTTCCGGCGAATCCGAAAAGACATGCGATATTCGCGTAGGCGCGCGCGATGCCAGGGCTAACTCCGAGCATATTTTCGTGGATCGCGATCATCGGCGCCATCAGAACCATGCGGGCGAACGGACTCGCCTCGTCCTGGGCGTTGCGGAGCAGGATATTGCCGCCGAGCGAATGGCCGAGCCCGATCAGCGGCTGCGGCAGCGCCGGCTTGACGATTTCATCGATGAAGATCGCAAGATCGCGATCGTATTCGGTGAAGGCGAGCACATGGCCTTTGCGCGGGTTCGACAGCAGCCGCTCGGAGCCGCCCTGGCCGCGAAGATCGAATGTTGCGACGGCAAAGCCGCGGCGGCGAAGATCAGCGATCACCTCGAAATATTTTTCGATGAACTCGCCGCGCCCTTGCACGATGCAGACGGTGCCGCGCACCGGACCTCGGGTCGGCTCCCACAGCGCGTAACGCAGCTTGAGGCCGTCATAGCCGTCGAACTCGGAAACCGTTGCGCCGCTCGGCACTGGATTGATCGAGAGTGATACGAGTTTCATGGCGCTCTCTGAATTCCCGACGCAGCATTAACAATTCTAGCGCGGCGAGGACGCGCTTGCAGCCTGTCGTCGGACCTCTTGAAGTGGAATTTGGTCTTCCTACCTGTCTGTTGCGGTTGCCGCGAAGCGGGGCCGCACTCAAAGAGCCGGACTCGATCGCCGGGCCGGCTCACATGTC